>Ga0209922_104021_pt1 | contig 11006 bp, 12 predicted proteins | sample ThiBiot_500_biof_FD_183946 | JGI IMG/M metagenome (GOLD analysis project Ga0209922, IMG submission 183946) | Wastewater bioreactor microbial communities from Cape Town, South Africa - Thiocy_expt_500_biof (SPAdes) | ecosystem: Engineered > Bioreactor > Thiocyanate-remediating > Anaerobic-Aerobic ...
CCACCGCCCCCGCCGCCCGTCGCGCCCACACCCACCGCGGTGCCAGCCCCGCCTCCGCTCCCTGAGCCAGTGCTGCCGTCGGCAGTCCCCGGCATCCCCCCTGCTCCTCCTCCTGTAGCCGTCCCCGCGGCTCAACAGGTACCGGCACACCCTGGAGCCGTCCCCGCGGCTCCGCCGGTCCCGCCGACCCCCGCCCCCTCGGGCCTCGTGTCGGGCATACCGGGGCGGGCGACGATGCCCGCCCCGGTGGCGCCGCCCCTACCGCCCCCACCGCCCCTTCCGGTCGGGATCGCCCCTCAGGCGGCCCAGCTTTTCGCCGAGGACGACGACCTCGGCGCGACACGTGCGTCGCTTTCGCGCTCCGGTGCCCGTCCATGGAGAGTCGTGCTCCCCGACGGACAGGCGCTCGAGGTGTCGACGCCGCTCGTGTTCGGTCGGGGGCCCGTCGCCCCGGCATCCGTTCCGACGGCACTCGCTGTACCGGTCGTCGACCCGCGGAAGTCACTGTCGAAGACGCACGCGGTGCTTGAAGTGCGGGATGCCTTGCTCTGGGTGACCGATCTTCACTCGACGAACGGGACGACCGTGACGAATACCGTCGGCGAGGCGACCGCCTGCCCGCCCGGCATCGCCATGCCGGTGGGGGAGGGCTGGACGGTGTCCTTCGGCGAGGTGTCGCTGGTGGCGGGATTGGCGGGATGACGGTGATGGAAGTCGTGGGACTACCTTCTCGAATGGCGTTCGCCATCTATCCCGCCTCGTGGAACCTGGTGATCGCCGTCATCGCCGCGGTCGTGGTGATCGTGCTGTGGTTCCTCGCTCGCGCAAAGAACGCCGACGCCGCGCGCAAGCGCCGTGCCGCCGAGCAGGCCGGCCACGACGTGGGAGCGTTCCAGGGCGAAGGCTTCGAAGGCCACAGCACGGCCAACATGATGACATCACAACGCGACGCTGCCTGGAACGAACTCTTCGATCCCTCGACGGCCGCAGAGCGTCTTGCGCAGATTGCCGCCGCTCATCCGGAGTTCGCGGCCCAGATCGCCGAGCATCCCAACGCATATGCGGAGCTGCGGGCGTGGGCTGCGTCCCAGCGTGACAGCTGACGAAGGCGCAGATCTCGCTCCCCGACGCAGACTTCGCTTCACTTTCCCCGGTCGAGCGGATCGGCTACAGGGTCGAGTAAAGACCCAAGTCGGCGAGGGGCACGGGGCCGTCGGGGTGGAAGACGAGACGGTAGCTTGTCGCTGTCGACACGTCCGTCGCCAACAGCGTCCAGGTGCGGTTCCCCTCGGCAGGGACCCAGACGAGCGGAGCCGAACCTGCCGTCACGACCGGATCGCGAGCGCCTGAGACGGAGTCGACGACGTCGATTCCCGAGGTGTTCCTGATCCACACGCGATTGTCGTATGCCCCCAGAACCCCGATCCCGCCGACCGTCCGCGCTTCGTCGGCCGAGATCGTGTAGACCATCGAGCCGTCGGGATCCTGCACGAGGAAGCCGGGTCCGCTCTTGGGGTAGCCTCCGCTGCTGTCTGACCAGGTCAGCGAGAGTCGACCGGTGAGCTGATCGACGGCCCAGGAGGTGTATCCGGCAGGCAGGGTGAACGGTGCGCCCGTGGCCGTCATGCGGAACTGGCTTGGAGGGGTGTTCGAGCCCATGCCGGACGACACGTTGACATGGAAGAACGGCGCAGCGGGAAAGGTCTCGATGTCGTTGTGTCTGCCTTCGGTCTGCCATGACACGGTTCCCAGCGCGGGGTTCACTGCGTACAGCGTGCCCTCGCGGACGAACAGGGCGAGCTGTTGCGCGGGGGCGATGCGGATATCGAAGTCGAGGTCGTCCTCCATGACGGTCGTCCACAGTCGTGCTCCCGTCGACGCTGCGATCCCTGCGAGCACCCACTCCTTCTGCGAAGACCGCGCACAGACGACGAGCGTTCCGCGGAACAGTGCCGCAGTATCCACGGCGCTATCTCGATACCATCCTTCGAAGCCGGCGGGGATTCCGGTCAAGCCCTCGGCCTCCACCGTCGACCGCAGCTCCCCGGTGGCGTCGAAGGTCCGCAGTTCCAGCCTGTCGGGTGTGCCGTTGAGTCCTGACGCCTCCGTCGAGATGTAGACGATGGCGACAGCGACCGGGGTGGCGTCGGGGTCCGACTCGACAGCCCACATGACGTCCCGGAGCTTCTCATTGGAGCGCACGCCGACAGATATGGGTACGCCGGTGGAGGCCTGCGTAGAGTAGAGCACGACATTCTCATGCGCGTACTCCTTGGTCGGCTCGATCACGATGGCCGCGCCGGTGCGGAGAGGTGCCATCTTGAGGCGTGTTGCCGTAGCGGTGCGTGTCGGGGTGGGCGTGGGCGTCGGCCTCGGGGTCGTCGTGCGGGAGGTCGGCGACGGGGGAGCAGGACGCGAGGACTGCTCGGCCGCGGGATCGGCGCCCCCACCGGATCCGCTGGCGGCGGCGATGAGCGCCCAGCCTGCGCCCGTGACGGCCAGCGCTCCCGTGATCGCAGCCGCGGTGATCACTCCACGGCGGGAGACCGTCCTCCGGCGCGCAGCGCGTTCCGCTGTCTCCGACTGCTGTGGGGTCGAGCTTGCCTGTGCCCATTCACGCAACGCGGGGTAGCAGTTGGGGTGCGTGGCGATCTGCTCGGCGAACTCCGGATACCGGGCGGCGATATGCGCGAGTGTGGCGGCATTCGTGTTCGGATCGTGCAACGCAGCCCAGTCGGCCTCACGGTTGTCCATGTCCTCGGAGCGTAGGCTCGCGCGGTGGGCCGCGCGATGGGGATTGTTACCCATGCCGAGATCGGCGACCCCCTCACCAGGAGGGAGCCGCCGATCTGGAGCGGTGCCGCGGCTCAGTGCGCGGTGGCTTCGGCCTTCTCGATCATCGAGCGGGTGACGCGCTTGCGGAAGATCCAGTAGGTCCAGCCCTGGTACGCGAGCACGAGCGGCAGGAAGATCAGCGCCGCCCAGCTCATGATCTGCAGCGTCATCTCCGTGCTCGACGCGTTCGAGATCGTGAGGCTGTTGGCCGGGTCGTTGGATGCCGGCATGACGTACGGGAACAGCGCCAGCCACAGCGTCAGCACCGCGAACACGATGGAGACGGCTCCCGCGGCGAACGCCCGCCCGTCGCGGTCGACCCAGTTGAAGGCGACGGATGCCAGCAGCGCGACCGCCGCGATGGCGCCTGCCGCCACCACAGCCCACAGGAGCGGCGCCTCGCGGCCCGCGGCGATGATGATCGTCCACACGACGGTGCCGGCGGCGAAGACGACCGCCGGGATGGCGAGCTTCTTGCCGAGCGCCTGCGCGTCGTGGTGCACCTGTCCGTCGGTCTTCAGGCCGATGAAGTATGTGCCGTGCAGCCAGAACAGGAGCATCGTGGTCAGGCCGACCCACAGCCCGTACGGGTTCAGCAGGGTGAACAGCGACCCGGTGAAGTTCTTGTCCTCATCGATCGGGACGCCCTGCACGATGTTGCCGACGGCGACGCCCCAGAGGATCGCGGGGACGAACGAGCCGATCGTGATCATCGCATCGAAGCGGCGCTTCCACCGGATGTCCTCACGCTGGTGGCGGTACTCGAACGAGACGCCGCGCAGGATCAGGGCGAGGAGGATCAGCAGCAGCGGCAGATAGAACCCGCTGAACAGCGTGGCGTACCACTCGGGGAACGCGGCGAACAGGCACGCGCCGGCGACGATGACCCAGGTCTCGTTGAGGTCCCAGACGGGGCCGATGGTGTTGATCACCTGGCGGCGGGACACCTCGTCCTTGCCGAGGAAGGGGAGCGACATCCCCACGCCGAAGTCGAACCCGTCGAGGACGAAGTAGCCGACGAAGAGGACTCCGACGATGAAGAACCAGAGGTAGGCGAGATCCATGATCGCTCCTTAGTAGACCGTGGACGGGGTGTTCTCGACCGAGACCTCGGACGGATCCGGGTCGTCCGGGCCCGGCAGCGGCTGCGGCCCCTCCTTGACGGTCTTGAAGATGAGACCGAACTCCACGATCGCGAGAGCCAGGTAGATCAGCGTGAACGCGACGAGCGAGATCAGCACGGTCCAGCCGGGGACGTTCGGCGAGACGCCGTCCTGCGTGAGCATCTGTCCGAAGACGATCCAGGGCTGACGGCCCATCTCCGTGAAGATCCAGCCGACGAGGATGCCGAACAGCGCGAGCGGAGCCTGCCAGATGGCGATCTTCCACATCCACCGGGCGACCGGGCGCTTGGCGTTCTTCCGCGTGACCCACAGGCCCGCGATCGCGACGAGGACGGCGATGCCGCCGAAGCCCATCATCCAGCGGAACGACCAGTAGGTCACCCAGAGAATCGGGGCGAAGTTGCCGTTCACCTGGTCGGCGAACTGGGGGAACTTCGTCGTGGCGTACAGGTTGTTGAGGTCGTTGATGCCCTCGACGCAGCCGTTGAAGTCGTGCGTCGACAGGAACGCGAGCGCGTACGGGACGCGCAGCGACCAGACCTCGCCCGTGCCGTCAGGGGTGCCGATCGAGAAGATCGAGAACGAGGCATCCGCTCCACAGGCGGAGTTGAACAGCGCCTCGGCGGCGGCCATCTTCATCGGCTGGGTGTTCACCATGACGAGGCCGAGCTGGTCGCCCGACAGCACGACGCCGGCGAACGCGATGATCGTGCCCCAGAGGCCGAACTTCAGCGCGGGGCGCATCAGCTCGAGGTTCTGACCGCGGACGAGGTGCCAGGCGCAGACGGCCGTGATGACCCCGGCGGCGAACATGATCGCGGAGAAGATGGTGTGCGGGAACTGCGTCAGGACCACGGGGTTCGTGAGGACGGCGCCGAAGTCGGCCATCTCGGCACGGTGTCCGGATTCGGACATCTGGAAGCCCTGCGGGTTTTGCATGAACGCGTTGGCCGCGAGGATGAAGTACGCCGACAGCCAGGTGCCGATCACCGTCATCCAGATCGTGGCGAGGTGGATGCCGCGGGGCAGCTTGTTCCACCCGAAGATCCACAGGCCGATGAAGGTCGCCTCGAAGAAGAAGGCCATGAGGCCTTCGAAGGCGAGCGGGGCCCCGAACACGTCACCGACGAAGCGGCTGTAGCTCGACCAGTTCATGCCGAACTGGAACTCCTGCACGATGCCGGTGACGATGCCCATCGCGAAGTTGATCAGGAAGATCTTCCCGAAGAAGCGCGTGAGATGGAGCCACTTCACGTTGCCGGTGCGGTGCCAGATCGTCTGGAAGATCGCCACGAACATCGACATACCGAGCGTCAGCGGTACGAAGATGAAGTGGTACAGCGTCGTCAGGCCGAACTGCCAGCGCGCCAGCAGCAGCGGATCCAGGAAATCCATCGTGGTCCTCCCTCAGGGCCAGGGTGAAGACCCCCGGTCTTCCATGAGACTGAAGGTACAGAGGTTTTTCTCAGCGGGGCGCGGGATGCGCCGTGAATAAACCCGGCGGTCCGTGGATCGGCGGGCAGTCTGGGGTCAGGGGCGCTGCGAGGCGTGCAGCAGCTGCACGATGCACTCCCGCGGGTCGCACGACGACCGCATGCCGTCGACGGAGAGGGGTCCGTCGGCGGAGCTCAGGACACTCTGCATGATGCCGAGGTGCACGCTGCACAGGACCTTCCGATGGGATGCCTGGGCAGATGCCTGCTGGCACGGCGTGAGCTCGACCGTGAGGTCTCGCTCATCGACGATCGGCTCGAACCCGGCGCTTTCGAGATCCTCCACGAGCGCGTCGATCTGGTGCAACGCCGCCGTGTCGAGCTTGGGTGTCTCGCGGGGGATGACGCGCCGCAGGAGGTCGCCGCGCGCCGCGGCATCCTTCACCTTGCGGTGCTGGACCGTGCTGCGCGCGTTGACGCCGTCGGTGGCGCTGTAGAGCACGCGCGGCCGACCACGGGTCGTGCGGTGCTCGGTGGCGGAGACGACGTACCCGTCGTCGATGAGCCGCTGCAGGTGCTCGCGCACCGTGTTCGGGTGGAGCTTCGTCGACGAGACGAGTTCGGCGATGGTGCGTTCGGGTCGGTCCTGCACGAGGTGCAGGATCTCGACGCGCGAGTAGTTGGAAATGGCGCTGTAGCCCGCGGGGCGACCTGTGGTCATACCACTATTATTCACGGGATCCGCGTTCCGCGCCACTCCCAGAAGAAATGGGTGCGGAAGAGTCTCAGGCCGTGGTGTTCGGCTTCCACCCGAGCGCCGGTGCGACGTGCTTGGCGAACGACTCGACGACGTGCAGGTTGAACGCGACGCCGAGCTGTGACGGGATCGTCAGCATCAGGGTGTCGGCGCTCATGACCGCGGCATCCTGCTGCAACTGCTCGACGAGCACATCGGGCGCCGCCGCGTACGTCTTGCCGAACGTCGAGCGGATGCCGTCGATGTAGCCGATGCCGTCGCCCTCCTGGCTGTGCCCGAAGTACAGCTCGTCCTCGGCCGTCGTGATGGGGAAGACCGAGCGGCTCACCGAGACGCGGGGAGTGCCGGCGTGCCCGGCCTCCTTCCACGCGGCGCGGAAGCGGTCGATCTGGTCCGCCTGCAGGATGTCGAACGGGCGACCGTCGGCCTCGGTGACGAGCGTCGAAGACATGAGGTTGAGGCCCATCCGGCCGGCCCACTCGGCTGTGTCGCGCGAGCCCGCGCCCCACCAGATACGCGAGCGCAGGCCTTCGGACTGCGGCTCGATCTGCTGCATGCCGGTGCCGCCGCCGAAGGGCGAGTTCGGGTCGCGCTCGGCGATGCCCTCGCCGCCGATCGCGCGCCAGAACAGGTCGAAGTGCTCGCGGGCCAGGTCGGCTCCGCGCGGATCCTCGGACGAGTAGCCGAATTTCTCGTAGCCGCGCACGACGGTCTCGGGTGACCCACGGCTCACGCCGAGCGCGAGTCGTCCGTCGGAGATGAGGTCGACCGCCGCCGCCTCTTCGGCGAGGTACAGCGGGTTCTCGTAGCGCATGTCGACGACGCCGGTGCCCATCTCGATGCGCTCGGTCTTCGCCGCGATCGCCGCGAGCAGCGGCATGGGGGAGGCCTGCTGGCGCGCGAAGTGGTGCACGCGGAAATAGATGCCGTTCGCGCCCAGCTCGTCCATGCCCTGCGCGAGGTCGATCGCCTGATGCAGCGAGTCACCCGCGGTCAGCTGGCGTCCGCCGCCGAGCGGTCCGTAGTGTCCGAACGAGAGGGTTCCGAAGCGTTCCATGATGACCTCAACCGTACGCCGCTCGATTGTATTCCGATGAATGGATGCCGGAGGCTCGTCATTCGGCGCCCGTCAGGCGAGAGGTCAGGGCGCCGGCGACGGCGGGCGAAGGCCCGTCTCGATGACGATGCGGTTGCCGTCGATCACGCCGGGGCCGTCGCCGGGAGTCGGCGCGGGGGCTGGTGTGATCTGCTCCGCCTCCCATACGGCCTGCGCCTCGGCGGCGGAGGGGCGCCACACCTCATCGAAGCCGAACGTGCCGCCCGAGGGGCGGTCGATGTGCTCCCCGCGGCGGCGCCGGCGCGCGTTGTCCCACGCGTACCAGGCGAAGTAGACCGGCAGCGCGATGAGCGAGGCGAGAATGCCCCACATCATGGCGGCGCCGAACATGCGTCGAGTCTACGTGCGGGGTGGAATGCGCGTCGGGTGGGCGTGGTTGGATCGGAGCATGACCCGCATCGGCACCAGCGACCTCGACGTGTTCCCCCTCGCCCTCGGCGGCAACGTGTTCGGCTGGACGGCCGACCGCGATGCCTCCTTCGCGATCCTCGACGCCTTCCACGCGGGCGGCGGCAATTTCATCGATACGGCCGATTCGTACAGCGCGTGGGTCCCCGGTCACACGGGCGGCGAGAGCGAGCGGATCATCGGCGAGTGGCTCGCGAGCCGCAACCACACCGGTGTCACGGTCGCGACCAAGGTCAGCCAGCACCCGGAGTACAAGGGGCTGGCCGCGGCGAACGTGCGGGCGGCGGCCGAGGCATCCCTCGAACGGCTCGGCGTCGAGTCGATCGACCTCTACTACGCCCACTTCGACGACGCGGAGACTCCGCTCGAAGAGACCGTCGCCGCCTTCGGCCAGCTCGTCTCGGACGGCCTCGTGCGTTACACGGCGGTGTCGAACTACTCGGCCGACCGCATCCGCGAGTGGGTGCGCATCGCGCGCGACCTCGGTGTCGCCGAGCCGGTCGCCGTGCAGCCGCACTACAACCTCGTGCACCGCGAGACGGAGAACGACATCATCCCCGCTGCGGAGGAGTTCCACCTCGGCGTCGTGCCCTACTTCGCGCTCGCGAAGGGCTTCCTCACCGGCAAGTACCGGTCGACGGATGCCGAGGCCGACGGCCACTCGTCGCCGCGCGCCGCGGCCGCCGCGACCTACGCCACCCCGCAGGGCCTTCAGATCCTCGAGGTGATGGAGCGGATCGGTGGCGCACACGACGTGCCCCTGGCATCCGTCGCGCTCGCGTGGCTGCGCGCGAAGCCGGCCGTCGTCGCGCCGATCGCCTCGGCGTCCTCGCTCTCCCAGGTGCCCGCGCTGCTGGCCGGCGCGACCACCGACCTCACGGCCGACGAGGTCGCCGAACTCGACGACGTCTCGGAGTGGACGCCCGCCGACATGTGACCGGGCGCGGGCGGCATGATGGTGCCATGCCCGACGCGTACACCCACGGCCATCACGAGAGCGTGCTGCGCTCCCATCGCTGGCGCACGGCCGAGAACTCCGCCGCGTATCTTCTGCCGGAGCTCACTCCGGGCCTGTCGATCCTCGATGTCGGCTCGGGGCCGGGGACGATCACGCTCGACCTCGCGGCCCTCGTCGCGCCCGGCGCGGTGCGCGGGGTGGATGCCTCCGCCGACGTCATCGCGCAGGCCGAGGCCGACGTCGCGGCCTCCGGCCTGTCGAACGTCACCTACGCCGTCGACGACGCCTACGCCCTCGACAGCCCCGACGGCGCGTGGGATGTCGTCCATGCCCACCAGGTGCTGCAGCACCTCGCCCGCCCGATCGACGCCCTGCGGGAGTTCCGCCGCGTCGTCGCGCCGGGTGGTGTCGTCGCGGCGCGCGACGTCGACTACGAGGGCGTCATCTGGTGGCCGCGACTGCCGGGCCTCGACGAATGGATCCGCGTCTATCTCGCCGCGCACCGGGCGACGAGCGGTGAGCCCGCCGCGGGCCGCGAGCTCAAGGCCTGGGCGCGTGCCGCGGGGTTCGCGGACGTCCGGGCGACGGCCTCGATGTGGCTGTACGAGACACCTGCGGAGCGGGCCTGGTGGGGCGGGATGTGGGCCGATCGGGCGCTGCAGTCGGCCTTCGCCGATGTCGTGATCGGCAACGGCATCGCCGATCACGCCGCGCTCGAGCGGATCAGCGCCGCCTGGCGGGAGTGGGCCGCCGACGAGGACGGCTGGATCCTGCTGCCGCACGGCGAGATCCTCGCCCGCGCGTAGGCTGGGCCGGTGACCCGAGTCCTCAACATCTCCGCGTATCTGTTCACGCGGCTGACGGATGCCCCCGAGCTCCGGCCGGTGCTGCGCGAACGCGCCGTCGCGGCGGGCCTCAAGGGCACGATCATCCTCGCCGAGGAGGGCATCAACCTGTTCCTCGCCGGTGACGCGGATGCCGTCCGGGCCTTCGTCGACGACCTGCGAACCGATCAACGGCTCGCACCGCTCACGACCAAGGAGAGCTGGTCCGACGCGCAGCCGTTCCGCAAGATGCTCGTGAAGCTCAAGCGCGAGATCATCCGCATGGACCTTCCCACCATCCGTCCGGAATCGGGACGCGCCCCCGCGGTGTCGCCCGTGACGTTGCGCCGCTGGCTCGACCAGGGCCACGACGACGACGGTCGTGAGGTCGTGCTCCTCGACACCCGCAACGCGTTCGAGGTCGACGAGGGCGCCTTCGTCGGCGCGATCGACTGGCGCCTCGACCGCTTCACGCAGTTCCCGGGTGCGGTCGACGCGCACCGGGCCGACCTCGAGGGCAAGACCGTCGTCAGCTACTGCACGGGCGGCATCCGGTGCGAGAAGGCCGCCCTGCACCTGCGTGACGAAGGGGTGGATGCATGGCAGCTCGACGGCGGCATCCTCGCGTGGTTCGAACAGGTCGGCGGCGCGCACTACCGCGGTGACTGCTTCGTGTTCGACGAGCGCCGCGGCGTCGACAGCGACCTCGCGCCGGTCGGTGCCGTCTCGGCGGCCCCCGCGGCGGCGGTGCCCGCGTGAGCGAGCGCGACCTGCCCGGCGGTGCCGTGCTGCGCGCGGCCGTGCCGGCGGATGCCCCGGGCATCCTCGCCCTCATCCACGCGCTCGCGGAGTACGAGCGCGAGCCCGACGCCGTCGAGAACACGGTCGCGATGCTCACCGAGACCCTGTTCGGTGACGAGCCCCGCGCGTTCGCGCACGTCGTCGTCAAGGGCGAGCGGGTCGTCGGCATCGCGCTGTGGTTCCTCACCTATTCGACCTGGACCGGGCGCCACGGCATCTGGCTCGAAGACCTCTACGTCGATGAGGCGGAGCGCGGTGCGGGGTACGGGAAGGCGCTCATGCGGGCGCTCGCCCAGGTGTGCGTCGCGCGCGGATACTCGCGCTTCGAGTGGACGGTGCTCGACTGGAACGCTCCCTCGATCGCGTTCTACCGGTCGCTCGGTGCGGCGCCGATGGACGAGTGGACCACGCAGCGACTGACCGGTGCGGCACTTGTCGCGCTCGCGGGTGACATCGGTCGCGAGTGAGGCTTGCGCCCGCACCTGACGCGCGCGCTGCCGCGCGCTGCCCATCTCGTCAATGTCCGACCGGTCGCGTAGCGTGGCGACCGTGACCGATGACGGCGTGCTCCCGTGGCTGCTGGAGAGTGATCCGATGCTGCGCTGGCAGGTGCAGCGCGACCTCGCCGGTGAGCCCGAATCCGCCTGGCAGGCCACGCGTGCCCGGATCGCGACCGAGGGCGACGGCGCAGCGCTGCTGTCGCATCAGGATGCCGACGGTCAGTGGGCCGGCGGGGCGTTCTTCCCGGC
>Ga0209922_104027_pt1 | contig 10988 bp, 8 predicted proteins | sample ThiBiot_500_biof_FD_183946 | JGI IMG/M metagenome (GOLD analysis project Ga0209922, IMG submission 183946) | Wastewater bioreactor microbial communities from Cape Town, South Africa - Thiocy_expt_500_biof (SPAdes) | ecosystem: Engineered > Bioreactor > Thiocyanate-remediating > Anaerobic-Aerobic ...
GTCTACTGCGATCACCAATCACAATATCCAAATGATTGTCACAATTAAAATCAGCAACACCGATTGTACCGGGATTATACGAAGTAGGATATTGTATTGTTGATGGAAAATTACCGTAACCATCATTAAATAAAATAGTTATTATATATTCCTGATTATCTGTTACAACAATATCAATATATGTATCCTCATTAAAATCACCGAGTTCAATAACGAATGGATAGTGCGAAATTGGATATGATATTCCATCTTGAAACGATCCATTACCATAACCAAAATAGATAATAATTTTTTCGAAATATGATGCAACGAAATCTAAGATATTATCGCGATTGAAATCAGCGATCTTTACTGAATTTAAACCTTGAAAAAAAGTTGGAAGTACTTGTGCGAGAAAACTTCCATTTCCAAATCCAAGAAATATCCGTATCGTATAACTGTATCCATTAATAACAACAAGATCGAGATTTCCGTCTCCATTTAAATCATCTACATCGAACGCTGATGGTATAGCTCCCGATGGAAAATCTCTCAGTTCACCAAAACTTTCATTGCCTAAATTAAGTTTGACATTGATAGTATTGTATTGATCACATAAAAAAATAGCATCTAGCTCATTATCCTTATTCAAATCAGCGAGATAAATAAAATTTACGTTTTCAATCGTTGACGAACGAATTACTTCGGAAAATAAATCATTTTCACGATTTAAATAAACATCGAACGTTCCTAAATCCCAATTCGATACTATTAAATCAATTCTACCATCGCCATCAAGATCATCAGCAGTAAATGTCAAAATTGTATTCGTAGTTTCAATTGCTGCATATGAATCAAATTGTGGCGATGTTGGACTTATCGATTGACCAATAAATATATTCATAATGAGAAAAACATTTCTAAATAGAACATGCTTCATCATTGTCAATATTATAATATGATATGCGTTAAATTATAATTTCCTTTTTGTTTCTCATTAAAAATTAGTTAACAAAATGGAAACAATTTACATTGTTCAATAAACAAACAAAAAGTAGACCAAATGCATCGTTTTCATAGAGTTAAACATGATTTAATTCATTTGAATCTGTTCAATGATGATACAAATGATCAACATGACAAACGTAATCAAATATTATCAACACGTTTATATCTCGTTATTTTCTTCATAATTCTATTTCTTTTTGTTTTGTACACGTCATTATCATCGGAAACATTAATAATAACAAAATCTGAACCAACATTCGAACAATATGAAGATTTATACGAAGATTATTCGAATAGATTACAATGTCCATGTGAAAATATTTCGATTTCTTATAAAAGTTTTCTTTCAACACAACCAAACTATCATTCAATATGTTCATCTCAATTGTTAAATGATAATTGGATTGAATTTCTCTCGTATGAAAATATAAGTTATTACTATCAACTTGATTATCGTCGAATGGTATCATTAGAATTTCAAATGCTTCGTGGATTGTGTCAACATATTCGAGAAATGATTGAGAAAAATCGTATTCAATTTTATTCAACACAGATGTTCACATTAGAACTTCTATCAAATCAAACATTTACACTACAAATTCAATCGTTTATTGAAACATTTCAACGATCCCTTACTGTTTCATTTCAAAATCTTATGTATCTCTTTCGAAATTTAGCTTTAAATGATGAATTATATTCAGCTATTGATGCATCAAACGTCATATATATAAACAGTGATGGTATAACACTCAAACTCGACCGAGATGCTATTTACTATGCTACCTTCAATTGGACTGATGAGAGTACATCTATTGATTGTTACAATACGACTTATACAACCAATCAATTGTTCGGTGGTATATATGCAAATCTAGATCGATATGAACTTGCTGGATCTGTTTGGTACGAAAAACAACCTAGACCAAATACGTATTTTATTGCTGCGAGCCTAACACTACCAGGAATAGTCGTTAGTTGTTCGCCAACTGAATCACTAATGAAATCAACATTGGAATGTTTTTTTGATGAAACATGTTTGAATGCAATTATTTTTTATATGAATCATTCAAAAATCTCATTAAATTCAAGAACAATTCTCAACGAATCATCTCGATATTCGCCTCAAACAACTGTTGAAATATTAATTAATGAATTATTCATTGAACAATGGATAACAAATATATCCTATGTAGAATATTTTCAACAATGTCATCCATCATTTTGTCAATATTCAATCGAAAAACGACATAATTCTGCGTATATTTTAACAACACTTCTTAGTTTATACGGAGGTTTAACAATTACATTGAGAATATTAATTCCAATTGTAATTAAATTAGTTCGAAGAAAGAAAGTACAAGCGATCGTTCAATCTGTACCATGGAAAATTCGTTTATATCAATTAATTCAAAAAACTATCGATACAATTAAAAACTTGAATTCATTCGATAGTTATTCAACAAATGAGCATAAACAACGCAATGAACGTATATCAACCAAAATCTATTTAATTCTACTCGTTATTTCTTTAATCATATTTAGTATTTATACAACCATAAGAAAACATACGAAAATCTATACTATTAATCATCCAACACAAATTGAATACGAAGAATTATATGAAAAATATTCTCTCTACAATCTTCAATGTCCTTGTAAACAAATATCAATTGAATATAAAGAATTTCTTAGTTTTCAACCAACATATCATTCGATATGTTCAAGTATATTCGCATCGAATACATGGAAACAATATGGTAATTTCTATCAATTGGAAACGTATGCTTCGAATGATTTTATTGAACATGCACAAAATTTCTTTCCTTCACTGTCATATTTATGTCAATTGTCAATTCAAACAACCGAAACTAGTTTAACAGAATTCGATAAAAATTATTATATAACATCACAAATCATTTCAAGCGATATATTCACTCAACAAATTCAATCATATATTCAACGTTTTCAAACAACAACCAAACAAACATTTCAACAGATAGTGAACATCTATCGATCGATTATATCAACGAATGCATTTATATCCTATCGATTAACAAACGTTAATATGAATATTCAAGAACAAAATCAATCATATTTTGTTCAAACACATTTAATCAATTCCAGTCAATGTTCTTGTGCAACAGATGCAAATTGCAAAACAGAACTCTATATTTATGCATCACCAACAGCTCGAGAACGTATCAATGGTTTGTATGTAGCTTGTTACATTCTCGAATCAATTCTTTCATCGACAATCGAATGTTTTTTCGATCCGTACTGTATACAAATAATAAGATACTATCTTTCAGGTATATCAGAAATCGTACCATATTTACATCCATTAAATCAATCGGCATCAACAATCTATCCAACAAATACAACATTCGAATATCTATTCGAGAATTTATTTATTGAAAATTGGAATGAAAATTATTCGTATGAAAAATATTATCAACAATGTCAACCGAATTATTGTTCATATACGATTAATAATCAACATGCTGATATTTTCGAAGTTGTATCGAAAATTATTGGCATATTTGGAGGTTTATCAATTATTTTGAAAATTTTCATACCAATCATAGTCAATCGAATACGTAGAGAAAAACAACAACGTTCAGTTGAAAATATTTCAAAATATCAACAATTTCATCGTTTTTATCTATTTACTAAAACTAAATTCATCAATCTGAATCTTTTTCGAACAAAATCAACTAATCATCAAGTAGTCTATCGACAAAAATTAACAACTAAACTGTATCTATGTTTAATTTTATTTTGTCTTGTAATTCTTATCTTTTATATGTCATTCAATCAAATAACTATATCAACAACAATTCAATTAGATAATCAAAAACATTATGAAGATTTACAACGACAATATCCATCGACAGTGCATTGTTCATGTAGTCAAATTTCGATTGAATATCAACATTTTCTCGAAATTAATTTTTTCTATCATGAAATCTGTTCATCAAATTTCACAAGTCAAATCTGGATCGATTATTTATATGATTTTCAACAAGAAAACGACCGAAATTATCACGCATTCGCATCAGCACAATTTCGAACACTTCAAACCCTATGCCAACTAACTCAAACAGCGATCAATACAAGTCTCATTCAATTCTATGCACGACAATTCTTTGCAAATGAATTAATATCATTCGATATATTCGAACAACAGATCGATTCATTTATTCAATCATTTCAAACGTCTCTTTCTCATACATTTACATATCAATTTAATACAATTCGTTCGTTAGTTCAAGGCAATGCATATATATCAGCCTATGAAAGTAATTGGCAATTTACAGTACTTGAAACTTATACGGACGCACCGATTTATACAAATCCTCGTTCATATGCCGATTCATGTTCTTGTGCAACATCGTCAAAATGTTTTCAACCAGCTATTCGAACAGATCAATATCCATTTGGTTTACCAGGTTTATTTATTGGTTGTTCGCCATTAGAAACAATCTTACAATCGACATTCGAATGTTTTTATAATCAAACATGTTTAAATGATTATTTACTTTCAATAAATCGAACAATATTATTCAACGGCAATCGATCACTTATTTCAACAACAGATATTTATCCAATAAATGAAACAGTCGAACAAATTCTCGATCGTTTATTTATTAATCAATGGTTTATTAATAAATCCTATGAGAATTATTATGAACATTGTCAAGCTACGCATTGTACGTATTCATATATTCAAACATTCGATATATTCTATTTAATTACAAGTTTATTATCAATATATGGAGGTCTTTCAACAGCATTGAAAATTCTCACACCAATTCTTATATTTTTATTTTTCTCGATTTTTTGCCAACAAAAAATAAATATTCAACCGATTGCTTAAAAGCCATCTGTCATTCGAAAAAAAAGAATCAACAGGAAAATCCTGCCTGATAGCAAAAGAAAGAAGAAGAAGAAGAGTTAGTTCATAAAATAAAACGACTCATGCTGGTTAGGATTTTCGGTTTTCTTCTCGGTAATTTTTTTTTTGCTCTTAAAATGAATCCATTTTTTTTGCATTTTAATTTGCAATAAAAGTTTTTCAAGTAATCGAAACATCGGCACTAATGTGCTATCGATGTTCTACGTACAGATCAGATTATTGTATCGATCAATTTTATATCAATGGTCGTGGTGTTCGATCAGTCAATTCAACGAGTGGATATTGTTGGGTATGTGTCATCATATAAAGAATAAATTGTTGTTGATTTTCTTATATGAACTATAGAAAGTTAAAATCGAAAATCAAGAAAATGTAACGGCCGAACGTGATGGTAATAATCTTCAAGATCAATATCCTAATTTCACTTGTCCGTTGATGAACACATGTACAATAGACAAAAATAAAGACACACAAATAACTATATCAGTATGCTGCTGTCAAGATTTAGAACGTTGTAATACAGCAACAAAACCTCAAGCAATATTTTCAGTTTTATTTTTCTTTATATATCTATATTTATTTGAATAAAAAAGGCTCGCGTTTATTTTCTGAATAGATTTCTTTCGAGGAAAGATAAAACATTCCTATTTGATGAGTATGCGTATGTTTTTGATGTTTGTTAATTAAAATTAGAGACGTCGTGTATATAAGATTAGATTTCTTGAACACGAACAACTATTTTTTGACATATATTTATGCCCTCCGAATTTTTCTACACCATAAATGCAATCATTCCTGTTGTTCTCTCTATAATCGGTTTCATATTTGGTATTCTAATAACTTGTATTATTATTAAAAATCGAAAATTTCATACAGTTCATCATTTACTTAAATGTGATATGTGCATTACTTCAGCAGTTTACTTTTTAATTGTTCTTGTTTCATGTAGTTTTACTCTTCGTAATGATTGGGAATTTCATCAACCAATATGTCGTCTACGTGCTTATTTGATAACAGCGATTGTTGCTGCTGTTAGTTATTCATTTTTAATTCAAGCTATTAGTCGATTATTTTTTTCGAATTTTTATACATATCGTTTTCTACTTACTTGGCGTACACATATGGTTTTAATTCTTTTTAAATGGTCCATCAGTTTTTTACTCATGGCTGAACCATGGTTTATTGAAGGTGGTTTTGAATTAATTCGAGAATATCGAACATGTTCAATATCAATAAGTATCTTATCAGTTGCAGTATATTCTATCGTTATCAATTTTGTTATTCCAGCAAGTGTTGTATCGACTGCTTTCATGATGATTCTCAAACAAGTTCATCAATCAATGCGTCAAATAGGACCAACTATACAAACAAATTCAACAATTGTTCGTCAACATATTTCACGACCGTCAAGAAAACATTTGAAAATCATGCAACATATGATGACGCTTATGAATATTTTTGGTTTGGGTGGTGCACCGTATTCGATTGTTGTCCTTTGGAATTCTATACGAAAACATTCTGTACCCGAAGAATTCTATTTCATTAGCACGAATTTAATTGTTTTTGGTGCAACAGTTCTCATGGTAGTTACATTAATTAAAGATAGACAAATAAAAGAAACAATATTAAAAAATATTTATGTACGATAAAATTGAAGTTATACAATCAAATGTATCAAGGAGAATTTCATTTTATGAAGCGGTTTCTTTTCGAAAAGAAGAAAAAAAGTTGAATATTAATTATGCTGATGCTCGAGGTGGCAGCCTGCAAATGCGGTTGCAACGCCCACAAGACCCTCACCCTCAAATGGTGTTTGTTATTCAAATTCTCAATATTGTTATAACAACACAAAAGTATGTAATAACGGCGAACTTGTTTGTGATATTAGAAACTATAGTTCATTTGAGTGATTTCTACTTGAACTTACGTGTTACACTTCTTCTCAATATACTTATGATAATAATACAAATTGTTCAACATTTTATTCATGTGGAACCAAATGCTCATATGCTAGTGATAATCACACTATTTGCAATGGTTTCTACTTTTGAGACTATTATTATCGAACAAGTTATTTCAAATTATGTGGATCTCACCAATAATGTTATGATATAAGAAAAAGTATCTGCATAGGTAACAATGATACAATATGTTCAATCGATTTGATCAGTCAATTGTCTTCGTAATACAACAACAAGCACCACTACTCGTTCAACAAATGCCGGCTGTTACCAATCAAGTATTGTCGAATGTCAATGTTTTTGACATATTCAAACGGATGTTTATGGGGATTGTTGTAAATGTCAATGTGTGATTTTTTCATTTATTCCAAAATTTTTTAGTTAGTTTCCTACGTTTTTCAATTCATTTTTGTTAATCTCCTACAAAAATATATTTTTTATTATTTATCATCGGATCAAAGTAAATACCTTCTCCCGCACTTGTAATTGATTTTTTTTTCTTCGGATATTTAAATCACTTGATTGTCACTGAAATAGTTAGTTCTTCGATGAGTACAAATAGATTATTAGTTTCGTTGGTACTTCTGTTGTTCTTCGGAACTAGTTGCATCTTAGGTTGGCCATTGCCAAAGAATGTATGTAAATCACCAATTGATCTAGTTAGTACTTCAAAACCAACGACTGTCGTTGGAACAGGTACAGCTGTATCATGCAATGAAAGTGCGTTAGCAGCAGCACTTGCGATTGGAGGTATTGTTACATTCAATTGTGGAAATCAACCAGCTACGATTTTAATTACGAAACAACTAAATATTTCACGAACTACGGATACAACGATTGATGGAAATGGTCTTGTGACATTAGATGGTACAGGACAAACTCGAATATTGAACTTTGATCGTGGTGATTTTCGATATTCGAATATAACATTAACTGTTCAACGACTTCGATTCATCAATGGTTATTGTCAAGATCTCGAAGGTGGTTGTGCCATCTTTCAAAAAAATGGTGGTACAACAATTGTTATTAATTGTATTTTTGAAAATAATACTGGTCCTGTGATTGGACAAGATACTGCTGGAGGTGCTATTTGGACAATTGGTGGTGGTAATTCGACGGTTGTCGGAAGTGTTTTTATGCAAAATAAATGTTCAAATGGTGGAGCAATTGGTATTCTTGGCAGTGGATTATTGATATATAATAGCCATTTTGAAAGTAATCAAGCAACGGGTAATGGTGGAAATCCAGGCAATGGTGGCAATGGTGGTGCTATTAGTTTCGATGGACGTGGTCGAATCAATACGATATGTGGAACAAGATTTACAAAAAATCAAGGAAACAAATTTGGTGGTGCTTTTTTTCGTGTTTCATACAATGGTGATGAACAAAATAATTTGAGTTATTTATTGATTGACAGTAATTTTATTCCGGCAAATGGTAACGGTTTAGCAGGTGGATTGTATATTCAAGGTGGTACAGCAATGATTGAAAGTACGACGATCGTCAATAATTCAGCTACTGCTTCTGGTGGTATCTTTTTCAGTAATGAGAAAAGTGTCGTATTGAACAATGTGAATCTATTAGAAAATCAAGCTTATACTGGTCTTGGTGCTGCTGTCTACTGTTCGAATCCTGTTTCGGGAACGTTTACTGGCTTCACTGTAGCGAACAATTATGCTGGTGCATTCGGTGCGGCTTTTAGTTCATGTAATACCGAAGTTACACTTAGCCAATCGATTATTGCCAATAATACAGTAGGCAATGTTTGGCCTGCAAATGCTTGTACAACAACAATGAATGGTGGTACTAATGTTATCCAATCGCCAATCAAAAAACTACCACCCGCACAATATGAAGATGCATCGTGTACAAATAGAGGTTTGACAAAAATCGATAATGTATCCGTTGTCTTAGATAGACAAACATGGAAAATCAAAGTTACAGGTGCTCAACCGTCATTTGTAGGTCCAAATATTGTTCCTGGCTTATAAAAGTTTGATAATAAATGTTGAAATTGAGAAAGATCTTCTGATGATATCAATAATAAACATGATTGTGATACATTGGATAAAGTGGTACTGGTGGTGTTGTATGAAAATTTCCGTTGACCATATGATAGATAGCAACACCTAGAAAATAAATTAGAATAGGATATATATATATAGTAATAGAAATGAACCACAAGCAATTAGAAAAACGAGCACTATTGGAATAAAAGCAAATTTAAGAGCGATCATCATTCGTTGATTGCTTTGATCGACACTATTGGTTGTAGTGGCACTCATCATCGAACTATATGTCGGTATGTTCCGATTTGTTCGATAGTAATTTTGACATGGTGAGTCTTTCAATTTTTGAAGTGCATGATTTAATTTGATTGAACATTGATTTCCATTATCAATTAAATAGAATATAATAGAGCTTAATGGTCGAGTAAAACTTTCTACATTTGTACTAATTGTAAGATTTAATCGATCCCATTTATTATCATCAATATAAATTTCAAGATGAACATTACACGATTGAATTAGTTCGATGAATTTTTTTATCCATTCGATATCAATAAATAAATCTATATGACTTTTGCTTGACGTTAAATCTTTTAATCGAATGTCAATTTGACAAAGTTTGAATTCATCTTTGAAGTAACCAAAAATTCGCTTGATTGTATCTAGATTATGAAGAAATAGATCATCAAGATTCGTAAGATCATTCGCTCGAAAAACTATCTTTGAAAAACGTTTTTCACAATCCGCTGATGTAATTCGAAGATCTGAACTCGAAATATTGCAGTCTAATTTAATATAATCTTCTTTTGTAGAATCATCACCAGTTATACATTGTCCATCATTTTCATCTTCAAAAGTAATACAACTGAGAATAGAAATGATCAAATGATTAATAAAAATATAAGATAAAAGAATAGAATTCATCAAAGAAAACAAAATAGGAGTAAATAATCGAGCGCCTTATTTTTTTTCCTTCAAAATCTAAAGTTCATTAATCATGAGGGAACATATTCATGCATTAGAATACGGTACTGTTTTTGCTTCTCATCGAGAATCATTTTCTGTCGGACAATTTCGTCGTTATCATTATGGAACGGTAACTTCGAAATTTGAACAAGCCGGGAATATTGATACATCAATCGATGGTTATATTGAAAATCTTAAGAAACGAGTTATTATTTATGCACAAAATAAAAAATAATCAGAGCTTTTTCTCTTTGAATAATAAGATTATTCAAATTTATGATTGTGCTGTGACATCTTTTCTTTGCAGACGACGACGAAAATTGAAGCACTAGAAATATCATTGTCACCACCTCAGCTCTCAATCTTATTCTAGTATAAAATGTATAAAGAAAAAAAAACGACGTAGATTATTTGAAAGACTTCTTGAAAAAAATGCCTACGAGAAATCTTCAACGCAGTGACTGGACAATCAACAATGATAGTTCGGTTAGAAACTCGTCAACTATGATGATGCGAGACGATGAATCACGAGAATACGATACAGAGAAGTGAACATTTATGAATAAGTGAATTTATCGATAGAAAAAATGCAATTTTTTTAAATAGAAGAAGTGGTTTTGATCTATTGTTATGTTGTGAAGGATTAATCTTAGGTGTCCTATTTGGTTTTGTATTACTTGCCATTGCAATTCCACTCTGGTTGGCATCATCAAAAGCGTATAATACAAGTACACTAACAAGTACAACAACTACCACTGTTACTACAACCACAACTACCACAACAACAACTACAACAACTACAACAACTACAGCTACAACTACTACTACTACAAGCACGACAACTGGTATGATTTTAGTCATTGTTTTTCTTTTTAGTTTTCATCGATTATAATGCTTAGGACCTCCATGTGTACCGTTTTGGAAGATGCCTTCAGGAGATCAATATACTTATGGGACTTATTCTAACGCCAATACACAGATTAATGGTGATGTTAGTCGTAGTGGTTGTGTATCAGTTCGTGCCAGTTCATCAAACAGGGATGATATTGTATTTGACATAGGCTCAAAAGAAAAAACAGAATCGGACGGATGTAATGGACATTTTGCTCTTGCTATTATGGATGCAAGTCATGTTACTATTTATGGTAT
>Ga0209922_104030_pt1 | contig 10979 bp, 14 predicted proteins | sample ThiBiot_500_biof_FD_183946 | JGI IMG/M metagenome (GOLD analysis project Ga0209922, IMG submission 183946) | Wastewater bioreactor microbial communities from Cape Town, South Africa - Thiocy_expt_500_biof (SPAdes) | ecosystem: Engineered > Bioreactor > Thiocyanate-remediating > Anaerobic-Aerobic ...
CTAGACCTGGAAGACCATTGGCACCTGGGAAGCCGGATTCACCTTTCAAACCTGGTAAACCAGCTGGACCACTTGAACCTGGGAGGCCTAGAAACAGTATACATTGGTGTTAGATAAATCGAGACACAAAGTAAAAGAATATATGTATATACCTGGGAAGCCACGATCACCTGCTGGACCAACTGGACCTGCTGGGCCTATATTTAGAAAAAAAAATTAGATTATGATTTCATAAGTAGGATTATCATTCTTACCTGGGAAGCCTGGACCTGGAAGACCTGGTTCACCTTTAGTACCTGGGAGACCGGGAGCACCTGGTAGGCCATCTAGCAAAATTAAATATCATTATTTAACTGTTGATCATTTACATTCAAATATTTACCGAAGCCTTTTGGACCTGGAATACCTGGAACACCATCACGACCCGGAAGACCTACATAAAATTCATTTATTTTTCATGAACTATACTTTAACTGTAATCGACAAACCTGGTTCACCACGATAGCCTAGAAAAAACGGTACAGATTCATTTTAGTTGTAAACAATTAAATATCTTTTATATTCATACCTGAAACACCTTTTGGACCTGGAGTACCAGGAAAGCCAGAGAGACCTGGTTCACCTTTGAGTCCTGCTGCTCCTGGTAGACCGGGCATACCATTTGGACCCTACAGAGATAGTTCAATGAAATACATAGCATCGATTGTGCATGCGAAAGAAAAACTTACTTGAAGTCCTGGAGTGCCTGGAACACCTGGTAGACCACGATCACCTTTTTCACCTTGTACACCTGGCATTGAGTGTATATTGAGTGGAGCCGCTCGACCTAAATTTCAATAATGAACAATCTCTTCTCGTTTAAATAAACTCTATATTTACCTGGTTCTCCTTTAGCACCTGGAGCACCTTGTGGACCAGGAATACCTAGACGAAAAAGTTCATATTTATTATCATGAATAAACCGAAAGTATATTCGTATCGTTTACCAACTGGACCAGGAATACCCTTTTCACCACGTTCACCTGGGAGTGTAGCACCTGGTGGACCCATGTCACCCATTGGACCTGGGCTACCTGGTGGACCTTGTTGACCTGGATAACCGGCATCACCCTATGAGGAGAATAATAATAATAATTTTGTATTTCTTGTTTCGATCGATTATTGCGTAGTTCAATTACCTTTGGACCTGGGAGACCTGGTGTACCTGGTTGACCATCACGTCCACTATAGCCTGGCGCTCCTTTTTCACCACGATCACCCTTCAAACCGGGAAGACCTATCAAATAATATTAATAATTAAATTTTCTTTTATTTTTCATCCAATTCTTACCTGGTGTGCCTTTTTCTCCTGATAATCCTTGTACACTTGCAGCGCGAGCTGATTCACCTTTTTCACCTTTAACACCTGGCAAACCATCAACACCATCACGACCCTATTGAATTGTTAACTTACGGGGGCACCAGCAGAACCGACACCACCTGGATAACCTTGTGGACCAATGTCACCACGATCACCTTTAGTTCCCGGGACACCACGTTGACCGGGAGTTCCTAATTGAATCATAGAATTTGAGTATATATTTAAAAAAAAAGGAAATATCGAATATTTACCAGCTTCTCCTGGATAACCTGGTTCACCTTTGCTGCCTTTCAAACCGTCACGTGCGCCACAAGCACCATCGAGACCTATGGAATATATTTTACATTGAAATTATTGATTTGAATCGATTTAACATACCTCGTTCACCCTTTTGACCTTTTGCACCAGCCATACCTTGAAAACCTGGGGCACCAGGGACACCAGGGGCACCAACAGCTAAATGAAAACAATTTTATTCTTTATGCAATTTAAAAAAAAACAAAAGCTCCGTACGTCCTTGTGGACCAGGTAAGCCACCAAGGCTCGATGAATTGCCAGGTAAACCGGGAGCACCACGAGGACCACGTTCACCTAGAATGATAATATGAATAAGAATGATATTTTTATTTTCATTTACCTTTAGAGCCCATAAGACCAGATTGACCTGGATAACCATCAATACCAGGTGGACCAGCAATTGATCGGCCAGGTTCACCTTTTGGACCAGGTTCACCTTTAGCACCACGGTAACCTAAAATACATTAAGAAATTTTCATTAGATAAATGTTTCTGTTAATTTTTTTAAAAATTTCAGTTTACCTTGTGTACCAGGGAAGCCACTTGGACCAGGATCACCTATGGAATTAGAATTACAATCGCAAATCTTTGGTTGTTTTTTTAAAATCTGTTTACCATGTCGACCACCGTCTCCTTTAGATCCTTTGATACCATCACGACCGGCTAAAAAACGAAAATAATTCTCAATAAACAAAATGATCTACATAGAAATAAATCTATGCTTACGTTGACCGGGACTACCAGGAACACCATCGAAACCACGGTCACCTTTTGGACCTTGTGGACCACCAATACCCTAAATCATAATTTTGATTAAACAAAATAACTTCCTCTCGTTGAACAAACAACTTACAGCTACACCAGGGAAGCCGGGTTGACCAGGTGGACCTTGAAAATACAGAAGCATGTTTTATTACTTTTGAAATCCAAAAAAATTGCAAATCAATCTTTTACCGCGTTCTCCTTTTGGACCCTAGAAAAACAAAAACAAATGAAATACATCAAAAGATCAATATAATTTTATCTTACTGGAGCTCCAGGTTGGCCGGATATTCCACTATCAGGTTGATCCTATTGTTAAAGAAAACAAAATAATTATGTTTCTGAAACTTCAAACTACACTTACCGGTAAACAAACACCAGGCATACCAGGGAAACCACGATCACCTATAAATTTCATTCGATATATTCAATTGATTGCCAAGACAAATGTTGAATACAAACCTTTGTCACCAGGTAAACCGTTTGAACCAGGTCGACCAGGTCCACCCTAAAAATTTATCGAAATCAACATTTTACTTTTCTGAAAATTGGTTTTTCTCGAGTACATACAGGTTGACCAGGGTAACCAGGGCTACCACGATCACTAAAATCAAAAGAAGAAACATGTTCAATAGAATTGCTATCGAAGATTTGTAAAATGATTTCTTTACCCAGCTTGACCAGGAAAACCAGCTTGACCAGGTAAACCAGTAGGACCCTGTTAAGAAGAAAAATACAAATAAAAAATCTATTTATTTAAACCAAACATACACGAGGACCAACAGGACCAGGAACACCTTTTTCACCTGTTAAGCCCGGAGGACCAGCTGAACCAGGGGTACCAGGATAACCAATTTCACCAGGTTCACCTTTAGGACCCATAGCACCCTAGAAATTAGACGAAAAAAAAGTCCAGTATAAAATATTATCGATTAAATTTCTTGAGTAGAACATGTTACCTTTTCACCTTGTGGACCAGGAAGTGCAATTGGGACACTTGTATTGTTACCACGAATTTCTTGAGGATCAGTGGGAATATATGATGATGATCCCTAGATATATTTTTAGAAAATAGAATTCATTTTTGACAATCACTTGTATGTTTTACCGGTTCTCCCTTTTGACCTTTTTCACCAGTGAAGCCAGCTCCAGGTGCACCTAAATAATGCATTTCATTGCTTACGAACTTTTCTCTATGTTTATTCGTCTTTTTTACCTGGCATGCCTGGTAAACCACGATCACCTTTTTGACCCTGCAAGAAAATAAATTCATTGAGTACAACAATCAGAATCAATAATTACTTCTCGGCCAGGGAAACCAACTGGACCTTGAGGTCCGGGAATACCGCCTGGACCAGGTGGACCCTAAAAACGAGCAATTATACTATCAACAAATATTTTAAGAAATAATATCTTACAGCTGCACCAGGTAGACCAGCGGCACCTGGGAGACCCTAAAAATTACAAATGTGATGTTATGAAATCTGTTTGATACGCGTTTCTTTTTTTTGCTCATACGATTTCGCCTTTGTATCCGGGTAAAGCTTGTGCAGGTTCACCTATTCGAGAAAGATAAACCGTTTTGTATTTTTCGAACAAATGCATCATTTAATTTACCTTTTGGACCACGTTGACCAGGAATACCTACGAATTAATTTTTATGAAAGAAATTAGAATTCAGAGAGAAGTCCATATTGATAAAAACTACATACCAGGTTCACCAGGACGACCGGGCTAAATAGGAAAAAAAAGAATCAATCAATTAGATTTATTCATTTATTAAATAAAAAAATAATTTACTTGGCCGGAGAAGCCAGGTCGACCACCTTCACCCTATTAAAGTAAAGAAAACATAGATTTCTATCTTTATCTTCCAGTTGGAAACTTACTTTTGTTCCGTTACATCCATCACGACCAGGTAAGCCTTAAACAAAATAGACATATTTTTATCGTATCTCATTTGAGTTCGATTATTTACCGTCTGGACCCTAAAATTGCAAACAAAAACAAAACAAAACATAGTATTAATTCATATGATTTTGAATAAACATGACTTACTCGTGGACCTGGAAGACCGGGTAAACCAGGGTGGCCTAAAAAATAAATATTTCTGTGTAAACCGAAAGAATTGTCCAATCGAAGGATTTTGTACCTGGCATGCCGGGTTCGCCTGGTCGGCCCTATTTTAGAGAGAAAAAAAAGATTACATATGTCGATAGAAAACTGAAGAACTTACTCGGTCACCTTTTTGACCGGGTAGACCTGGTAGTCCACGATCACCTTTTTCGCCTTTAACACCTTCGGGACCTACAAAATACAATCAGAAAAAAAAATATTGTAAAGTATTCTCAAACAACTGATAACAAACCTTCGGCGCCCTGAACACCATTAGCACCTCGAGAGCCAGCAGGACCGATTGGACCAGATGGACCCTAAAAAACAACGACGATCAATCGTTTAGAATCCAATTAAGTCTGATCAACATACTTGGTCTCCTTTTTGTGCTATACAAAAACACGGTTGATTACAATTGTCGCAACCTGTGCCATTTCCATTTCGTTTGGGAGGTTGAAATTGGTTTGCACCATATCCGGGTGCAAATCCATAGCCTGGTGGTGGTGTTACCGGGCTACCATCTGGATACTGAAATTGAAGTAAAAAAAACACCACAATTATCTTGTGTTTATCTTAGACAAATCAACAAACTTACTCTTTGAGCGCTAGCCGTCTCAATGAAAATCGAGAAAACAAGTAGGAGTGAGATGGATGCATACATTAGCCTTAAAAAACACAAATATATATATGATATATGCATACGTACATCATGAAAAGATTTATCCTTGTAGACAGATTTTGTGTCTTGAAGATATTATTATTGAGTCATTTATATGTTTATTAATGGTTATCAGGTATATGAACTTAACGATCTTATTTTATATGTATTAATTTACCTCGAAATACTTAAATCTGACCAGTTTCGACCAATATTTATCCTCGAAAACATTTCAAACCCGACCTTTGTACTTCACAGGCAATGGATAATACGGACTTGTATCGTATACTGTTTGCGAGTTGTTTTTTTTCCTTGGATATCGTCTTCTATGTGTGTGTGTTAAGAAAGATTGTTTATCGATAGAAACCTTCTGCTATACTCGTCTCTTATGGCGCTATCATCGCCAACGTTAGAAAAGGAAAAAAACCGTCTCAGCTTTGTACAATAATTAATAAGTCTCGAATAGTCTACAAAAACGCAAGAGAATCGACAGTAAATCTGTACACAAGATGAAAGGAAGGAAAGAAAAGCAGATAAACCACGTCTTATTAAGCGATCTTAATAATGTATTAGCAGAAAAGCAAAGAAGGAAAAACCCATCCCGAGGACGTTGTACAATACTGTGTGTACCAAATATCGTCGTCAACAACAACAACAACAGAAACACATCGAAGAGAGAACGAGAAATTCAACTAGTGGTAAAGGATAAAATGGATAATTAAGAATAGCAACGGGTTATTCATCGCGATTGCCGACAAAAACTTTTTTCTTATTACTCTGACTGCGTTTTGTTGTTGCTTATATTAGCTCGTTTTATATAAATCTTTTGTCCTTCGACATCATTCCAACTGTCTGCTGCTCTTTTTTTCTCTCATGATTAAACTAACACAAAACTTATGTTTGTTAATTTCATATTTTTTTGTTCGACTACCTATGGTGCATTTAGACAAGTAATGTCCTTCATGATATTCGAGAATTGTTAATCTCAAGTCGAGAAACAAAAAGGTGGAATGTAGACAAAGGAACATACTGCCATATTATTGATGATATGAACAGAAAATAGGAAAATACTCTATGAAGATAATAATTTATTATAATGTATATCAAGGCAATAATCCGAGAAATCGTCGATAAGAAATATATTAATCAAGGAAAAGCAACGGATTCATATATGAATCGAAGAACTCGATCGAACATTAGTATTTTGTACTTTTAATAAGTAACGAAATGCACTCAGTCAACTGATGTATTTTATATTGGAAAAACAAAAGACTTACCGAGTTGTCCAACTATGGGACGATCTTGAGAATAGATCAGTTGATTGCATGTTCAGAAGAGTTGCCTAGAGTCACGCGCGATCTTGCAGCGTTGGCGACGGACAATTACAGGTTGTGTCCTGTCGTCGTTGAATGGTCTACAGTAGGTAGAAGATTAAAGACCGAACGCGAAGAAGCACAGAAAAAAAATGCCACCGTCACAGAAAGTGGACTATTTTTCTCTTTAGCACAATAATATTAACCATCTTACTACAAGCATAGAGAGAGAGAGGGAGAGAGAGAGAGAAAGAGTTGGGAAAAAAACGGATGACACTCGAATCCACCAACCAGAAAAACGCGGTTTTTGCTCTATTACTAATCATGAGAGATAAATATGGACTATATATTTCTGATTTGGCTCTTTTCTGTCGACTATTGAGACGGATAACATTTTTTTCTCTCTTATTCATAGACATTTGCCTCGCATAATTTCCAACGATGATTGTTAACGACGATTTTTTTTTCTCGTTGCTCTAACTGTTGTTGTTGTTGTCTTCTTCTAAAAGACAGAAAAATATAGAAGAAAAAGCCGAGAAAAAAAGAGGGGAAACAAGAAAAAAATACATGCTGGAATGTTCGAACTTGCTTTTTCGCGCGGTCTACACTCTCCGTATACTTCTCCACTACTGTTATTAACTTAGATCGCATAAACTGAACACATTTCTCTTTGTCGATTCGGGAAACAAGTTCAGGATAAGAGAAACTTTTATTATTAATGAAAAATGTTTTTGTACGAATGATTTCATTAGTTTTTTTTTCTTCCTTTTTAGATAGATTAAACCCTAAGTATCTATCTGTTGCGATTGCACTCGCATACGTGCGATGATTTCTTCGTTGAGGCCGATTCTTATCGGTTTTACTTTATTTTTAACAACTTTCAGTCAAATTCAGGCTCGAATAGTGAGATGATTTGCTCTTAATTAACTTTATTAATAAAGATGTATTTGTTTCTTTTTTAACTTTTCAATTATGAAAAGGCTCAAAATGATGCAAATGGAGCAGACTCTCGATTAAGACGACAATTTAATCAATATCCTCAGCCACCCTCAGGACAATCATCATACAACGACCGAGATGATGGCTATGTTCAAACATCAGAATGTAAAGGTTGCGGACCACGACGTGATTGCCAATGTCCCGGCAAGGGTGTTATCGGTATCACCGGTATGTTAACTTTTATCTTACGAATTTCGATGAAGTTAATTATTTCGACAATATTTTAATTAGGCCCGCAAGGTTTTCCGGGTATTCCAGGTGATCGTGGTCTTAAAGGACCAGGCGGTCCAGCTGGTAAGCCTGGTCTTGTTGGTGAAAAAGGTGACCGTGGTCAATACGGTAGCAAAGGAGAACGAGTTCGTTTCTTTTTTTTTTCTCTCTCAATATTTTTTCTTTGAATTATCATTTATGAATCACATAGGGTGACGATGGTTTTACCAATCGATGGTCAAAACGGTTTTCCTGGTCAAGCTGGTGCCATTGGTCCACGAGGTTTTCCCGGTGTTCCGGGCTGTAATGGATCCAAGGTAAAAAGAAAAAAAACATTTCTATGTAATAAGTATCGAACGTCCCTTTATGCCTATTTTACTTCGTATACACAAAAAGATGGTTGGCGTTTTTCTTTTTTTTTCCCATTCTGTTTCTTATTTTCATAATGAGATAAGCACTAAATGCACGTACAGCAAGGACGATCCTATTGACGATATATCAACACATCAGGAAAATATAGTAGTACCCCGTCTGTTTTTCCTTTTTTCCTTCTTTATGTAAGCAAATAAGAGAAAAGGAAGCAATTCCATATCCTTGATAAGATATTATGTGATGCTAAGATAAATGAAAACCGTATATGCGCTTTGTATTTGTCGGATTTTTCCTTCTGTTCTGTCTTGAGTTGCAGACATTCTAATTATCTGAATTTGTCGTTGTACAGTGGGGGCCTTGGGTATTTTCTCCATATGGATTGATGAATAACTAAAAACCGATTGATTGTATAAACAAACTCTCATTAGTTTCGTCTTTTTTATCTCTTTTCTCTACAATTTTTTTTGGATTTGTTAACCTTGGTGATATTTTGTGGTTTTGTGGGATTATTCATGTGCAAAGATGTGTATGCTTAGTTAGACAGTTATTAAAAGAAAATCGCAATAATAAACAACAGCTGCACACATTACACGTCCTTCTGAATCGTAAGATCCGCAAAGACGAAGCCAACAGAGTTTACTGATAGATAATAACCTTAATGATGTATTTATGTAAAAAGCTTTTCGGCAATTAAACTAAAATTAATAAATACCGACAAAACAAACAGTTATGTTGATTTTTTTTTGCAGAGTATTTGCAGAGATTTTTTTTCAATATGCCACAGGATTATCTGATTATCAACTAAGCTAATGTACTTGTTATTTTTTTGACTATGTTGACTGTAATTGATAGCATCAAATGACGAAATAGAAAATTAATGTTGTATCCAGTTCTCAAGTTGACTCGACTAGTATCAATAATATTTTCTTTGAGATCAAGGTCCAGTTGTTTATGATGCGAACAGATTGATAGCTAAATGTCGTTAGTTTATTTACGTCTGTATATACTCGTTTCGTTTGTCTTATCAACGAATGCCATATGGTAAATTCATAATGACAGTTTGACGAGTCTGTCTATCATATGAGTTTTTTTTTGGCATTCAGATACCGAAACAAAAAAAAACAAAATTCCATACCAAAACTAATATAATAATAGCATTATTTACCAATTAACCCCTGAGGAAGAAACACGAACATTGAATAAACATATGTATCTTCGAGTACATCGTTTTTGTTTATCTGTAGGGTGAGCTAGGCGACAATGGTCGAAATGGATTAGATGGTATTCCAGGTGCTCGTGGTATGCCTGGCCGAGATGGTGAACGGGTAAAATTGCTAAATCATTTTTTGTTTTTTTTTAAATCTTAAAATTTGGATGATGATGATGTTTAGGGTGAACCAGGTGAATCAGGTGGTTTCGGTGGAATTGTTCCTGGACCACGGGGTGATCCAGGTCTACCTGGCCCTCCTGGTGTTGCTGTGAGTAGAATTTGAACAAAATGAATCTTTGTTTTTTTCTACGGAACAATTTATTGAATAGGGCTGGCCCGGTCCACTTGGCCCGCCAGGTCTTCAAGGTCCACCAGGTCTTGCTGGACAAGATGTAAGTTCTTCGAATATCATTTCGAATGAAAATTTCATTTGATTTCGATTGTTTTAGGGCCGACCTGGTTTCAGAGGTGACGTGGGTGATGCAGGTGCCCCTGGTATTCCAAGTTATGGTGTCAAAGGTAAACGAAAGATGATTCTTGAAGAAAATGTTCACTTAAATTTTTCTATGTTTTAGGTGGCCGTGGTGAACCAGGTAGAAAAACAATCAAAATAAAAAATCTCTGATAAGTATATTCGGGTCTTATTTAGGTGACAATGCCCCAGCACCAATTGGACCACCATTCGGTCGTTTAATAAGTAAGATTTCTTTGAAAATCTTGTTGAGTTTTTATGATTTTTTTTTCTTGCTCGTTTTATTCAGAACCGGAAGATATTCAAGGAGGACCAGGTCGACGTGGTCCAACAGGTGACCGAGGTTACCGAGGAGATCGTGGCCAAACTGGTTATCTTGTAAGAGAAACAGAAAATATTAATTTGTTTTCTCATAGAAACACATATTGTTTCCTTTAGGGTATTCCTGGTTTACAAGGACCAAAGGGAGAAAAGGGTGAAACTGGTTATGCTGGTCCACTAGTAAACAAAAAACACGAACTTCTGCCTTGAGGATATTTATTCATTGTTTTTTTTTCTACTTAAAAAAGGGTAAAATGGGTAAAGAAGGTCCAGCTGGTCCCTTCGGTGTTAAGGGTACAACAGGTCGGTTATTATTTTCATAGAGAGATCTCAATTTATCGATATTTTTTTCTTCGAATTCAGGTCAACCGGGTATTCCTGGTAACGATGGTTTTCCTGGTGGTAAGTAATCAACAAAGAAAAACATCAAAGATTCAATATATATAACTTTTTCTTCGATAGAACCTGGTCAATCTGGTTATCCTGGTCAAAAAGGTCAACGTGGTGAGCACGGTTCTCCAGGTCCAAATGTGAATAATTGTTTTTTTTTGTCGCATATTTCATTTTCTATGTTCTCTTTTGTTTCTTTCTCGTAGACTGTTGGTAGTCGACGTGGTAAATCATATCCTGGCCCTCAAGGTTATCCAGTACGTAGAAATTAGGTTGTTTCATTGCCTTTAAGTTTTATGATGAATTTATTCATAGGGTCCAACTGGTGACGCTGGCCCAACTGGCTTTCCAGGAACTCCAGGTTTCCCTGGCCGAGAAGGTCTCAAAGGTGAACGTGGTGATCACGGTTTGCCTGGCCGACCTGGTGCTATGGGAGAAACAGCCGATGCTGAACGGGGTGATCGTGGCGATGATGGTACGAAGAACAAATTCATCGATTT
>Ga0209922_104034_pt1 | contig 10976 bp, 4 predicted proteins | sample ThiBiot_500_biof_FD_183946 | JGI IMG/M metagenome (GOLD analysis project Ga0209922, IMG submission 183946) | Wastewater bioreactor microbial communities from Cape Town, South Africa - Thiocy_expt_500_biof (SPAdes) | ecosystem: Engineered > Bioreactor > Thiocyanate-remediating > Anaerobic-Aerobic ...
AACAGCTGCTGCGCCGTGAACATGCGCGAGCCGCGGCGCATGGCGCCGATGAGCGCCAGGCGCGTGCCGTCGGCCTCGGTGAACGACACCTCCTGGGTGCGCTGCAGGCCGGGCGCGACGAGATCCTGCAGCACGGTCTGCAGCGCATAGGTGGCCACGACGAAGCCGCGCACGCGCCTGTCCTGGATCTGCGGCAGGCAGACCTCCATCATCTCCGCGCCCGCGCCGTCGGGCAGGGGCTGGAAGTAGCTGCTGGAATACGACGGGCCGTTGATGCGCTGCGCGTTGGTGCAGGCCAGCGCGGCCTCCGAGTGCAGGCTGCTGCGCTTGCTCGGGTCCCAGTGCTGCGGGCGGTAGGGTGATTCGGCGTGCGCGCGCAGCTGCAGCTGCGCGTCGCGCCACTCGATGCGCACCAGCTCGCGCCGCGTGGCGAGCAGCTCGGCCGCGCGCGCCTCCCACGAGGCCAGGTCGGGGTCGCCCGCCTGCAGCGCCTGCAGGTTCTGCAGGTTGTGCGCGAAGGCATTGCGTATGTCGACCACGGCGTCCGCCGTGTCGCGCTCCAGGCGGGCCTGCACCTGGCTGGCCTCGTAGCGGCCGGCCAGCCACACCAGCGTGACCAGCATGCTGGCCACCAGCAGCACCAGCAGCGCCCACAGCGACCAGCGGCGCCACGCCCCCGCCCAGCGGCGCAGGCGCCGCTGCACCACGCCCTGCGGCGGCGGCTCCGGCGCATCGGCCGGCGCGGCCTCCTCCACGCCCTCCGCCCGCTCCATGCCCTGATCCACGGCGACCGCCCTCACAGCACGCGATGCGTGAGCGCCGGCAGCTGGCCGCGCACCTGGTTCAGATGGCCCGCATCGAGCGCGCCCAGCACCACGCCGGCCCCTTCGTCCTGCTGCGCCAGCACCTGGCCCCAGGGGTCCACCAGCATGCTGTGGCCCCAGGTGCGCCGGCCGTTCTCGTGCGTGCCGCCCTGGGCCGGCGCCAGCACGTAGGCCAGGTTCTCCACCGCGCGGGCGCGCAGCAGCAGTTCCCAGTGCGCGCGCCCCGTGGTGTAGGTGAAGGCGCTGGGCACCAGCAGCAGGTCGGCGCCGGCGCGCGCATGCGCGCGGTACAGCTCGGGAAAGCGCAGGTCGTAGCACACCGACAGGCCCACGCGCCAGAGCCTGCCATCGCGCGCCGGCAGGTCGAAGTGGACGCAGCGCGTCCCGGCCTCGATCACGCGCGCCTCGTCGAAATGCTCGCGGCCGTTGTCGAAGCGGAACAGGTGGACCTTGTCGTAGCGCGCCACGCACGCGCCCTCGGGCGAGAACACCAGCGAGCTGTTGTGCACGCGCTCCCGGCTGCCCGTGGCCAGCGGCAGCGTGTCCTCGTCGCGCAGGCCCATGGCGCTGAAATACTCGGGCAGCACGGCCAGCTCGGCGCCGGCCTGGGCGGCCTGCTCCAGCAGCCGGCGTGCCTGGTCCAGATTGGCCTGCAGGGCCACGCCCGAGACCATTTGCAGAGCAGCGACTTTCATGGTTTTCCTCCTGGTTCAGGGACTGCGGCGGCGTCGGCCGGCGTGCTCTTTCGGCCCCGGATGCGCTCCACGTGCGGCTCGGCCCAGGTGCCGTCGATGCGGAATTCCTGCGTGGCCGCCTGGATCAGCGGCCCGCGCAGGAAGATCTGGGCCAGGAAACTGCCCAGGCCCACGACCGGGTTGATGGCCGTGGCCACGAGCGAGGCCGTCATGGCGTTGATCTCGGGCACCACGACCACGTGCAGGTCCTGCGTCTCGCGCGCGATGTCGGCGCTGCCTTCCATGAGCACGGCCGCGTTCACGCCCTTCATCTGCAGGTTGTTGGTGGTGGCCACGCCCTTGGCGATGTGCACGTCGCCGCGCACGAAGTCGAAGGCGAAGCCCTCGCTGAACACGTCGCGGAAGTCCAGGGCGAAGCGCCGCGGCAGCGACTGCAGGCTGAGCACGGAGAGCAGCTTGGCCAGGCCCGGCTCGGCCTTGAGGAACTGCCCCGCCTGCATGTCCACGTGCATCTGCCCCGTCATGCTGCGGTAGTCGGGCGACAGCGGCGAGCCCATCCAGCTCACCTGGCCCGCCATGCGCCCCTGGCCCCGGCGCAGCACGCCCGGCATGCCGAAGCGCGCCAGCAGTTCGCCCGAATCGCGGATGTCGAGCGCGAAGTCCATTGCCGTGCGCCGCTGCGCCTCGCCGCCCGCGCCTCCGAGCAGGGCCCAGCTGCCGCTGGAGGTGAGCGTGGCCTCGGGCGCCACCAGGTTGAAGCGGGACAGCCGCCATTCGCGCTGGCCGTCGGCGGCGGCGCGGTTGCGGGCCTCGATTTCCAGGCGGCCCAGGCGCCTGCCGCGCAGCTCGAAGTCCTGCACCACGATGTCCAGCGCCGGCAGCCTGCCCGGCTGCCGCGCGTCGAGCAGTTCATTGACCTGCATGTCCGCGGCCTGGGGGATGGCCAGGCGCGCCAGGCGCGCATGCAGCCGGTCCTGCGGCGCCTGCCCGTCCGCGGCCGGCGCGCCGCCGGGCAGGTACTCCAGATAGCCTTCGAGCTCGCGTGCACTCACGTTGGCGCGCCAGACCGTGCCGGCGCGCGTGGCGCCGGCCACCACGTCGTGCAGCGTGCGCCCCTGCGCGGTGAGCGTGGCCGCGCGCAGGGCCAGGCGGGTGGGCAGGTAGTCCGGCGCCGGGCCCTCGCCGGCCGGCTGCGCGGCCGGGGCCGCGCCCGGCGCCGGCGCGGGATCGTCGAGCAGCGCGCGCCAGGCATCGGCGTCGAGCTCGGCCAGCGCCGCATTGGCGAAAACGCCCTGCTCCGGCAGCGGCAGCCCCTCCTTCGCGGCCTCGCCCACGGCAATGGCGCCGCGCAGCACGCGCGGCTGCCCGCCGTCGAGCGCGCGCACATAGGCGAGCCGCGCCACGCCGCCCAGCTCCAGCGTCAGCTGGTCCTGCAGCGGCGCGTCGTCCGAGGCCGCGGCCTCGCGCGTGAGCTGGTTGTCGAAGCGCACGGCCAGCGGCGCCTGCGCCGCCTTGCCCAGCGGGGCCGGCGCCGCGAGGGCCATGCCCACCAGGTCGGTGCTCACCTGTATCTCGGGCTCGCCGCGGCGCACGCCCAGGTTCAGGGTGTAGGCGGCGCTGCCGCTGGCATGGCGCGCAAGCCGCGACAGCAGGCCCAGCTGCGGCGCAGCGCGCAGGCCCTCGGCCGTGGCCGTTCCGCGCGCACGCACGCGCACCGCGGAATCCTGCGCGCCCATGCCGCCCTCCAGGCGCACCTCGCCGCCCAGCGCCTGGCCCTGCACGCCGGCCAGGGTGAAGCCGTGCTCGTTGAACTGCACCGCGCCGCGCGCGCCGCTCACGGTGGGCGCCTCGGGCACGAAGCGCACCTCGTTGCCCGTCAACAGAACGCTGCCACGCACGCTGGAGCGCTCCATGGCGTCTATGGGCAGATTCAGGCCCAGCTGCAGCTCGGCCGCCCCGCCGGCCGTGGCGCGGTCCAGCGCGCCGTGCGTGAGCTGCGCGATCCGCGAGCCGCCGACCAGCGCCAGCATGTCCTGCAGCGGGCCGCGCACCTGGGCATCGACCTCGACGACGCTGTGCTCCAGGTCGGCGATCCTGGCGCCGACTTTCTGCACGCGCACGGCGGGCCGGCCCGCGAAGCTGGCCGTGGCGTTGCGCACGGTCATGCCCGCGCGGTCGAAGACCAGTTCGCCGCCCAGGCCCGTCAGGGCGGGCCAGGGACGGTCGCCCGGCTCCAGCAGCGCTGGCGGCACGTAGTCGTAGCGCACGTCCTTGACCTGGGCGGCCACGCGGAATTCGCCCTGGCGCGGCACGTGGCCGTAGGGAAAGTCGTGCAGGTCGCCCTTGACGCGGAATTGCACCTGGCTGGCACTGCCCGCCCGGATGGCGTCGCGCACGTAGTGGCGCGCCTGCGCGGGCACGGCCAGCGGCAGGTAGCGGTGCACGCGCGTGGCATCGGCCCGCTGCAAGGTGCCCGCGAGGTCCAGCACGCCCGGCAGGCGCGCGCGCGCGGGCGACGCGGCCGGGTCCGCCGTCTGCCAGGCCAGGCGCGCCTCGCCCTGGGCGTCGGCATTGGCGAAGCGCAGGTCGCTGGCCTGCACGACGATGCGCTCGCCCTCGATCTGCCAGCGCACGGTGGCGGAGAGCTGCTGCACGGGCACCACGGGGTCCTCGAAGACGCCGGGCAGCAGCAGCCTGCCGCCGGCCATGGCCAGCGCGGCGCGGCCGCCCGCCTGCGTGAGCTCGAAATCCACGTCCGCGCCCGCCAGGCCGGCCACGGCGGGCACGCCGTCCTGCGCGGCCAGGGACAGCCCCGCCACCTTGCCGCGCAGCTGGTACTGCCGCGGCTCTTGCAGCGGCCCGCGCCAGTTGGCCTGCAGCTGCTCCACCACGCCCCGCGGGGCATAGGTCTGCAGCGCGCCGTGCACGGCCTCGTCCAGGGGCAGGCGGCCGGCGATCTGCGAGACTGCGGCCAGGTCCAGCCGGTCGGCGCGCAGCTCGCCCTGCTCCCAGCCCGGCCGGCCCTGGCCGGTGTGGCGCAGGAAGATGTTGCCGCCGCTCCAGCGCAGGCCGTCGTCGGCCAGGAACTGCAGGTCCCGGGTGGACAGCTCGAAGCCGTCGTCCAGCCAGCGGCCGCCGACCCGCCCCGTCACGGTGCGCAGCAGCAGGGGGCGCAGGTCCGGGCGCAGCGTGGCATCGACCTCGCCCAGCGCCATGTCGGCCGCGCCGCCCACGACCCGGCCCTGCTGCACGTCCACCCAGGCGCGCAGCGCGCCCCGGCCCTGGCGCACCTGCAGGGTTCCCAGGTCCGCGTGGCGGTTGAGCCGCGAGACGTCCACCTGTGCGAAATAGGCGTACATCTGGCCGCTCCAGCGCTGCCAGTTGCCGCCGTGCGTGGTGAGCAGCGGCTGGCGGAACTGCCCGCGCAGCGTGAAGCGCTCGCCCCAGTCGGGCGGCGGCGTCGCATCCAGGCGGATGCCGTGGCGCAGGGCGCCGTTGCGCAGCACCAGGTCCACCTGGGTCAGCGCCAGCGGCTCGGCCCCGCGCAGCGCGTCGCTCCAGCGCAGTGTGCCGCCGCGGATCGCCACCTCGGGCTGCGCGAACAGCCAGTCGGCGGCGGCGCTGTCGGCCTCGCCGGTGTCGCGAAAGCTCAGGCCGGCGATGAAGATGCGGCCGTCCTGCTCGCGGCGCATGTCCAGCTCGGGGCCTTCTATATAGATCTGCTCGAACCCCAGGCGCAGCAGCGAGCGCGGCGACAGCGCCACCACCACGCGCGGCAGGCGCAGCGCCTCGCGGCCCTGCGGGTCGAGCAGGGCCACGCCGGACAGTTCCACGGTGGGAAAGAACCCCTCGCTGCGCGCCGAGACGGCGGCAATGCGCACGGGAACCCCCAGCGCCCGCCGGGCCTGGGCCTCCAGCTGGGGGCGGAAATCGCCGATACGCGGCACAATCCAGCCGTGCAGCGCCCCCCAGGCAGCCGCCAGCAGCAGCCACAAGGCCAGCAGCAGCCCCAGCCCCCATCGCGCACAGCCCGCCACGAACCGGAGAAGGCGGGAAGGATGGGACGAAAGCTCTGTCATGGCGGGTGAAAACGGCGTCAGGAATTATGACCCGCCCACCCCCCATAGGTTCTGCCCCGGCGCCGCGGCGATGCACGCCACCCAGCCCTTGCCATGCCCATGCCCTGCACCGATTCCGTAGCCGACAGCGGCCCGCTCTCGCACCATTCGCGCTTCCACCAGCGCCTCGGGCGCCGCTATGGCGCCGAGCTGGCGCTGCTGGCACCCGGCGTGCCCGACCGCGCCGCCATGGACCAGGCCTGCGAGGCCCTGCTGGCGCGCGGCCACGACCTGGGCGCGGCGCTGCGCATCCTGCGCCAGCTGGTGATGCACCGGCTCATCACGCTGGACTGCGACCAGGGCGCGGGGCTTTCCGACATCACCCTGCCCGTGACCGCGCTGGCCGAGCTGGCGCTGGACCGCGCCTGCCGCGCGGCCCGCGCCGAGCTGGACGCGCGCCACGGCGCGCCGCTCGGGCCCCAGGGCCAGCCGGTGCAGCTGTGGGTCGTAGGCATGGGCAAGCTGGGCGCGCGCGAGCTCAACGTATCGAGCGACATCGACCTGGTCTACGTCTACGAGCACGACGGCGAGACCGCCGGCCTGGAGGGCGGGCGCGGCAGGCTGTCCAACCACGAATACTTCGCGCGCGCCGTCAAGGCCATCTACGCCCTGGTGGGCGAGACGACCGAGCACGGCTTCGTGTTCCGCGTGGACCTGGCGCTGCGGCCCCATGGCAACTCGGGGCCTGCGGCGCTGTCGCTCTCGGCGCTGGAGGACTACCTGCAGGTGCATGGCCGCGAGTGGGAACGCTTCGCCTGGCTCAAGAGCCGGGTGGTGGCGCCGCTGGACTGCCTGGGCACGCCCAACGTGCAGGCGCTGCGCGGCGTGGTGCTGCCCTTCGTGTTCCGCCGCTACCTGGACTACGCCGTGTTCGACGCGCTGCGCGCGCTGCACCACCAGATCCGCGACCACGCCGTGCAGCGCAGCGCCGGCCGCCCCGAGCGCGCCAACGACGTGAAGCTCTCGCGCGGCGGCATCCGCGAGATCGAGTTCACCGTGCAGCTGCTGCAGGTGGTGCGCGGCGGCCAGTTCCCCGAGCTGCGCTGCCGCCCCACGCTGGAGGCGCTCGAACGCCTGGAGCGCGCCGGCCTCATGTCGCGGGAGACGGCCGCGCAGCTCGCCGCCGCCTACACCTTCCTGCGCCGCGTGGAGCACCGCATCCAGTACCTGGACGACCAGCAGACCCACGTGCTGCCCACGCGCGACGAAGACCTGGCCTGGATCGCCCGCACCATGGGCCTTTCGTGCTGCGATTTCCTGCGCGAGCTCGATGCCCACCGCGAACTCGTGGCGCAGGAGTTCGACACCCTGCTCGGCGGCGCGCAGCACAAGCGCTGCGGCAACGGCGGCTGCGGCAAGCCGCGCACCGCCGAGGCGCCCGCGCCCGATCTGGAGGCGCTGCTGGAGCAGCTGCCGCCCGCCCTGCGCGAGCGCGTGGCCGAATGGCGCACGCACCCGCGCGTGCAGGGCCTGCGCGACGAGGCGCGCGCGCGGCTGCTGCGCATCGTGCAGCGCACGGCCCGCTGGCTGGCCGAGGGCCGGGTCGACGAGGTCGCCGCCGTGCGCCTGGTGGGCTGGCTCGAACCCCTGCTGCGCCGCGAAAGCTACCTGGCGCTGCTGCTGGAGCGCCCGCTGGTGCACGAGCGCCTGCTGCACCTGCTGGGCGCGGCCAAGTGGCCGGCGCGCTACATGCTGCAGCACCCGGGCGTGATCGACGAGCTCGCGAGCGAGGCCCTGCTGTCCGAACGCTTCGTGGCGGCGGACTTCGAGCATGAACTGGGCCTGCGCCTGGCCGCGCTGCAGTCCACGGGCGAGGACGACGACGAGAACCTGCTCGACCTGCTGCGCCGCGCCCACCACGCCGAGATCTTCCGCACGCTGGCGCGCGACGTGGAGGGGCGCATCACCGTGGAGCAGGTGGCGGACGACCTCTCGGCGCTGGCCGACAGCGTGCTGCGCGTCACGGCCCAGTGGTGCTGGGGCCGGCTCAGGAACCGCCACCGCACGGATGACGGCCAGCCGCAGTTCGCCATCATTGGCTACGGCAAGCTCGGCGGCAAGGAACTGGGCTACGGCAGCGACCTGGACATCGTCTTCGTCTTCGACGACGACGACGAGCGCGCCCCCGAGGTCTACGCCGCCTTCGTGCGCAAGCTCATCAACTGGCTCACCGTGAAGACCGGCGAGGGCGACCTGTTCGAGATCGACACCGCCCTGCGCCCCAACGGCAACTCGGGCCTGCTGGTCACGAGCTTCAAGGCCTACGCCGACTACCAGCAGCAGCGCGGCAGCAACACCGCCTGGACCTGGGAGCACCAGGCCATGACGCGCGCGCGCTTCGTGCTCGGCAGCGAGCACCTGCGCGCGCGCTTCGACGCCGTGCGCGAGGCCGTCATCACCGCCCCGCGCGACCGGGCCGCGCTGCGCACCGAGATCATCGCCATGCGCGAGCGCATGCGCGCCGCCCACCCTGTGCCTGCCGGCCTGTTCGACGTCAAGCACAGCGAGGGCGGCATGGTCGATGCCGAATTCGCCGTGCAGTACCTGGTGCTGTCGCAGTCGGCGGACCACCCCGCGCTGCAGGGCAACCTGGGCAACATCGCGCTGCTGCAGCACGCCGAGGGCGCCGGCCTGCTGCCGGCCGGCGTGGGCCGCGCCGCCGCCGACGCCTACCGCACGCTGCGCCAGGTGCAGCACCGCGCGCGCCTGAACGAAGAGCCCACGCGCGTACCGCCCGAGACCCTGGCCGCCGAGCGCGACGCCATCCTGGCGCTGTGGCGCGCGGTGTTCGGCCACTCCTGAAAGAAGAGCTCGTAGCGCTTGCTGCACAAGCGCTACGGCCACTTTTCATCCAAACGGATCGACCGCTGGGCCGGGCATGGTGTAATCCGCCACCATGAGCCAGCCAGCCCCGGCCTTCCGGCCCCGGGGCCTGCCCGCCAATGGGTGCGCCCGCCCATCCGCGGGACGCCGGAGCCCTCAGAACGTGTTTACGATCTTTCCATGGTGCCCGTTGCCCCGCAAAGACGGCAGATGCAAGGCGCAAAGCGCAGCCGGGCTGGTGGCCCGGCGAGCATTTGCAACGCCGCAGATGCTGTCTTTGCGGGGCAACCCTTCGGGCAAGGCAGCAGAAAGCCGCACTCGTCGTTGCGCACCTTGCCCAGGCCACCAGCATGGCCTGCGGCGCGCGCCTAGATTGCGGCTTTCTGCTGCCTTGCGGGCACCATGGAAAGATCGTAAACACGTTCTCAGAGCGCCGCCGCACCCGCTCCTTGAAATCTCCCATTGCAATGGATTCCCCATGCAGTCCCTGAAACCGTTGACCTCCCTGATCGCCGCGGCCGTGCTGGCCGCCGGCGGCACGCTGCTGGCCAGGGCCGCCCAGGAGGCGCCCGCCCCGGCCCCGCGCCCGGCGCTGACCGTGGCGGTGGCGCAGCCCGAGCGCACCTCCATGCACAAGCGCCTGGCGGCCAACGGCAACGTGGCCGCGTGGCAGGAGGCGAGCATCGGCGCCGAGGTCTCGGGCCTGCGCATGGCCGAGGTGCGCGTGAACGTGGGCGACGTGGTGCGCGCCGGGCAGGTGCTGGCCGTGTTCGCCGACGACACGGTGCGCGCCGACGCGGCCCAGGCCCGCGCGGGCCTGCTGGAGGCACGCGCCGCCGCAGCCGAGGCGCAGGCCAACGCCGACCGCGCGGCGGCCCTCTCCGCCACGGGCGCCATGAGCCAGCAGCAGATCCAGCAGTACGCCACGGCCGCGCAGACGGCGCAGGCGCGCGTGGCGGCGGCGCAGGCGGCGCTCGACGCGCAGGAGCTGCGCCTGAAGCACACTCGCGTGCTCGCGCCCGACGCCGGCGTGATCTCCGCGCGCACGGCCACCGTGGGCGCGGTGATGGGCGCGGGCACGGAGCTGTTCCGCATGGTGCGCCGCGCCCGGCTGGAGTGGCGCGCCGAGGTCACCTCCGCCGACCTGCCGCGCCTGCGCGCGGGCGGCAAGGCGCTGGTGACGGCCGCCAGCGGCGCGCAGGTGGAGGGCCGGGTGCGCATGCTCGCGCCCACCGTCGATCCGCAGACGCGCAACGCGCTGGTCTACGTGGACCTGCCCGCGCACCCCGACGTCCGCGCGGGCATGTTCGCGCGCGGCGAGTTCCTGCTGGGCGCGCACGAGGCGCTCTCGGTGCCGCTGTCGGCCGTGGTGGTGCGCGACGGGTTCAGCTACGTGTTCGAGGTGGACGCCCAGGGCCGCGTGGCCATGCGCCGCGTGCAGACCGGCCAGCGCAGCGGGGGCCGCGTGGAGATCACCGAGGGCCTGTCGCTTGAGGCGCGCATCGTGCAGCAGGGCGGCGCCTTCCTGAACGACGGCGACCTGGTGCGCACCGCGGCCGAGGGTTCTGAGCAAAAACAGGCTCTAGGGCAATCCAGCAAAGCGCTACCAGCTACCAAATAAGGAGCGCAAGCCGTGAACTTCTCCGCCTGGTCGATCAGGAACCCCGTGCCGGCGGCCATGCTGTTCGTGCTGCTCACGCTGGCCGGGCTGCTGTCCTTCAGCGCCATGAAGGTGCAGAACTTCCCCGACATGGACCTGCCCGTGGTTATGGTCACGGCCGCGCTGCCGGGCGCGGCGCCGGGGCAGCTCGAATCGGACGTGGCGCGCAAGATCGAGAACGCCATCGCCACCACGCAGCGGCTCAAGCACATCACCACCACGCTGGTGGACGGCACGGCCACCATCGCCGCCGAGTACCAGCTGGAAAAACCAGTACAGGAGGCGGTGGACGACGTGCGCTCGGCCGTCTCGCGCGTGCGCGCCGACCTGCCGGCGGACCTGCGCGACCCCGTGGTCACCAAGCTGGAGCTCTCCAGCCAGCCCATCCTGGCGTTCGCCATCGCGTCGAGCAAGCTCGACGAGCAGGAGCTGTCCTGGTTCGTGGACGACCAGCTCACGCGCCGCCTGCTGGCCGTGCCCGGCGTGGGCGCGGTCAGCCGCGTGGGCGGGGCCACGCGCGAGGTGCGCGTGGCGCTCGACCCGCTCAGGCTCCAGGCCCTGGGCGTGACGGCGGCCGAGGTCTCGCGCCAGCTGCGCCAGGTGCAGCTGGAGAGCGCGGGCGGGCGCGCCGAGCTGGGCGGCGCCGAGCAGCCCCTGCGCACGCTGGCCACGATGCAGACGGCCGGGCAGATCGCGGCGCTGGAGATCCCGGTCTCGGGCGGGCGCCGCATCCGCCTGGACCAGCTGGCCCAGGTGAGCGACACCGTGGCCGAGCCGCGCACGGCGGCGCTGCTGGACGGCAGGCCGGTGATCGGCTTCGAGGTCTCGCGCGCCCGAGGCGCGAGCGAGGTGGAGG
>Ga0209922_104040_pt1 | contig 10965 bp, 11 predicted proteins | sample ThiBiot_500_biof_FD_183946 | JGI IMG/M metagenome (GOLD analysis project Ga0209922, IMG submission 183946) | Wastewater bioreactor microbial communities from Cape Town, South Africa - Thiocy_expt_500_biof (SPAdes) | ecosystem: Engineered > Bioreactor > Thiocyanate-remediating > Anaerobic-Aerobic ...
CATTTACTAATCTTTTAAATTAAATTTTTTCTTCTTCTTTTAATTGCATACTTTTTTTTCTTATTAAACATTATTTTAAACATGAAGAATAATAATTCAACACAATCTTTATTATCAAATATTATTCTCGATTGAAAATCTACATATCAACAATTGCTCTCATATCAGCACTCTATTCAAATGCATTACAAGGGTTTTATCGATTTTTTCGAATCCGTTTTTATACACGTCCTTTTCTCTACAATAATGTTTATTTGTATCTCTTTGGGATTCTAATTCAAATTTTCTTGAGTGCTTCTATCAATTACCTGTTCTCTTACCAGGCCATTATAATTATGAATATTATCATTGTCAAGTATATCTAACTAATTGGAGAGGTATCTTGATCGGAGCATGTCTTGTTCGGCTGCCACCTGTCGTGCTAACTATTGGGATTTATATTCGTACAATGAATTATATACGTTCGAATTCATTGAGATTTACTTTACAACAGAAGGAATACATATTAAACGCGATGTAACTGTTATAAAACGAGTCCTATTTATATTGATTTTTATTATACTTTTTGGTATGCCAGCAATCAGTACGACGATTGTTTATCTTATTTTTAATTATATTGGCTGGTGGGCAAATTATTTAACTTGGTTAACTTTTGTAACATCATTTACTGGTATGACTTGTGCACATACGTACTATGCTAAGCACATACATGCGTTGTATTCCAAACGAAGCCCCTTTAATAAATAAAGGGCGTTCTTTTCTTTCTTTCTTCTATTCTTTCTGTACTAAACTATATATATATATATAATACACGTGCGCGTTTTATCTTGTAAACATTACCGTTTTTCTTTTCGTTTGAATATGTCGGCATCATCGGACGAAAAAACTAATACGAATGCAATCACTCGATCACAAGCAACTGAAGAAAATCTCGAATATATTTTCAATCCAAAAACGTACACACCTGGCTCGTATAAATTCTCTCGTCAATATCTACGTTTAAGCCGTTCGATTCTACATGAATTTAGTATCGACGAACAAAAAGCTCGAATTGAATTAGCTGCTGCTTATCGATTAGCTGCGAAAAATGGATGGTTAGAAAGTATTTACAATCATATAACTTGTAATGTCGATGGACCCAATGGTCAACATCATATTTTAATCAATCCATTGGGTTTAAACTATCGTGAAATAACTGCTTCGTCATTGGTTAAAATTGATTTAGATGGAAATGTTATTCATCCAGGTGTTGTAGGCGATATTATGGGAATTAATCAAGCTGGTATTGTTATTCATACATGTATTCATCGAGCTCGGCCAGATGTTCGTTGTGTTAATCATAATCATAATTGGGCTGTAGCTGGACTTTCAGCAACAAAAGATGGAGTCATTGAATTAGCTCAAACAACACATGTTACAGGAGAAATTGCTTATCATGATTACGAAGGTATTGTCATTTCAAACGAAGAACAAGAACGTATAGTACGTGATCTTGGTGATAAAGATGTCATGATCTTACGTAATCATGGTTTAATTACGTGTGGACCATCTGTCGGTGCAGCATATTTGCATGCATATACATTATGTGCTGCTGCAGAAATACAAGCATATGCATGTTCAATGGCGCTTGATAAACAAAATTTAATCATACCAGAAGATCGTTTAGTTAAGTTAAGTATGAATATAGCGAAGAATTTTAATAGAACATCATGTGGTATTTTGGAATTTGCTGCTGCAATGCGTGAACTTGATTATGATCAAGATCATTCATCATACCCGGACTATCGAAATTAAACAATTGAAAAATGTCATTTTTACGCTTCTTTTTGTCAATAAAACTACAAACAAAAAAAACTAAAATCTAAACTAATAATTTCTTCTCACCATAATTGAACTAATTATCAAGCGGCTTCCTATATGAAGTATTAGAATGTTAGAAAAAAAAGATCATAAGTGTGCATTTAAATATTGACGTTCAAGAGAAAGAAATCATAATCTATTACGGATCAACTGCTTTCATTGTTGGTGTTGTTGGTGGTATTTTTAGTACACTCATATTTGTTAGCCTTCGAAAATTTCGACAAGTACAAATAAAACAACTTGTACAGTAACAAATCGTGCATTCTCACATATCCTTGTTGGATACATTCCTATTGGAATTGCCATGATATTTGGAACTTTAGCTTATTGAAATGTTCAACAAATGACTTATCGTGCCGTGCCAATGATTCGACCTGAACTAGACAAGCAATTGACTAATATGGTCTTGCTAGAAGTTATTGCCGGGGTTTTTACAATTTTACCATATACAACTTTGAGTGGGGTCATAAGCAATACCCTTGTACTTACAGATCCTCGTGTAAAAGCAAAATTTCAATATGTTCAAAATATGAGTCTTTTGGTTTATCACACTTATTTTGCTGTAAGTATATTATATTCATCTATGAATATAGTATGATTGAAAAAACGATTTTTCTAGTGTGGATTCTATATTTATATGTGTGCATCTGAACGATATCGTCGACAATTCATGTATGTTTTATTCGAAATACATTTGAATCGATGGAAACGACCAAAAATACAAAAGAATCAAGTTTTACCTTCTAATTAAAAAAAACATGACTTTATTTTTGCCCTTTTTAATTATTTATTTATTTTTGTTCTCTTTATTCTTTTGCTTCTTCAACAACGTCGTATTTAATAATAACCACGAGGTTGATGTTGATTGATGGTACTTTGATTCGGTGGTACACCTCGAGTAATAACAACACCTGCTGGTTGAGCAGCTATGAAAGAAAAATAGTATTAAAATAGAATTCGACTAAAAGAAAACCTACTTATTTTTTTCAAAAAACGAGCTTCTTGACAGAGTGCTAAGCTGCCACAGCAAAATGCTGTTGGGCAGTCACCACATGGATCTTCTTTTAAATTATATTTCTGTCGAAGGATACCACGTTTACTACAATGAGGAATCCAGCATAAACCACATGAAGACAAAAGAAGATAGAGACAACACATGCCAAAACAACTGCTATCATCGATTTTTTCGGCATTTTTGCCAAATAAAGATTGAGGACAAAACCATCCTTGACAACATATACCGAAATCATCGAAACAGCCACATATCGATTCTAGAAATAGATCAATCAATTGATAGATTTTATTATTAATGTAGAATATAAATACCGTTCCATTCAAGTTGATGTTGAGGATATGCCATTTGTATGAAATTTTCTGAGTGACAATTTTAACATATATTGTGCGTATTTAAACAAATCAGTTCATGGAAACGTACTCAATCGAGAAAAAAAGGACGAAACTATGTAATTTAAATATGTACGCTGCAAAACAGATCAAACATTGATTAACTATTTGCATTTCTCGTTCTTAACACGAAGAAAAAAAGAAATTATTTTTTGCAATTGATGTTTCTAATGAGGTGTAGAGAAAGTGTTTGCTGTTCTTTTTCTTGTTTGCTATTGCTATTGTTTGGATTCTTTGTGATTAAATGTCCGATATAATCGAAAAAATGAATCACAAATTCAACGCCCTCAATGTTCTCAAGTTTTATTCAAAAAAAAATTCAATTAAAAAAGAAGAATCTATTTATATTAAACAGTATATGTGCCAGTATTCGTGTCGAATGTGATTGTTAAATTACTGGTTATTGAATTTGCTTGATCAACGGAATAAGTTATACTAGGTCCTGTTGCCGATTCTAAATCATAGAAATAATTAACTATATAACGTTTATTTCGTTAAAAATAAAAAACCCACTCTGAACACCAACCGTAGCTGAAATACCTCCATCGGATGCATCAAAATAAACAAATTTGACAATATTAGGTCGATTTTCATAGAATAGTATTTGAAAATGATAATATTGACTATATTGACCAAGATGTGTTGTATAAAATTCAAATATAGTCGTGCGATTGGGTGCTGTACCCGAAACAGCATAGTAGATATTTTGAGAAGTATTGACTTGAAGATAAAGATCATCCCAAAAGCCAAATGCTGTAGGCCCTGGAAAACTACTACTTGGAAGAACTCCATTCGAATACGCCGTAGCACAAGTTCCAAGACATACAACCTAGAAAATCTTCGAGTCGAATCTTGAAAAAAATCGAAATTCGAAAACTTACACCATTCGTTGTGAAGGTGATATTAGAACTTGAATAATTATACATTGTAAGACTTAATGGTAATTGGACTGTTAACATCCTATCATCAATGCCGGATGTTACATTGAAAACAGTAACACCGTCTTTAAGTTGGACACCAGGCGCTTTACTACATACACCAGCTGAACAACTTGTATAATTCGATGGACAGACATAACCGAATGAGCCACAGTTGTCAAAATCAATCATCAGATTGGCACAGAATATGCCTGATGGCGCTAGCGAGTATCCCGATGCACAAGTTATTGTAACTGTTGTTGTTGTTGTTGATGTTGTCATTGTTGTTGTATTTGCTGAATTTGTGAACCAAAATGAGAAAATCAATGCCAAAGCCAATCCACCAGTTAATGCACCCATAACTATACCAACAATAATTGCTCGTGATACGGCACGCGGACAACTAGATTCGCCATCAAGTGCATTTCTATGAGAAAAACAATGAAATATTGCGTTTTTTTTCAGTAAAATATTTGGCTAACTTTTTATTTGAATGATCGATTGTCGATTTTCGTTGTTTGCTAGTTGATTCTTGATTCATTTGAACAGTAAATTGTTTATAGAGGTGTGAAGTCGATTCTATTGACCCATCGCATTGTAGTGGATGTATCGAACGCATCTTGATTCAAAGCACAACGGAATTGAATATGAAAAAAATGATCGAGTTCGCTGTATGAATGTACTTGTATTTGAAAATTCAGAAAAATGTTCTTGTAGTTTTGTTTTTGCATTAGATGTTTTTTTGCTTCAGAGCAAATTAAAAACCAATTGAGCTGCTTTCATTAATTAATTCAACCCTTCAATGTTGATTTTATAGAAGTGGAATACCAAAAAAATTCAATCTAGTTCATTGTTACAAAAAGTGCATAATCAAATTAAAATGGCTTCTTTGCGGACTTTTTCGATTGTATGCACATATATTGTCACTAATAATTATATGCATGAGGACAAAGAGGTCACATTTAAACAGCCGATAGTCGATACTTGAGGTGCAGTTATAAAAACTTTTTATTTTAATGTTATCGTAGAGATCAAAATTATACTGAATAACATAAAATAGTTTGTATTTACTTGAATCGCTCTATTGTATCTGTATGTCCCGTGTCTTTTAGCTGTTATTGTACATTGATCGCCAAATGAATTTACAATAGAAATTGTATCCGAGTCGTCGCTCAGCGTAACTATAAATTGAATAATAAAAATTACCATAGAAAATGTATAATCAGTTGGTTTGTCAATATTATTTTGTTGAAAAAAAGGTAAACCAATGCAATGATCTCCAGTCAAACTAATGTTAAACGATAATTTATTTGTAGTTGATTCATTTATGAAAACATCACTCGCTGGACAACAGCAAATGGATAAACTACATTCAGATATCGGTCGATATACACCAGACCATATTTGTGTTTGACCTTGAATAAAACAAAATGTGATGACGAGCACAGCGAGTCTACACTGCATTCTTTTTCTTCAGTGAAAAACATGTCCAAATGAATTTAAATGAATATTTATTCACTTTTGACAAAAGTTGATCTTCAATCATAGTCAAATATGACATTTATTAAATATAAAATAGATCGAACTCATAAAAACGATTCTTCCCACTCAATTATAGAATTCATGATACGCATCGGTATCTTCTTTGTTAGATAAATAATGAGCATTAACATAATAATTATCGTTAATAATTCATGCATACTAATTTAGTTTTGAGGGTGATAAATACCGCTCTTTAACTCACATTTCATTTTTGAACTAACAAAAGTAGGTATGTCCGTAACATACTCTCCCGGTGAGAAGGAAATCATGATCTATTACGGATCAACTGCTTTCATTGTTGGTGTTGTTGGTGGTATTCTTAGTACACTCGTATTTGTTAGTCTTCGAACATTTCGACAAAGTTCATGTGCATTCTATTTAACAATTATTTCAATTGTTAATACCGGTCAATTGTTTACTGGATTACTTTCACGTATTCTCAATATTTTACTTGATACAGATGGAACAGAAACATCATTATTTTATTGTAAATTTCGTGGTTTTCTTTTTCAAGCATGTATCGGAATGTCTATGACATGTTTATGTTTTGCAATTGTTGATCAATACTGTGCAACTTGTACTCGACCTCGTTGGCAACTATTTTGTAATATTAAACTTGCTCAACGTCTTGTTTTTATAAGTTTTATCCTTTGGATATTACATGGCATTCCATATTTAATCTATTATAATCATGTTTTTTCGACAAGTACAAATAAAACAACTTGCACGTCAACAAATCGTATATTTTCAGAATATCGTGCAACTGGTATTATCATTGTACTTATTGGATATCTTCCTGTTGGAATTTCTATGATATTTGGAATTTTAGCTTATCGAAATGTTCAACAAATGGTTTACCGTGCAGTACCAATGGTTCGACGTGAACTAGACAAGCAATTGACTGTTATGGTGTTAGTACAAGTTACCGTCGGTGTTGTTACAATTATACCTTATACAACTTTGACGGGAATCACAAGTAACGTCAATATAGTTTATGATCCTAGTGGAAAAGCACAATTGCAGTATGTTCAATCTATCGGTCTTCTTGTCTATTACAGTTATTTTGCTGTAAGTATTATATTTCTCTATGAATATAGTGTGATTGAAAAAACGATTTTTCTAGAGCGGATTCTATATTTATATGTGTGCATCTGAACGATATCGTCGACAATTCATGTATGTTTTATTCGAAATACATTTGAATCGATGGAAACGGCCAAAACTGCAAGCTAATCAAGTTTTACCCGCAAGTTAGAAAAACTTTATTATTTGTTGTGCAAGATTCGATGAAAAATAAAGATATGATATCATACCTTTGCATATAAACGAACCGAACACGATCTTCTTCACTATTTTTTTGTTATTATGCATATATCAGTCCTATACTTTTTCGTCTGTTTGCTAGCGATCGTCACTAGTCATAGTTTTGATCGATCTAAACGTTCAACATTTGCTGACATTCCGTCATTTCCTTTATATAATGCTGCTGAGCCAGATCTTCATTTACCAGCAATGGGTCTTGGAACAGGTTTCTATAATATGAATATTCAACCCTACGGCAAATATCCTGAATGTGGCGATGAACCACATCCAAGTCCTGCTCCACCAGGTCCACCCGAACCAGGTTGTGGTAATAATACACAAAGAGTAGTATATACTTGGTTAACCAGAGCAAAAGGCGTTCGACTTGATTGTGCCAATTCATATTATAATCAACGATCTGTTGCACGAGGAATCGAACAGAGTGGTGTCAATCGATCTCAATTGTTCATCTTGAGCAAAGTCGGACCCACATTTTCACTTGGTTATAATGACACTATTCAGCAGACGTTCGATGTTTTACAAGAATTTCAAACAGATTATATCGATTTAATGCTTATTCATTGGCCGTTAGCAGGTCATTCTGCACAAGCCTATATACCAGTTAGTTCCGATCTATTTTGTAATGATCCTACGAATTCATCAACATATGATGAGAGAAAATGTCGTCTGTCCACCTGGTCTGCTATGGTTATGTTGTTCAAACGTGGTATTTTACGTTCTATTGGTGTTTCAAATTATAATACAACACATTTACAAGAAATTATCGATGCTGGTCTACCATTACCAACTGCAAATCAAGTTTCATTCAATCCTTACAATTATCGAACAGGACGAGCTGATTTACTTGAATTTTGTCGAAAACATCAAATTTTACTCATAGGTTATTCATCACTAGGAGTGCCTGATGTACATCAATTTCCAACTGAAGATAAAACTAAACAGTCAACTGGGATGTCGAGTACATTACTCGAAGATCCAGTGATTGTTTCATTAGCAAAACAATACAATCGAACTCCAGCACAAGTTCTATTACGTTGGGCTTATCAATTAGGTGTATCAACAAATCCACGATCGATGAATGAAACTCACATGTTAGAAAATCTTGAAATCTTTTCGAATCCGTTTACAATCAATGACAATGACATGAATCGCATCAATAGCTTAGCTCAAGATACTTGTGACGTTGATCCAAATTGGTACGAATGTGTTGGAAATGGAAATTTACCATAAAAGGGTTCATTGACAGTCTATTTTTTGTGTCAATCGTGAATATAACTCGAAAAGATTAACTTAAATGACCATGCAAAAAAAAGTATGATAAGATATGATTACATATTAGAAAGAACGTTTCTACTCTTTTCTTCATTTTTTGTTGTTGTTGTTGTTGGTTATATCAGTGAAAAGTCACTGTAACAATGAAGCTTCAAACAGCATACTGCATCTTTGCATATCTTTTTCTTTGTTCGCAAGCAACTATTGTCAGTACACGTTCGAAATTCGTCGATACTTCATCCTTTCCATTACATAATGCCGCTGAAGCAGGTCTAAATTTACCTGCAATTGGTGTTGGTACTGGTTTCTACGGTTCAAATCTTGTACCTTACGGTGAATATCCTGAATGTGGTGCTGAACCAGTCGGTTGTGGTAATAATACGCAGAGAGCAGTGTACACTTGGTTGAACAAAGCCAAAGGTGTTCGACTTGATTGTGCAAATTCCTACTATAATCAACGATCTGTTGGACTTGGAATCGAACAGAGTGGTGTCAATCGATCGCAAATTTTCATTTTAAGCAAAGTCGGACCATCGTTTCCGTTAGGTTACAATGAAACTATTCAACAAACTTCGGATATTTTACAAGACCTCAAAACAGATTATATCGATTTAATGCTTGTCCATTGGCCATATGTAACTCCTGCAGAAACAAAAATTCCAATTAGTTCCGATCCTTTCTGTAATCTTACAAGTTCAGCAACATACGATGAGAAAAAATGTCGTCTGTCCACCTGGTCTGCTATGGTTATGTTATATAAACGTGGTGTACTACGTTCTATCGGTGTTTCAAATTATAATACAACGCATTTACAAGAAATCATTGATGCTGGTCTACCATTACCAACTGCAAATCAAGTTTCATTCAATCCTTACAATTATCGAACAGGACGAGCTGATCTACTTGAATTCTGTCGAAATCATCAAATTTTACTCATAGGTTATTCGCCATTAGGTGTACCTGATGTACATCAATTTCCAACTGAAGATAAAGCTAGACAATCAACTGGAATGTCGAGTACATTACTCGAAGATCCAGTGATTGTCTCATTGGCGAATCAATACAAACGTTCGCCTGCTCAACTTTTAATACGTTGGGCTCATCAATTAGGTGTACCAACAAATCCACGATCGATGAGCGAAGATCATATGAAAGAAAATCTTGCCGTTTTCTGGAATCCATTTACGATCGGTGGTGATGATATGGTTCGTATCAATAACTTAGCTCAAGATACGTGTGATGCCGATCCTGATTGGTACGAATGTGTTGGAAATGGAAATTTACCATAAAAATAAAATTTTCTTTTTTGAATGCCATTGTTTTATTGTGTCGAAATAAAATATATGCACCCATCTGTAATGAGGCGTAACTGAGGCAATGTCCAATGTTAATGGCGTTACATACATACATTCATTCATTCATGAGTACAGAACAGTTTATTAAATCATCACAAGAAGAAAAAAAATTTCAATTTATTTTTCATCAATCAAGAAAACGAATTATCAAATATTGTGTATGGATATTCGTTGGAAGCGTTGCACTTTTTTTCATGTACGGTCTAGTTTGGCTTGCATTTCAATCTGATGTGTATACAGAACATTTGATGAATTCTGTTCCAATATGTCCATGTCGGATGAGTACAACGTGGAAGAACAATCAATTTGATTTTACGATTGATTCAATTTGCGATCCGCGTAAATCAAATTTTTGGAATTGTCGATTTCATCAAGGAGCCAAAGGATGTTACCGAAAAAAATCCATATCAATTTCTGCAGGTGCTCAATGTTGTTACGATCGTGATGGTCTTTGGTTAAGCAATTGGAGAAAAGGAGCTGGTACACTCGATTTTTATTATCCTGAAACAGGAAGAAATCTTTCAACTTATCAACATTTTTTCTCTGATGTTTTCTCATATTTTTCTTGTTGTAATCACATAAGCGATATCTTCAATACTTGCAAACAATATATGAGATATCGACCTGCTGGCACGTGTGAATAAATATTTTATTTGTGATTAATACATAAGTCTTTATTCTGACAGCAGCATATTGTAGTTTTTATACCGGCTGACTTTATTGTTCCCATCGCGGATTACAGCGTTCATATTATCCATCTCAACTTTAACTTTCTAAATTCATGAAAACATTTCAATTATAAGATAAGAACATAAACATACCCAACAATAATTACTAGTTGAATTCACTTGGGTAACTCCATTTCCCTGAGGATTGAACTTATCACCACAGCTATTACCATTGGCATTAGCACAACGATAACATCGTATACCCAATGAGACATTTAAATTCTTACTCAATAGAAAAATAAGTAAAAATAATGCTGCTTTCATATTCGTAAGGAAGTAATTCTGTGTCAAAATGTCGAGAAAAAATCTCAATCACATATTACTATAGAATATAATTTCTATGATGAAAAGATTTCTGTTCCTATTGCTATTAAAATACAGTCTATAATTATTATTATTGAATCCAAGGCTGTCTAGTTTAAACATTTTTCTTCAGTGAAAAAGGTTTCATGTGATATTCAAGCGCTGTTTTTCGTATTATCAAAGTCACCTGACCATGTGTGATAACATTGTGCTTCATCTTTATAAATATATGAAAATATTTTTAGTTGGTTAAAAGGTCGT
>Ga0209922_104041_pt1 | contig 10964 bp, 7 predicted proteins | sample ThiBiot_500_biof_FD_183946 | JGI IMG/M metagenome (GOLD analysis project Ga0209922, IMG submission 183946) | Wastewater bioreactor microbial communities from Cape Town, South Africa - Thiocy_expt_500_biof (SPAdes) | ecosystem: Engineered > Bioreactor > Thiocyanate-remediating > Anaerobic-Aerobic ...
TTCGGCGGAAACACATGTGCGCAATTGGTCACTGCGATCTCGGGAGGAGAGCAGATGCTTGCAACCAGTGTATCGCTAGACGACAAATATACCGCAGAGGAAGGCCGGGTCTTCATGACCGGCCTGCAGACGCTGGTGAGGCTGCCGATGACACAGATGCGGCGCGACCGCGCCGTTGGCCTCAACACGGCGGCGTTCATTTCCGGTTATCGCGGTTCGCCGCTCGGTGGCTACGATCAGCAGCTTCTGAAAGCCAAGACTTACCTTGACGCGCACGACATCACCTTCCAGCCAGGGATCAACGAGGATCTTGCCGCGACGGCGGTCTGGGGCTCGCAGCAGGTCGGCCTTTCGCCCGGCGCTCGCAAGGATGGCGTGCTCGGCATCTGGTATGGCAAAGGTCCCGGCGTCGACCGCTCCGGCGACGTATTGAAGCACGGCAACGCGGCCGGAACGTCCAGACATGGCGGCGTCCTTTGTATCGCCGGCGACGACCATGCCGCCAAATCCTCCTCCATCCCGCATCAGACCGACCATGATTTCATGTCGGCGCTCATCCCGGTCATCTATCCCTCGTCCATCCATGAATTCCTCGAATACGGCCTGCTTGGCATCGCCATGTCGCGCTATTCGGGCTGCTGGGTCGGCATGAAATTCATTGCCGATACCGTCGAGACGACCGCGACGGTGGATCTTTCCGGCGAAAAACGGCAATTCGTCTTGCCGACCGATTTCGAATTGCCGCCCGGCGGCCTCAATTTGCGCTGGCCCGATCCGCCGCTGGTTCAGGACGACCGCCTGCAGACCTACAAGGCCTATGCGGCCATCGCCTTTGCCCGGGCCAACCGAGTCGACGAAGTCACGCATGATGTGCCCAATGCCCGCTTCGGCATCATCTCGTCAGGCAAGGCCTACGAGGATGTGCTGCAGGCGCTGCGCGAACTAGAGATCGGCCCGAAGGAAATGGCTGCGATCGGTCTGCGCATTCTGAAGGTGCGCATGCCCTGGCCGCTGGAGCCGGAAGCCGTCCGGCACTTTTCCGAAGGGCTGGACGAGGTTCTTGTCGTCGAGGAGCGGCGCGAGATCATCGAAAACCAGATCAAGCAACAGCTTTTCAACTGGCGTGCGGATGTTCGGCCGCGCATCGTCGGCAAGTTCGACGAACATGACAAGCCCTATCTCAGCCTCTCGGCGGCCTTGACCGTCGGCGCAGTCGCAAGAGCGATTGCCGGACGTATCCTCAAGCTCGATCTCGACCGTGGCCTGCATGACCGCATCGCCGCCAAGCTCGCTTATCTGGCCGAGCGCGGCCAGATCAGCCGCGGCCATGTCGCGCCGCTGAACCGCACGCCGTTCTTCTGTTCTGGCTGTCCGCACAATACGTCGACGCGCGTGCCCGAAGGCAGCCGCGCCATCGCCGGTATCGGCTGTCATTATATGGTCACCTGGATGGACCGAAACACCGAAACCTTCACCCAGATGGGCGGCGAAGGCGTGCCGTGGACGGCGATCGCCCGCTACACCGACGAAAAGCACATGTTCGTCAATCTCGGCGACGGCACCTATTTTCACTCCGGCATTCTCGCCATCCGCCAGTCCGTCGCCTCAAAGGTCAACGTCACCTACAAGCTGCTTTACAACGATGCCGTCGCCATGACCGGCGGCCAGCAGATCGACGGCTATCTGACGCCGCAACTGGTGACGAAGCAGTTGCACGATGAAGGCGTCAAGCCGATCTACCTGCTGTCGGACAATCCGGATGCCTATCGCGCCTCCGAGCTGGCTCCCGGCGTCAAGGTGCTGCATCGCGACCATATCGATCAGGTGATGTTGACGCTGCGCGACACCGAGGGCTGTTCGGCGATCGTCTATGTCCAGACCTGCGCGGCGGAGAAGCGCCGTCGTCGCAGCCGTGGCTTGATGGAAGATCCGGCCAAGCGCGTCTTCATCAACAAGGCCGTTTGCGAAGGCTGCGGCGATTGCTCGGTGCAATCCAATTGCATCTCGATTGAGCCGCTCGAGACGGAATTCGGCCGCAAGCGCCAGATCAACCAGTCGAGCTGCAACAAGGATTTCTCCTGCGTCAAGGGCTTCTGCCCGTCCTTCGTGACGGTTCACGGCGGCAAGCGCCGCAAGCGGAAGGCAATGGAGCACGCCGATGTCGATGTGCCAATGCCCGAAATCCCCGTCATCGGCGAAAGGCCCTGGAACATAGCGATTGCCGGCGTCGGTGGCACCGGCATCCTGACGATCGGCGCCATTCTCGGAATGGCCGCGCATCTCGACGGCAAGGTGCCGATGATCCTCGACATGGCCGGCCTTGCCCAGAAGGGTGGCGCGGTCATGAGCCATCTGCGCATCGGTCACAATGAGGCTGATGTCACCTCCTCGCGCATCGTCAATGGCGGCGCCGATCTGCTGCTTGCGGCGGATGACGTGGTGGGCGCCTCCAAGGATGCGATCACGCTCTGCTCGCCGGTGCGGACGACCGCCATCGTCAATACCGGCCTGATGCCGGTCGCCGATTTCGTCCGCAACCGCGACTTCGATTTCAAGACAAGTTCGATCCAGCACACGATCGCCAAGACCGTTAGCGACAAGTCCGTCTTCCTCGATTTCGGCCATGTTGCGACCGAGGTGACGGGCGATGCCATCTCGACGAATATCCTGCTGACCGGTTTTGCCTGGCAGCGCGGTTTGCTGCCCCTGTCGCTGGAGGCGATCGAAAAGGCGATCGAGCTCAACGGCGTCGCCGTCAAGTCGAGCCTCTCGGCCTTCCATTGGGGTCGGCTTCTGGCGCATGATCCGCAGGCCGTCCAGGCGATGATGGCCGAGCCGGAAGATGGCAAGACGCTGGCTGACATGAGCCTCGATCAACTCATCAATCATCGCAAGGCGCATCTGACCGCATATCAGAATGCGGCGCTTGCCGAGCGCTATGCCGCTTTCGTCGCCCATGCCAACGCGCTGGCGGCACGGGAACGTCTGTCTGACAAGGTGCCCTTTGCGGTCGCCGCCACTTATGCGCGGGTTCTGGCCTACAAGGATGAGTACGAGGTCGCCCGTCTTCTGACCGCCCCTGCTTTCGAGGCACAGTTGCGCGAGGAGATGGAAGGCGATTTCAAGCTGGCCTTCAATCTCGCCGATCCTCGGCGGGAAAGATCCGAACGGTCGGCCGAAGAAGCGCGAATTCGGCGCCTGGATCTTGCCGGTGCTGCGCGTCCTTGCGCCGATGAAGCGGCTGCGCGGGACCGCCTTCGATCCCTTCGGCTATATGGCGGAGCGGCGACTGGAACGCCGTGTGATCGCCGATTACGAAGGGATTGCCGGGCGTGTTCTGACCGGCCTGCGCCACGACAACGAGGCCGAGGCACTTGCCATCCTCTCGTTGTTTGATGAGATAAGAGGCTTCGGCCCGGTGAAGGAGGCCGCCGTCCGGACGATCATGGCGAAGATTTCGGATAGGCTGAAGGTCTATGAGACGCCGCAGGCAAAGCAGCAAGCGCCCGCCGACGCCGCATGACGATCATGGCTGAAGCTTGAAGCGGGCTTAAAGAAATATAGGTTCACAAGGAACGGTTGTTCGCGGACAGCGGGAGGAGAGGCTGGATGTTTGCAGGAGGATTGAACTTCGCGCTGGGTGAGGACATCGACGCGCTGCGTGAGCAGGTGCGCCGCTTTGCCGCCAACCGCATCGCGCCATTTGCCGACGAGATCGACCGCAACAACAATTTCCCGATGCATCTTTGGCGGGAGATGGGCGAGCTCGGCCGTGCTTCGGCCTCGGTTGGCCTCAGCTATGGCGCCCATTCCAATCTTTGCGTCAACCAGATCCACCGCAACGGCACCACGGCGCAGAAGGAGCGCTATCTGCCGAAGCTGATCTCGGGCGAGCATGTGGGGGCGCTGGCCATGTCCGAACCCGGCGCCGGTTCCGATGTTGTCTCCATGAAGCTTCATGCTGAAAAGCGCGGCCATCACTATGTGCTGAACGGCAGCAAGATGTGGATCACCAACGGTCCCGACGCCGATGTACTTGTCGTCTATGCCAAGACCTCGCCGGATGCCGGCCCGCGCGGGATCACCGCCTTCCTCGTCGAAAAGGGCTTCAAGGGATTTTCGGTCGGCCAGAAGCTCGACAAGCTCGGCATGCGTGGCTCGAACACCTCGGAACTGATCTTCATGGATTGCGAGGTGCCAGAGGAAAATGTGCTGGGGCACGTCGATGGCGGTGTGCGCGTGCTGATGTCGGGCCTCGACTATGAGCGCGTCGTACTGTCGGGCGGTCCCGTCGGCATCATGGCCGCCTGCATGGATGTGGTGTTGCCTTACATGCATGAGCGCAAGCAGTTCGGCCAGTCCATCGGCGAGTTCCAGCTGATGCAGGGCAAGCTGGCCGATATGTATGTGACGATGAATGCGTCGCGCGCCTATGTCTATGCGGTGGCGGCGGCCTGCGATCGCGGCGAGACGACCCGCAAGGATGCGGCCGGCTGCATTCTCTATTCCGCCGAGAAGGCGACGGCGCTGGCGCTCGAATGCATCCAGGCGCTCGGCGGCAATGGCTACACCAATGATTATCCGGCCGGACGGCTGCTGCGCGACGCCAAGCTCTATGAGATCGGCGCCGGCACCTCCGAAATCCGGCGTATGCTGATCGGCCGCGAGCTGTTCGGCGAGACGGCCTGATTTCGTATTCCATTTTACTCGACCGGTGAGGCCGCATGACCGTTCTGAAATCAGAGATATCGACGCATAGCGATCGCTTCCGCGACAACCGCGCCGCCATGCTGGAAGCGATCGGTGTCGCCGAGGCGGCCGCGGCGCAGGTGGCGGAAGGCGGCGGCGCCCAGGCGCGCGAGCGTCATGTCAGCCGTGGCAAGATGCTGCCGCGCGATCGCGTCGCGGGCCTGATCGATCCCGCCACGCCCTTTCTGGAAATCGGGACGACAGCTGCTCATGGTCTCTATGGCGGAGATGCCCCCGGAGCCGGCCTGATCGCCGGCATCGGCCGCGTTTCGGGCCGCGATTGCATGATCGTCTGCAATGACGCCACGGTCAAAGGCGGCACCTACTATCCGATCACGGTGAAGAAACATCTTCGTGCGCAGGAGATCGCGGCGGAAAACAACCTCCCCTGCATCTATCTCGTCGATTCCGGCGGCGCCAACCTGCCGAACCAGGATGAGGTGTTTCCGGACCGCGATCACTTCGGCCGCATCTTCTACAACCAGGCCAATATGTCGGCGGCGGGCATCCCGCAGATCGCCGTGGTCATGGGCTCCTGCACGGCAGGCGGCGCTTATGTGCCGGCCATGTCGGACGAAACCATCATCGTCGAGAAACAGGGAACGATTTTTCTCGCCGGCCCGCCGCTCGTCAAGGCGGCGACTGGGGAGGTGGTCTCGGCCGAAGATCTCGGCGGCGGCGACGTCCATACGCGGCTTTCCGGCGTTGCCGATCATCTGGCGCGCGACGATGCCCATGCGCTTGCGCTTGCCCGGCGGGCGGTTGCCAACCTCAATCGCCGCAAGCCGGAAGGCGTCGAGCTTCGCACGCCGGAGGCGCCCCTCTACGACCCCGAGGAGATCCTCGGCATCGTCTCTTCCGACCTGCGTACGCCCTACGATGTGCGCGAGGTCATCGCTCGCATGGTGGATGGTTCCCGCCTCGATGAGTTCAAGGCGCGCTACGGCACCACGCTGCTCTGCGGCTTCGCTCATATCCACGGCATTCCCGTCGGCATCATCGCCAACAACGGCGTTCTTTTCTCGGAGTCGGCGCTCAAGGGGGCGCATTTCGTCGAGCTTTGCTCGCAACGGAAGATCCCGCTGGTCTTCCTGCAGAACATCACCGGCTTCATGGTCGGCCGCAAATACGAAACCGAGGGCATCGCCAAGAACGGCGCCAAGCTGGTGACGGCTGTGGCCACCACCAAGGTTCCGAAGGTCACCATGCTCATCGGCGGCTCCTTCGGTGCCGGCAATTACGGCATGGCCGGTCGTGCCTATTCGCCGCGTTTCCTCTGGACCTGGCCCAACAGCCGCATCTCCGTCATGGGCGGGGAGCAGGCGGCCGGCGTGCTCGCCACCGTGCGCGGCGAAGCGCTGGCGCGTGCTGGCAAGCCCTGGACGACAGAGGAAGAGGCGGCCTTCAAGGCGCCGACGCTCAAGATGTTCGAAACCCAGAGCCACCCGCTCTATGCCTCGGCCCGTCTCTGGGACGATGGTATTATCGACCCGCGCAAGAGCCGCGACGTGCTGGCTCTGTCGCTTTCCGCCGCGCTCAACGCGCCGATCGAAGACACGCGCTTCGGTCTTTTCAGGATGTGAGGAGATGGAAATGAAACGCGAAAACATCAACGCAAAGAACGCACCGCAGCCCCGCGGCGGTTATGCGCAGGCCGTAAAGCTCGAGAATTTCGAGCGACTGCTATTTGTCAGCGGCCAGGTTCCGCTGACGTCGGACGATGTGCTGCCCGAGGGGTTCAAGGCGCAGGCTCGCCAGGCCTGGCTCAATGTCGACGCACAGTTGAAGGCTGCCGGCATGAGCAAGGCCGATATCGTCAAGGTGACGGTCTTTCTTGCCGACCGGCACCACACGATGGAGAACCGCGAGATCCGCGCCGAATATCTCGGCGCGCTCACGCCGGCCATGACTGTCGTGATCGCGGGTATTTTCGACACCGCCTGGCTGCTCGAAGTCGAAGTCATTGCCGCGCAATAGGGTCTGCCGATGTTTTCGAAGATACTGATCGCCAATCGCGGCGAAATCGCCTGCCGGGTCATCCACACCGCACGGCGCTTGGGCATCCGCACGGTCGCCGTCTATTCCGACGCCGATCGGGATGCGCTGCACGTGGCGCTGGCCGACGAGGCCGTTCATATCGGCCCGGCGGCGGCAAGCGAGAGCTATCTTTCGAAGCAAAAGATCATTGCGGCGGCTCAGCGCACCCAAGCGGAAGCCATCCATCCCGGCTACGGCTTCCTCTCGGAAAACGCGGACTTTGCCGAAGCCGTCGAGACAGCGGGCCTCATCTTCATCGGCCCGTCTCCGGCCTCGATACGGGCCATGGGGCTGAAGGATGCGGCCAAGGCGCTGATGGAGCGGGCGGGCGTGCCTGTCGTGCCCGGCTATCACGGTGATCGTCAGGAGCCCGGTTTTCTTGCCGAACAGGCCGATGGCATCGGCTTTCCCGTCCTCATCAAGGCGCGCGCCGGCGGCGGCGGCAAGGGTATGCGCCGCGTCGACCGGCCGGAGGATTTCGCCGCCTCGCTGGAAGCGGCAAAGCGCGAAGCGAAATCGGCTTTCGGCGACGACGCCGTGCTGATCGAAAAATATCTGGTGAAGCCCCGCCACATCGAGATCCAGGTCTTCGGCGACAGTCATGGCAATGCCGTGCACCTCTTCGAGCGCGATTGCTCGCTGCAGCGCCGGCACCAGAAGGTGATCGAGGAAGCGCCGGCGCCTGGTATGACGGAGGAGATGCGCAGTGCCATGGGCGAAGCGGCCGTTTGCGCCGCCCGCGCCATCGATTATTGCGGCGCCGGCACGGTCGAATTCATCGCCGATGTCTCGGGCGGCCTGTCGCCGGATCGCTTCTTCTTCATGGAAATGAACACACGCCTGCAGGTCGAGCACCCCGTGACCGAGGCGATCGCCGGCGTGGATCTGGTGGAATGGCAATTGCGCGTCGCGAGTGGCGAACCGCTACCGAAATCCCAGGACGAACTCACCATAAACGGCTGGGCCTTCGAAGCCCGCATTTATGCGGAGGACCCCTCGCGCGGCTTCCTGCCGGCAACCGGCACGCTCTCGCGCTTACACTTTCCCGAAGGTGAGGTCCGCATAGACGCAGGCGTGCGCGAGGGCGATAGCATCACCCCGCATTACGATCCCTTGATCGCCAAGCTGACGGTGCATGCGCCGGATCGCGCCGCTGCTCTTGCCAAACTCACGCGCGGTCTGGAGCAGACACAGGTCGCCGGAACGACGACCAATCTCGATTTCCTCATCCGTCTCAGCCGCCAGCCGGACTTCGCCGCCGGCCATCCGGACACGGGACTGATCGACCGGGAGGTGGAAGCGCTGACATCGGTTCAGCAGCCCGACGATGCGGCGCTTGCGATCGCTGCCATTGTCGAGGCGGGCGGACTTGCTCGAGCCGATGTCAGCGACCCCTGGCTCTCCCTCGGTGCCTGGCAGCTCTGGGGTGAGCCAAGCCGTCCCGTCACGCTGCATTTTGCCGGCGATCAGAGGAGTTGCCGCGTTACCGTCAGGGATCATTCATCTTTCGGCGTCGCTTTCGATGATCGCACCATTCAAGTCCGGCTGTTCGCCAACGACGGTGGCGCCAGACGCGTCGAAATCGATGGCCGGCAGTCCCGGGTTGATGTCTTCGAGACGCCAGCGGGCATGACGCTGTTCCTCGATGGGCAAACCCACCATTTCTATCGCCTCGACCCGCTCGATGGCGGCGAGGAGGCAGCCAGCGGTGGCGACCGCGTGATCGCGCCGATGCCGGGCCTCGTCAAGATCGTGCGGGTGCGTGAGGGCGATACGGTGGCGAAGGGGCAGGCGCTGATCGTCATGGAAGCGATGAAAATGGAGCTGACGCTGACGGCGCCGCGCGACGGCATCGTCGAAAGCCTGCATGTCGGCGAGGGCGATCAGACCAGTGAGAGCGCCGTGCTTCTGTCGCTTCGTCCAGAGGATGCGGCATGACCGACAAGCCCTCCAACCACGTCACCATCGTCGAAATGGCGCCGCGCGACGGGCTGCAAAACGAGAAGCAGCAGGTCGATACCGCGCGCAAGATCGAGCTGGTCGATCTGCTCTCCGATTGCGGCTTCGAGCGCATCGAGGTCACGAGTTTCGTCAGCCCGAAATGGGTGCCGCAGCTTGGTGATGCCGCCGCCGTCATGGCCGGTATAGAGCGGCGCTCCGGCGTCCGCTACGCGGCACTGGCGCCCAACATGCAGGGTTTCGAAGCGGCACTTGCGGCCGGCGCCGCCGAGGTGGCGATCTTTGCCTCGGCGTCCGAAACTTTCTCGCAGCGCAACATCAATTGCTCCATCGCCGAGAGCATCGAGCGTTTCCGGCCGGTTGCCGCCGCCAGTCGCGATCGCGGGGTTCCCCTGCGCGGCTATGTCAGCTGCGTCGTTGAGTGCCCCTATGAGGGCGCGGTCCCGCCGCAAAATGTTGTCAGCGTTGCCTGGCAGCTCCGGGCGCTCGGCTGCTATGAGATCAGCCTCGGCGACACGATCGGCAGGGGAGTGCCCGAGGCCGTCGACCGGATGCTCGCCGCAGTTCTGGGCGAACTGCCCGCCATGGCTCTTGCCGGTCATTTTCACGACACGTCCGGCCGCGCGCTTGAGAATATCGGCGTCGCCCTGGAGCGCGGTCTGAGGGTGTTCGATGCGGCAGCCGGTGGTCTCGGCGGTTGTCCCTTCGCGCCCGGCGCCAAAGGAAATGTCGATACCGTTTCGGTCGACGACTATTTGACCGCGAATGGCTACGAAACCGGCCTCGACAAGGACAAACTTGCCTATGCCGCCGCCTTTGCCCGCAGCCTGAGGAGTGCCTCATGATCTCGCAAACGATCCGTATCGCCACCGATGAACGCGGTGTTGCCCATCTCACGCTGGCGCGCCCGGAGAAGCACAATGCCCTGTCGGCGGAAATGATCGATGACTTGACGGCGGCAACGGAGGATCTTGCCCATGACAGGTCAGTCCGGATCGTCGTGTTGACGGGCGAGGGGGCCAGCTTCTGCGCTGGTGGCGATCTCGGCTGGATGCGCGCCCAGTTCGACGCCACGCGCGCCGGACGCATGGCTGAGGCGCGCAGGCTTGCCATGCTGTTCAAGGCGCTGAACGAATTGCCGAAGCCGCTGATCGCTCGCGTCCAGGGCAATGCCTTCGGCGGCGGTATCGGCATCCTGAGCGTCTGCGATATGGTGATATCGGCATCGACGGCTCGTTTCGGCCTGACGGAAGTGCGCCTCGGCATCATTCCCGCAACGATCAGCCCTTATGTCGTCGCCAGGATCGGCGAGGCGAATGCCCGCCCACTTTTCCTTTCCGGCAAGATCATCGATGCCTGGCAGGCACATGCCGCGGGTCTTCTGTCGCGGGTCGTGGCGGAAGAGGCGCTGGATGAAGCCGTGGAAACCGAAGTCCGGCATTTCCTGGCAGCCTCTCCGCAGGCGGCTGCTCGTGCCAAGGCCCTGGCGCGCTCCGTCGGTAGGCCGATAACCGATAGCATGATCGATCATGTCGTCGAGCAATTGGCGGATGCCTGGGAGACCGAGGAGGCGAGGGAGGGCATTACCGCTTTCTTCGAAAAGCGGCAACCAAGCTGGCGATCGGTTTAAGGCGCATGCCGTTATCGCAAAACCGTTGCACACTTTTGCGCGGCATGCGTTAAGCCGATCTGTTGTTTTCGATGGTCAGCTGTGGGAATTGCGAGCTTCCCTTGGTGAGATCGCCGGATGCCGGCTTGTCCCAGCGAAAGCCCATGATCGCGGCTTGTTGCATCTCCTGGAAGAGATTGCCCGCAATCACGGCCGAGCCGGCGCCGTCGGCGACCGAGACCACGCAGCCGATGCCGGCCTGCCTGACGATATTGCCTGTTGCGACGACGTTGCGGAGATATTGCCCCCAGCCGAGCCGCATGCCCCAGAGCGGTGCATTCTCGATGACATTGTCTGAAACCAGTGTATCGGCTTCCGCCGAGATGCCGATACCGAAGCCGCCATCCTGCTCGTAAGGTGCCGTCAGCGACAGGTTGCGGATGACATTGCCTGTCACCGAGGCGAGCCTGCCGCCCTTGTCGAAATTGGTGACCGCAATGCCGTTCGCGGCTCCATCGACCAGATTATCGTTGATCGTAGCGCCGACGAACTCGAATTCGCAATAGATGGCCGTTTCGCCGGAACGCAGGCATTGATTGTTTGATATTTG
>Ga0209922_104049_pt1 | contig 10936 bp, 7 predicted proteins | sample ThiBiot_500_biof_FD_183946 | JGI IMG/M metagenome (GOLD analysis project Ga0209922, IMG submission 183946) | Wastewater bioreactor microbial communities from Cape Town, South Africa - Thiocy_expt_500_biof (SPAdes) | ecosystem: Engineered > Bioreactor > Thiocyanate-remediating > Anaerobic-Aerobic ...
ATGATAATACGTTTAGTATCTCGATTAGGTACATAAATATGATTATCAGTTGTTATAAAAATACCGAAAGGCATACGGCCAACTGTATTATTGTCAGCAAAATTAGTAGCTAATGGATTCCATGTTGCATTTGGACAGAATCGTGGTTGATTAAATGACAAAGCTATGATTTCATCAATTGTAATTAAAATCAACCAGAATTGAATTATTATTCCAAAATTCATAACGATACTAAATGACATCAGAACTGTGATTTTCTCTCTTGTTTCTTTTTTAATTATTTAGAGTAAACAGTTTACCTACGTGACTGTAAATTTCCGGAAAACAATCAATATTTTTTAATGAAACATTATATCTATCTGTTTTTTTCTTGTTTATTTCATTAAAATGACGAAATGCACATAACTTATATCTTTTCATTGAAAGAAAATTTTTGAACACGATGGTTCCAAGTATCGACAACATAAAGATTGTTTTCTTCATCGAAAGAGAGATTGATAGGATATCGAAATTGATTCGGTTGACTGCCTTCACCATTCGCACCTACCACAATTTCACCTTCTGTTGATCCTTTCATCCAACGCATTATTCGGTGATTCCAGGTATCTCGTTGTCATCAATATAGATCGCATGAGGAATGTTGAGCTGATTTAACCCTTGACCCTGTCCATGTCCGCCAGCAACTGTAATCCCAGTTTGATTCCATTTTGCATGAATGGGAATATATTCTTTTTTGACTAAAAGAAGAATTAAAAAATAACTTTAATTTGAATTCACTTACAGCAAATATTTTCCCAATTCTTCAACGTTCGTTTCATATGAAATGTTCTTTCTTTCATAAAAAAAACTTTTGACATTCGAATTTCTATGATTTATTTTGTCTTCGAAGTTTTATGAGATTTCGAAAGAACCTTGGATGATAATCAATGAAAATATCACTTTTCTCGGATAGTTTCGAATTACGAAAAGATTCAGTAATATTTTCAGTAGTTGGATTGAATATTTTACTTGTCATGATTTGTCCATCGATATTTATCGTAATGATATTTGAGGGTGATGATGATAACTGAAATTGTAACTTCTTCAACATCTTTTCAAACGGTCGAGCCAGTGAAGGATCAGATGGGTATGAAATGCTATCGGTAGGAGATAATTGTAATTGATCAAGTAGATGTCGAAAAAGATCTTGATTAAAATCCAAATAAATATTTCCATCATTATCGCAAGGTAATCGACGTTCCCATCGACCATTAAATAGAATCGAAAGTAAAGATTTTGAATATGATATCCAAGTTTCTCGAGTGGTAGCAATAATTTCACCTCCAATATTTAAATGAATGACATCAGTTTCATACACCGGTTCAGAAAGTTCTTTTTCATATTTCAGATTTTCTTTATCAATTTTTAATTGTTCTCGATCTCTGTTATATTCTTTTTCGAGTTGTTCAATATCGATGATAAAGCGACGGAAACTAGATAAAGTTGTAATTTCTATATCATTGCCGCTGCAAACATTCTTATTGTTGATTAAAAATAAAATAAGTAAAATCAACTAGTTCGAAAAAAACTCAGAATTATTCATGAAGAAGGCAATAGAGAAAATGTCTTACTAAATATCAAAGAAGCAGCATACTTTCAGTAAGAAACTGAAAAGAGCATTTGTTTTCTTATGGAATTTCTTCACAGATGCTCTAACGTCTTCAATTATTAAAATGGCTAAGATTCAATTGAATCGATATCGTATTCAACCTCAACAAGAATAAATCCTTCAAAAGTTCAGTGAACTCTCGTTGTATATTTTTGAATGAAAATTTAAAAGAAAAAGAAATTTTCGTTTATTTATCTTTTTTTTGTTATATTAATTTGATCCAAAATTGCTGTATCATTAACACGATAGAAAGTATATGTAGCATGTGAAGGATCTTTAATTGTAAGAAATCCAAAGCCGGGATCATTGTTCAGAAAGCACGATTCACTCGAACGATTATATAAAACATCACTGCCTTCAGGACTTCCAATTGAACCATCGATTAAATAGACTGGCCCATCTGGATTCGTATATTCAGTTGTATTCACAGTACCATTGAGACAAATTCGTTCATACCAATGTACATGACCAGTAAGATAAATATCAACATTATATTCGAGTAAAAGTGATTCAAATGCTGCTTGACATGATGGACAATTGAGTATTCCATGTTCGGCAATATCAGCTTTTGATATCGAACCTTTCCATGGTCGATGACATTGAACGATAACCCATGGTGTTACCGATCGATTGACAGATGCTAGATCATTTCTTAACCAATTGACTTGCGTTGTTGAATCGATAAGATTAGGCGATGGTGAATTAGGAAAATCCGATTCACATGAAATTGATATGACATGTACGAATCCATAATTAAATGAATACCAAGAATTTAAATGACCATTCGAATATTTACTTGGCATATAAAACCGATGACTATATGGTATTTGATTTCTATGCGATGGTGAACAGAATTTAAATAAAGGATTAGCTTCTGTACAATTGATTTCATGATTTCCAACTGTTGTCATGTAAAATATTTGACTTGTTATATTTGTCATTGCATGTTGACAATAATCAAATGCTTGTTCATATGTTTTCAAAACAATGACAGGCGTATTATCAGCATAGCAAACATCACCGTGATGTAAGACAAAATCTGCCTTGGGCATCATTTTTTCTATGGCATAGATAGCTTTTTCAAAAAGATGTTTACCAGTAACAATATCTCCCATGATACCATCAACACCGAGATCAGCATAACTAAGAATATTAATCGGATTCGTTTGTGAACCTAATACTGGCGCCGTTCGAAACGAATAGATGCTCGATGCAGGAACATATTCAGCTGCAACTATTTGATAATAGTAGATTGTCGATGGCAAAAGATTTATTAATTCAACATGATAAAACCAAGAGACTTTCAACGGATTTCGACTATCGTAATTACTTGAATTACCATTGACTGAAGTGAAATTTAATTGTGTTGGCGATAGACCGTAGATAACTGTTGGATTGGCATTCGGATTTTCTCTACTCATTGGACAACTGTATGTGTGCCAACCAATACTAACACCATTTTCGCCAGCAAATGCAAGACGAATGTGATCAGGTACTAATTTAGCTAAACAAATTGATTCAGTATCTTTGACTAATAAGACGAATAATTGAATGATGATAAAAATATGACGATACATAATGTGTTTCAACAACAAGAAAATAAACTGAAGTTTTGAGAATAAAGGTTAAATCTTTCAAGGGAAATAGATAAGATAAGAGAACATTTATTTCATAATGTAGAATACATCTACGTCGAGTTTTATCAAGATTATCATAGCTAAAAGATTAGTTAGTCGTATGTTTATTTTGATTCAATTGTGCGTACATTAATTTCGTTTTTTCGATATTCTCTTTGATTACTGTCAAATGTGAATGATTCGAATGTAATGAATCTTGTAATATTTTAACAGCTTTTTCATAATACGATAATGCGTGTTCGTAATCTTTCATTTTAAAATAGACTTCACCAATATTGTTACACGTTGCAGCTAAATGAGGATGATTGGCAGGTAATGTTTTACTGAAAATTTCCAATGCTTTTCGATGATGATCAAGTGCTTTTGGACAGTCATCTAATTGATCGTAGAGTAAACCAATATTCGTATAAGATACAGCTAAATCAGGATGATCTTGAGGTAGAGTTTTGCCTTGAATTTCAAGTGCTTTATCGTGACAAGAGAGTGCTTGATCATATTGTCCAATTTCACTGTACATTAACGCCATATTCGCATATGAAATGGCGAGATTAGGATGATGCATTGATGTACTATTTTCATGAATACCGATTGCTTGTTGAAGAAGAGAGATTGCTTCTTCATAATCACCTGTTTTATGATAGAGAACGCCCATATTACTATACGTCGATGCTAAACTCGGATGGTTTGATGGAAGCGCATATTTTTGAATTTGAAGTGTTTTTTCGAGATAGGAAAGTGCTGTGGAATATTCACCCATATTATCGTAAATGTGGCCAATGTTATTGTATGATGTAGCTATCAATGGATGATTTGATGAGAACGATTTTTCTTGAATTTCAAGTGCTTTGACATGAAATGCAAGTGCTTTTGCATATTCGCCCATATTAACATAGATTAAACCGATATTATTATACGAACTAGCTAGATCCGGATGATTGGATGGAAGAGATTGTTGTTGAATGGCTAACGCTTTTTCATAGGATGAAAGTGCTTTCGAATATTCACCTTTGCTACTGTATACAGAGCCGATATTATTGTACGAAGTAGCTAAATCAGGATGATTCGATGGTAAACTTCTTTGTATGATTTTCATTGCTTTTTCAAAATGTTCTAGTGCTTGCACATAACAACCCATCTTGTTATAAATTGATGCTATGCTATTGTACAAGCCAGCTAGATCAGGATGATCAGGTGGAAGAGAACGCTGCTGAATGTCTAATGCTTTTTCATAGGATTCAAGTGCTTTGGCATATTCGCCCATATTTTGATAGACTTCACTGATATTATTATAGGATCGAGCTAGACTTGGATGATAAGCCGGAAGGGTTTGTCTGTAGATTTCGAATACTTTTTCATAATATTCTAATGCTTTGGAATATTCGCCCATATTATTATACACTGAACCAATGTTATTGTAACATGCTGCTAACGATGGATGATTAGTTGGAAGAGTTTTTTGATAGATAGAAAGTGTTTTTTCATAATAACTCAATGCTTTGGCATATTCACCCATTTTTTGATAAATTGCACCGATATTATTGTAAGAAGTAGCTAATGAAGGATGATTCGATGGAAGAGATTGTTTACAAATTTCAAGTGCTTTTTGATGAAAATTAAGTGCTTTTGCATATTCACCCATGTTATCATAGACTAATGCAACATTATTATATGAACCTGCAAGATCAGGATGATTAGGAGGAAGAGATTTTTGTCGAATGGTTAGTGCTTTTTCATAGAATTCTAATGCTTTTGAATATTCGCCTATATTTATATTTACAGAGCCAAGATTATTGTAAGATGTAGCTAAATCGGGATGATTTAAAGGCAACGATTGTTCATAGATTTCAAGCGCTTGATTATAACAATCCAGTGCTTTTGCATATTCGCCCATATTTTGATAGATTGCACCCATATTATTATAATATGTCGCTAATGAAGGATGATGATTCGAAGAAAGAATTTGTTGTTTAATTTGTAAAGCTTTTTGATTGAATTGAATTGCTTCCTCATATTTGCCTTGACTATCTTTGATTTCTCCGAGCATATAATAAATATGAGCTGTTTCATCATTGTCTATTGTTTGATGTAATACAGCTGTACAGGCTTCTTCAGCTTTTTCAAATTGTCCTAATTTAATTAATAAACTCGCTAAACGAAGCCATCGTTTTTCATATAGAAATGTTTCATTTCGAAATTTTTCCGTCAATCTTTGCAATTGTGGATCACTGTCACTTGTCAATGTTAAATCAACTTGCCACAATCGATTATTGGCACTTAATTCTTGAATTAAACCAATTCGAAATACTGAATGCATTGAAAATATAATTTCTTCTTCGTCTGTATAATAACTTACATCTTTAACATTGGCAAATGGAGACGATGATACGGACGGATCGATTTTAATACGCAGAACTGTTCGTATCATATTCGGATCTTGTATACGGCTCTCAGCAAAATTAAATGATACTCGAGGATTACGACTTGTTGATAGGAAATTATTGAAAGATATTAATCCGCCTTGTGTTTTTTCTAATTGTTCGAAATCAACTCGAGAAAATGCTTGACCACGATAGACATGAAATAAATGCGATTGTTGATGTCCAACAAATTGTTGAGCATGTAACTTAGCTATTTCTTGATGAAGATCACTAATGAAAAAGCCCATTCGAATAATAAGATCAACTTCCATCATACGCAATGCTCGATTGATCATTGAATATAGAAAACATGGATACGTATACCACCAGATTGGCGAATGGGAATGATATTCATTTCGAAATTTATCTATATTCTGAAGTTCAACAGCATTACCAGCGAATTGTTCACGACAATATGCATAAAATTCGTCGATATGTTTCTCTTCGAAATTAATTGTAAGTAGAATTTCTTTTAAAATTTGTGTATACATAAATGATGGATCTAATTGATCGAGTTTTTGATCGGATATATCATTGGGAGATCGTGCAAAACTAATTGAAACTGTATTATGATCACATTCGTGTGTAGCTTCTTTTAACGATGCACATAAAGATGTAATATTGGTGTGAACACCACGAATCTTTGGCCAATTCATTGCCCATTGTTCATGATACTGTCTTCGTCGACATAATACGAATATTGTCGATAATTGAGATAAATCATGAATTTTTGGAACGACAATTTCACCAATTTGTCCAGATACGACCATGAAAATTTTTTCATGTTCAATATTTGTGATATAATCAACACATTCATCAATATTAATAAAATCTCGAACATTATTGACTATTTGTCGTAAATGTATGATTGTATTTAATGAATCATTATTATTATTGTCTAAGTCAATGTTTTCATCGAGCCAAACTAAAGAGAAATTTTGTACTAAACGAATGTTCATAATACGAGTACGACCAACGGATGCACGATCCGTAGCATTCTCATTCGACTCAGTCATGTTTATTGCGAAAATGAAACAAACTAATAATCACGTTAGTTTTTTTCCTCGTAAAAGAACAGAACAAAATAACATGTTGTTTTTTTCCTCTTTTTTTTATTTGTTGCGTAAGTACAGAAAAAGAACAGAAAGAAAAGAACGAAAGAATGAATCAGTAAAGAAATGTATTTCAATTGATTAATAAAATTCTAATTGACCTTCTACGCCATTAAATCTTGGAATGGTCATACCATTTTTCAATAGGAATTTACGTTTCAAATAAGCATAGAGTAAATCCGAGGCGAGAAATGTCTAAAAATAACATCGGAATGATTCATATCTAGTCTACTCGAAGACAAACACTCCTCACTTGTGCAACATTAAAAACCATCGTCATTGCAAAATAAAAATTTGCATTTGCACTACCAGCATATAACCAAAGATACCATGTTATTGGTGCCATAAGAACGGCTACCAAAACCATACAAACAATAATCAAACTATGTCGAACATCTAGAATAGAAATTATTATGAAATAAGAATCTTTAAATAAATGAATATATCATCTCTTACAACGAAAGAGATAACTCCAAATAGGTAAATAATTGAAATAGAATGCTGCATCACCATACGCTGGATAAGATTTAAATGTACAAAATAATGCACAGAGAAGCCAAAAGAGAAAGATTGGATCTTTTCTCAATCGAATTGAAAATGGCAATAGATAGAGAACGAGTACATGCATTTGAAATGTCCAAACAAATAACGAACGAAAATGATCGAACATTTCCGTAAAGAAATACCAAAATATGCCAATATTTGGCGTATAATCCGGAACATGAAAGCTATTCAAAAGCAAACAAAGAATATTTTTCATTGAACAGGAGAAAAAAAAAGAACAAGACAAATTTTTACATGAAACTATAAGTTGATTCAATAAATGACCATGATTGATGATTGAGAGTATAATTTGCAAATAATATTCCTGCGCTAACAATACCAAAAAGAATTATCACAGAAAAACTACGAAGAATTGATCGATTTGATTTTGTCATTTGAATGAGTGCTGGTGCGAGAAGTACGATTGGATAGAGTGAAATCGAACTTGCAAGAGATAATGTTAGAACAAATGGAATTAATTGAGAATTCACAAAGAAATAGAATGTTAATGTTAACAGTAGATTATGAAAGACAAGACTCGATTTAGCGAGACATGTACCAATTGAAAGTGGATTTATCATTGAACTTCAATTAAAATACAAATACGTAGAATTTGGAGAGAAAAAAACCTATTTTACCAGAATAGAACAGCATAAGCACTCGTTTCAACATTAACTTTTGTTAACCAAAGTGATTTGCTATCGTCTTTATAAGTCGATTGTTCCTGAGTTTCTTCGGCGAACTGAATAAAAGTTTAAGAAAATAAAAGTCACATTTCAAATCAACTTACAATTTTATTCAGAATTTGACGAGCGATTTTATAGGTTAAAAACGCTGTAAGTAAATCAGTAGCCTAAAATTCTCTTTGAAAGTTCATAAAATAACAAAAAAAGAACAAAAACCTACGATGAATAAACCTTCAACATGTCCATTGGTAATTGTATAGACTTTCGAGAAGAATGATAAAGACAACGGCGTCTAGAAAATCAAAATATAAAACTACAAAAAAATCAATGTGTTCATATCTACTTCATGGACAATCGAACCAACGAATGGTGATTGATTATATTTGCGTAGGTAAATTCCTTCGACAACTAAAACAAGAACAAAAAATAACAAGAGAATAATCTATATAGTTAAATATGTACCTCGTTTCCATGAGTTTAACGGTGTGACGAATTCGCCGCTATTTTCGAAATAATTTCTTATTCGTGTTTGAAAGAAAAGAAAGACTCGAAGAGCCAAACCTATGCCGATATACGTCGATTCAATTCGATCGAGCATCTTAAAACAGAAAAAAGGAAATTTCGTCTTTGATTGATTGATTTATTTAATTTTGATAGAAGCGCAAAAAGAAAAAAGAAAATGATTTATTAATATTCGAGATTTTAAAAATATGTATACATATTAGACAGAAGAAGAAGATGATGACTAGGAATGCTAGCATTTAGAGGAAAACATGTTGTTGATCTAAGATTTCATCATGTGGTAATGTTGTTGCTGCAAATTCGAGATTGATATCATCAGTAATAGGATTCGATGTTGCTGATATAGTTCGATGTGTCGTCGTCGTAGGCAACGAATTTTCTTCGTCGATAGGTTTCAATATCAGATCATGACGTTTACTTTTCTTTCGATTTTTAATGCCCGAATCTTTATCCATCATGTCTTCTAGCGTAGCATGATCGATGACGCTCGATAACGGCGCAATTGAAATATCTCTTACGGCACGAAATTCTCCGCAATTGTTTAAATGTTCGTTTTCTAAACGGAAATAATTCCAAATGAACCGTCGAAAGATTTCAATGAGACCAAAAATAAAACCAATCACATCAGCATATTCAGCTGAACGCGTTCGAAATTGCAGGAACACATTAATAACCCAAATGTATCGAAAGAGTATATTTTCTACGATGGCAGCATAGTAATAGAATTTCGATGGATAAACAATTTGATCTCGAAGAAATTTATTTTCGCCCGCATTCTTATCGAAGAAGCCCCAATCCATTTTCAAATCCCAAATAACTTTGTATGTTGCACCGATGAAACTTGCAACGATCCAAATATATAAGAATGGATTCGATGTTGGATTATCGAGATAGTGAATGGCCGTTCCACGACGCGCAGCATTCGTTGCCGTAACAAAAAAGCCGCTCGCATATTTGCCTGCATTGACTAAATGAGGAAATTTCTGTTTTGTGTCACGATAACGTCGTAGACATTGAGCAAAACGAAACCATGATGGTAAAATCATGAGAACGGTTTGCAGGAGAACTTGTGGCCAACCGTGACAGAATAGGCCACGTGTTGGCGATTGAGCATAGACAGGCCACCAGCCAACATCGTAAATATAGAAGCAAAAGAAATATTCGATATCGAAAAAGATCAGTTCGAGTGAGGTCAATTGATCGCCGAGCCAAAAGTCAGCGAAACCAACTCGATAGAATGGGGCACAAATGACACGACCGATGATTTTCAAAAACCAAAATCTCGCATGATGATAGAGTGTTCGTGTTGGATTGAGAAGAAAGAGAAGTATCAATGTAACAAATCCAAGTGGCTGAACAAACGGATAGAAATCGTAATACGATGAAAGAATGAAACCTGTAAAGCTTAGAAACCAGAGAACGAATAAAAATGTGCCAATTTCAAGAAATTGTTGATAAGTAAGATGATTTCGTGGATCGATTTCGAATATTAAAACATGATTGACACCGGACGATGACCAACCGTAAACATTAATACCAACGAGAACGATATGCATAACAACAAGAAATGTTGAACGATAGAGAAAGAGAGCTTGTCGCCAAGCGAGAGGCTTCGTCGATTGACTATCGTGAAGATTAATACCGAGAATGATGACAGCTGGTAGAAGAAGACAGAGCATGCCAACGAATATACCGACACGAAATGTGACGGCTGGAGATTGTTTTTCTTCAAGTGGTGGAACACGTAAACGTTTCATAGCTCGAGCTCGATCACCGGATTCTAACGAATCGGAATACAATGTTTCGACTTCATTGATTAACTGTTCGACTCGTTTCGATGTATGAAATGGAGCCGGATCGATATGCAGCTTTCTCCATTCATCACCACGTGTCGTTTGAAATAGTTTATCGTGTTTCTTTAAAATCTTTCGAAAGCCCGTAAAATTTAATGTCTGATAATTTTGTAATAAAACTAACATGAGATAGAATTCGCTGAATGCTAATTTTAAATCGTTTCGTTTTCGATATTGAACACGTTGCGTTTGTTTTTCACGTGTTTTTTCAACTAAACGTTCAGGTAGAACACGTGCCAATGGCATCATAGCTGAATTCTCTTCGGAACGATTGCCCGTTCGACGTTTAACTGTCGAACCTTTCGATGGTTCGTTCGGTTCATTCTCGGCTGTTAATTCAGTTGGTGTACGATGCGATGAAGCATGACGACGGCTCTGTTCGACACGGCCAACTTCATTTTTCAATGTTTCCCATCGTCGTAATGCTCTGAAATCGATATAGGAATTATTGTTCTTCGCAAAATAAAAATTACTCAGCAAGTTTCTCAGCAAAGAATGTATTGATTTTCGTTGCTTCC
>Ga0209922_104054_pt1 | contig 10926 bp, 8 predicted proteins | sample ThiBiot_500_biof_FD_183946 | JGI IMG/M metagenome (GOLD analysis project Ga0209922, IMG submission 183946) | Wastewater bioreactor microbial communities from Cape Town, South Africa - Thiocy_expt_500_biof (SPAdes) | ecosystem: Engineered > Bioreactor > Thiocyanate-remediating > Anaerobic-Aerobic ...
TCTGTACTTAGAGGGTGCATGCAATGTTCTAACGGATCCTAATATATTCAAGGCAATTCTGTTTGCGTTGTAAAATAAAACATATAGCGCCTCGAATTGGGAGTGATGCTTCTGTGATGAAAACAATGATTCGCATTTTAAGATTATTTCATCTTTTCCAAATTTATGAAAATGCGTGCTGTCAAAGAAGAGAGTGAGCAAATGAGAAAATTGCTTTAGAAAAGCTCTAGAACATATCAATGTAGAACAATATTATGAAGTATAGAATAGATTTCCACAGATATGTTTCATGAATATTTGTTTAATATGGAACATAGTAAAACATCAGTCCTAGAGAATCTGTTTTGAATGAGAAATGTGTATTCAGTTTGTTTACAATATTCACCATAAGAAATTTCTTTCAGAAAAGGGTCAGCGAATCCATCGGATGAGCGTTACTTGTACGAAAATAATATAAATGAAAATCAATTAACCAACATAAACACTTCAAGCTGTCGAACAGACGACTTTGCCAATCCCAGGAAATAAAAAAATGAAAGAAACGTCATTAAAATAATGAAACGGACATTTTCTTTGATAGTTTTCAATTTCATCGACGACATTGCATGAATTTGATTTTTAATGAAAGTCATGACATTATTTTAATGACGTCTCTTTCATTTTTTTATTCTTTCAGTTAACTCTGAGCTATTTCAGTTTTTTTGATAATTATCGTTTTCCATCAATGTTGTGTCGAACATATAGATAATTTGAATAACTTATTTGAATTCTTTACAATGTAATCTTTAACCAAACATGCAAAATATAATAACACAAGCATGACTACAACGAAAAGTTCACGTATTCTCAATCAGTTTGTAATCATCATAGATTGATCACATTTGAGCCAGCATATAATTTGATTGTAGTTTCATAATTACAAATTGATGTCATTGGTTTATAAGAAAATCTTTGTTTGAGTTAAATCGCTGGAAATTAATTGATCATCAATAGAGAAATATTTTTTGTCATGGAAGTATGAAAAACAAAACATATCTATACGTTTTATATATAGTGTTCTTATTAGGAACATTGATTGAGAGTATCTCGATTGGGACTATATACTTCCCTCAAAATTGGTCCCATTTCAAATCCTTATCTTAATTAGCTTTTAATTAATAGTTTTATTCTTTGATCAATAATGAGAGGGAAGATGCGACATCTTCTAAAGGAATTTCTGAATGAAGAACATCTATATTGTATCCAGTTGAATAAAGAAGAATATGGAATATTTAAAATATATGACTCGGACCGAAATAAACCCGTTTTGAATTATAGTGGTTATCAATACTTACTAAAAAGAAACACGAACACATCGAACGAATGACGATGAAGACAAAGAAAATATAGTAGTACATTATCAATTAGGCCCAATAGCCAACATTGTCTTTCGATTACCTTCAATGCATTCATGTGAAAAAGAGCATGCTAGTAAACAAGTAATCAACGAAGCTGTTGAAAGAATGAAAAAAAAGAGCAAGAGAATAAACCATACCCTTACACTCCCATGCGATTCACCATTCAGGATGACGAATCAGTGGAGATAAAATTCAAAAATTAAATAAGACTGTGTGATATTTTTGTACTGTACTCTCTCTCTGTGTTTTAATAAAAAATCTAATAAGACGATTTCTTAAATAAAAAAATTTATTATTACAACTACCTAGGGTCAAAACTGGACGAGACCAATTGTTATCAATTATCGACAAAATACCGCTAATTACTCTTTTAATTTACGAAATAATTATATAATTTTTACATCATTCAATGCAGAAAACATTTCTGTACTCGAATATGCAAAAAAATCTATATAATCATCTAAAATACATTCGGGAAAAGAGGAATTACGATGACCTATGAAAATGCTGTTCGTATTAGGAACATCGACTGTAAGAATACAGTAATATAATATTCATAAGAAAATGACATGTCACAAATAAAATTTAAAAAAAAGTATAATTAACAAGCACACCCTTCAATAATCAGTATAAATATAGTCTACGTTTGTCATTAGCATATTATAATTAAGGTTTCATTATAATTATTTTTTTTATTTATTAAAAATACTTAAATACAAAAGTCATTCAATCTTTTTATATTTCTTATTGAAAATTGTCTGAATGAGTAGATTTCAATCTGCATCGATATCTTTTGTGAGAAAACCAAGGTTATTTGAATCAACAAATGCAGTAATTATATAAAAGAATAAATTTTGAAATATCTCTTATTATCTGTTTTGATATTTTTATTAGATATCACCTATATATGATGAAGAATTTTATCAAAATACTACAAATCGATGTGCACCAATTCATCAGGCGCCATTATCATCGGAAAATATAAGAAAAAATCATCCAATTTCTACCATTCCAAAAGAATCAAATCGGTCTAAGTGAGAATAAATATATTAGTATTATTATATTTACTTTCATTTTTTATTTGTAAAAGGTCTACCAAGAAAATAAACAAGTGTTGTCATAAAATCACATATGTAAAAGCTTGGGCAATTTTTTCTACAATATTCCTGATTATTATTATTAGTGTGGCAGTTGTGTTAATGGGTGTATATTTAGTATTAGTTGATAAAATTATAGGTAAAAAATAAGATTCTTTTTTTATTATTTTTCAATTGTATAAAAATCGAAAACCTGAATACTCGAAGAACTTAGTTTTTATCATGGGATTCGTGTGTACTATTTTTAATAACCTAGGTCAAAAGTTTCAAATCTCAGATCTGATAGAATCTAATAGGTTTCAATTAAGTTTTTTTAATTTTCTGTTTTATATAGTTCAATATTTATTTATATTTCGAATATGAGAAATAGTAATAAAACATTATAGACAGGAAAAAAGAACAAATGATTGAAAGACTATTTTAATGTTGATATATATTGATAATTTTTTTATGAAGTTAAAGTCAAAACTAGATTTTGTAATAGACTTTTCAATTTATATATAATTATCATGGATTAAATACTATCATTTTTCTTTGACAATCATGTTGGAAATGAAAATATATGTATTTTTAGAAATACCAATTGGTACAATTATTTTATATAGTGGTAATCTATCTACATTAAATAGTGCAAATTATCGTTGGTTATTATGTGATGGATCACAAGTATCTCGTTCAACTTACAGTGATTTATTTAATGTAATTGGTACTACTTATGGATCTGGTAATGGTAAAGATACTTTCAATTTACCTGATTTTCGTGCTCGATTTCCATTAGGTAGTAATAACAGTTATAGTAATGAATTCGTTTCAGGTGGTCATTCAACACATGTAATAAGTGTATCAGAGATGCCTTCTCATACTCATAATACTGGTACATTACAAATACTAAATGGTGGTTTACATATACATGGCATTGATGATCCTGGACACAATCATGGAGGATCAACAAGTTATGAATCCCCAGGTGGTATAGCTAATTCTTATGCGTTGGGCGCTTATGGTCCTCCAAGTTACTTTTATGGAGTTCATGCCCATACAATTCCTGTAGGGCAAACAGGTATTAGAGTAGAGTCAAATGGATTACATACACATGGAATACAAGGTGATACAGGTTTTAATGGTTCAAATCAACCAATGGATATGATGCCACCCTATCAAATTATACATTATATAATTCGAGCTTGAAATAAAACATATATCTATATTCTTGAATGTATAACTACTTGTGACTTGTATTCTCTTTTTATAATTATCATAACTCATTTATTCCATGAAATAAAATTTATATGAATTTATTTTTCTTTTATCCATCAAATCATGTTTTTCGAGATCGATAATCTGTTCAATCAACTCCTTTCAAAACCTTCTTCCCCTCCTGAGACCAATCAGATTGTTTCATCCCCATCCTCATTCTCACTTGCACCCTCGAAAAAATATCTAGAACCAATTCATTTCATCCAGATTTTTTTTGCTCTTGAATCAATCCTTATTTAATACGTATTTTAGATGTATTTTACAACACATTCTCAAACCTTATTGGTCAGTTGGTGATATATATATAATAGGATAGGAATTATTCTGAAGTTCTAGTACTTTATCGAAAAATTCTTTGTCTTGGACGGAAATTTCGCTCACCAACTCATTCAATGTTAGCTATTGTAAACAGTACCATTGTATCCATATATGGAAATATGGAACAGTATTCTAAAGCACTGAAGTTCTATCAGAAGGCGCTTGAAATAAAAACAGAATCTTTTTACAGTGCCACATGTGGAACTGAGTATTATCTACAACCAAATTGGTAGCATCCTCATAAGTACGGGCAAGTATGAAGATGCGCTCTCTTATTTCGTGCGTGCGCGGGACATTGCCGAAACTGCAGACAGATATATTCAAAGACTGATGGCCTAGTGGCGTAACCAGGGTAGGGCATGATTGGGCTTTGTCCAACCACCTATTTTAACTTCGCTAGCTAAATTTTCTTGTAAGCCCTACCACACCACAGGCGTCGCTTAGCTGTGCCCAACCATCCGGTATTTAGACGGTAATTACTACGCCAACCACTGCAAAAATCCTAGTTACGCCACTATGATGGTCGTAAGCAACAGTGAAAATATAGATACATTCTCTCTTTGTTTTTTTTACTCCGTCTCAAAAGAAATCTCGAGCAACATTATTGATGATAGGTATGTAAGAGTAAATATGTCCTTTTGTATATTCACTGCGAGAAAATCAGTTGTAGTATTTTTTATATAGCAGAAACTTTCCAGTTTGAAACTCTATTTGAAATCACATCAACTGCGTCTTTAATTATGTTTTATGATTATGTCTCACATGTATTAGAAAGAAAAAAAACTTCAGTTGACATTTCGAACTTGAATCATGTTGGAAAGAAAAAAATTCCAACAAACACTTGAAAATGTTTTTATACTCTCCAATATTAACTTCGTCATTTGCCTCTCAAATCATACAAAAAAAGAATCATCACAACTTTGTAAAGCATTCTCGTATCTTTTGCTACTATTTTAATCAAGGCAAGTATTTTAAATTCGCGATCTCAAACAGATAGTACTATTTTTCTATTTTTGTTCATGACGTCATTATTGCTTTAGTTTATGGTGCGTTAAGCTATTCTAAATCTTCAAAAGTAGTAATCTAATAATTGTGATGTACGAGTTTCTCTCCCTATTACATTGATATATCATTCACAAATCAGTAGTTTTGTTTAGTTTACTTTGTACGACTACCACATTTAAATCACGCATATTTAAAAACATTAAGTCGATATTATGTAGACTGGATAAATATTAGTTTTGAATGTTGCATGCATTAAAAATTATCGATTTTAATCGACAAGATTATTTTTTTAGTCTTGAGCCGTTAGCTATGAGTAATCATTCCTTCTCTAACTTATTTGGTGCTTCTTCATCCAGTGGTTTCGAAACAAGTTTACCTGTCAAAACCTGGGCATGTGCAACAGATAATTCAAGTCATAGCGCTGTTACTTCCGGTGGTTCTACCACGAAATTTCCAGGTTCAGCAGTATCCAACGCATGTGCAACAGATAATTTAAGTTATAAAGCTGTTATATCCAATACCAAGCCTACTTCAAACATCACAAATTGGAAAGATTCATATTCATCAGTAACAAATAAAAATAACACATCCAATCATAGTTCACAGTTGAAAAAAACACGCTCTCACTCTGCTTATCCGCGTTCATCAAATCATCATAATTCAGAATTTTCTCGACTTCTACCAGTTTCCACATCCGGAAATGTTGCCGAAATCAATGAAGAATATGTCGAAAAAAGATCAAATAGTTAACTTTTATCCAGTATTTAAAAAAGGTCCAAATTATATTAAGTATTGCATTGGATGGTTATCGAATGAAGAAAAACCTCGTAGCAAGAGAGAGTGCATATGTTTTTCTTACTCGTATGACTGATACATCAACAAGAATACCAACGACTCGAATTCCATTTATAAGTTCAGGTATAATCTTTTAGTACAAATTCTTATTGTTTAATGACAAAAAAAATTTGATTTTTATTATATTTTAGCATCGCATTCAAAACAATCAATTATTCTTGGGATTATTTATATATATTTTTTTCATATCTTCATATGAATCTATTTAAAGCATGAACTTATTTTAAGTATATTATTAATCACAATTAAAAACATGTATTATTTTATTTTATTTTTTTCTCTTAATCAAGAATATACATTTATAAAATGATTTAAAAAAAAATATATATATAATGTCTTTGTTTTCTTATAAAGAGTTTTCTTTTTCACCATAATTATTCATTTCGAAAAATATGCATAAAAAATCATCAACTTAAAAAGAAAATATCGAAGAATATATAAATTACGACTATAGATTTCTTTTATCTGTATGACATAGTAACTTATCAACTCGTTTATAAACTTCTTTTTTTATGATATAAATGCTTATCTCATAATAGAAATAAAAGATATAAGAAATAAATACTCAAAATTGTTTTACTTTTTTTTTCTTTTATTCACGACTTTTTTTTAATAGTTGATCATAAAAAATAAGTGAGATTACAGGAACAATATGTCTATAAATGATATTAAAACACTTTATTTTTATTTTTTAAAGATAAGAATGACTTATCTTCAATTGATATATATATATATATAATCATAATCTGTTTTTTCCCAGTACATTTTCAAAAACTATTAAATCAAAATGTTAATCAATGTCATTATTAATTTTTTAATAGTATTTCAAATAAATGGATATCCAATATCAAAAGTTTGCTTTCTATTTAATAAAATTTAAAAAAATTAAAATTTTTTTTTACTCAAGGATAATTCATTATTAAGAAAAAATAAACTCGAAGAAAATCGTAAGTTTTATTGTTAGATTCATTTAAAAAAGATAAATACAATTCTTTTGTTTTGTTTTTATAGCTGATTTATTTGAAGGTGATATGCGTTTTCCACCTTCATCTTTATCAACTGTAATTCTTCTTTCTTGTTCTTTTTTATAATTAATATTAATTTAAATTTAGCGTGGTGTCCTACTTCGTGGAAATTCTGTTGCATGGACGAATGGAATTGTTCCATATGAAATTGCATCCGGATATGGTAATTAATATATTTATTTCTTAAAATCTATTCAAGATTTTTTTTAGAACCTGAACAAATATCATTTATTATTTCAATAATGGAAAAAATGGAACGTTTAATTGCTATAAATAATGTTACATATATTCAATTTCGACCAAGAATTTCATCTGATCAATATTATATTACAATTCAAAATGGTTCTGGTTGTTCATCTTATGTAAAAAATTTAATATTTATTTTATTTTAATTCTAAATTTTTTTATAATTAAAAGGTTGGACAAAATACAGGTATAACTATGCAACGTAATGTTACATTACAAAATCCTGGATGTATTTATGAAGGTATTATTATGCATGAATTATTACATACATTAGGTTATTTTATTCTAATTTAAAAATAAAAGAATTTCATTATTTTTTGTTTAAAGGTTTTTATCATGAACAATCTCGACCAGATCGTGATAGTTATGTACGAGTTAATTATTCAAATATTGAACCAGGTAAATTAAATAAATATATCTATATAGTTTAAAAAATCTTAAGATTATTTAATAAAGGACGCGAACATAATTTTGAGAAATATACTAATTCCTATGTTGATACACAAAATACTCCATATGATTATTCATCTATTATGCATTATGGTCAATATTATTTTTCTTCTAATGATTATCCAACAATTGAACCATTACAATCAAATGTAACTATTGGACAACGTTATAATATGAGTACAATTGATATTGAAGAAGTACGATTATTTTATAAGTGTTCATCAGCTGGTATTTGTAAGTAGAAAATAAAAATAAATAATTCTTATGATATTATTTTAGTTTCATATTCAAAACAATCAATTATTCTTGGCATTATTTATATTAATATATTCATATGAATTATTTATTCTTATTAAAATAAACATATTCGATTATTTTTAAACCATATTTTATTTAATCATTAAGAAAAATCAAATAATAAAGATTATTTTTGAAAAAAGAAAAAATTTTTCCCATTTTTAAGATATTTAATTAAAGCTAAATGATAAATTTGTGAAGGACGTATAAATACAAATAAAATTGATATTGATAGTATAAAACTAGATATTGTATTTTAATATAGACGACAAGAAAATATTGAATAAATAGAGACTATGTGTATCTGTCTCGTTAACGTAATGAAGATTTTCATTTTATTTTGATTAAAATATTATTCTACATTCAAACATATTAGTCATATTTCGTAGATAAAAAGCAAAAGATGATATGAGTCAGAATCTTAACTTTGTCAATTATTATCTTGGTAAACAGAGCAAATGTCATATATATATACTAAGAGAAAAAGAAGGATGAAAAATCTTCTGAAGATGTTTTGGTTTTTATTTCTTATTGCTTTCATAAAAATTGATATAATTAAATCTGATTGTCCACCAACAAAAGCATGGATTCAACAACTTCTCGATAAAGCATTGATTCCTGGAGCAGCACTTATTGTTATTAATGCTAATGAAACAATTTATCAACAAGCTGTTGGTTATCATTCACCACTTATTTCACAAGCAAGACAATCAATGGATCCAGTATCTTCAATATTTATGTTAGCATCTATTTCAAAAACATTTATTCCTATATCAGCAATGCAATTAGTTGAATTAAATCAACTTGATCTTGATGAAGATATTAATCAATATTTATTACCACGAATGAAAATTATTCATCCATATTTTCCTAATGCAAAAATAACTACTCGACATTTACTTACACATTCATCTGGTATTGGACTTAATCTTCCTGAACAAAATAAATTTTATTTTCCTGATGATAGTTTTATACAAACAAATCTTGGTGATCTTATAGAAAATTATTTAAAGAAAAATGAAAGCTGGTTACCTATTCCACCAAGTAATATAACATTTTATTCAAATGTAGGTGCAGGTTTAGCAGCATTTATTATTGAACGTATATCTGGTATATCATTTGAAGAATATGTACATGAAAAAATATTAAAAATATTAAATATTGATGAAAAAGAAGCTAGTTATCGATTAAGTGATTTTCAAGAACAAAAAAATAATCTTGTTGATCATTATGTTTATAATGTATCATGGCTTCAAACTTTTCAACAAGATATACCACAATTGAATATTACTCGAGTAAATTTCAAATGAATAATGATATTTTTTTTTAAAAATATTTTCTTATAGGCAGGAAATTCATCAAATTGGATACATTTTCCTTTTTATGGTCTTGGTATATATCCAGCTGGTTCATTACGTATGTCAGCTCATACACTTGCTCAATGGCTTCAATCATTTATGAATAATTTTCCAAATCTTTTACATAATTCATCATCAATTAAAGAAATTCTTCATGTTTCACCACAAGAATATTATATGAATTTAACATCACTTAGATTTGGTCTTATATGGACTTGGCAAGATTTTGGTGGACGACATTTTGTAGGACATTCTGGTTCAGTACCTGGTCTAACACATATTATGTTAACAAATGAGAAAAGAACTTTAGGTGCAATTGTATTAACAAATGGTGATACAATAAAAGGTGATTCTTTAGCAAAAGAAATAGGAGAAACAATTGGAGAATTTATGAATCAATTATTTGATTGTTTTGAAAAGAAATAAATTAATAATATAAAACTTGTCTATTCTTTGAATAATTATCGTAATTTTTCATTTTATTTTTATTTGATGAAAATAATGATAAGTTTGTATCATACGTATATACCCAATTTTTACTTTAAAAAAAAAATCATGCGTCAATCAATCAATCAGTATTGTATGAAAAATGAAAGCTTACTCAGAATACTACGTAGTTTCTTTACCAGTTTCTATTAATAATATTGTTGCGTATTTGAATGAGAATATAAAAATCAAAAACGAAAAAAAAACGAAATAATTTTTCGTCATATGTCACACATGACTTATTATTGAATAAATTGCTTGACAAAGAATAGTTATTTATAAGTATTGTATCATAACTGCGTATGTGAACAAAATTGAGGAGGAGAGTCTCTCTTTTCCTATTTAAATCGAAGGCTTTATAAGACCAGAGTGCAGCTACAAAATTAGAAACATTTGTTATTACCCAAACAGTCTATATTGAATTATAGAACGAGAGTAAGTGTACAGTTCGAATCTTCTATCATATAAAAAATGAAATATTTTTTTTAGGATGATATCGATCAAGTATTTGTTATTAGTCGGTTGTTTATTAGTATTTTTTGAACTTCAACTATTACATGCAGCACCCGGTACTGATGATCCAGAGCCACCGAAGCCAACATCAACTGTCACTCTCGACAAATTAACAACTGAAGACTATGCGACATTAACAAAAACTGGTAGATTATCAGTTGTTCAACAGGGTAACGGGATTTTTATACCAGGTCCAATCAAAATTCCATGTGGTCAAACATGGGCAAGTTGGTGGGCTGCAAATTATTGGTATTTTCAATGTCAAGCAAATATGAACTGTAGACCATATATTGGATGTTGGTGCAATGCATGTGCATGTTATACATTTATTGTTAATCCACAATATCCACCTTGCAGACGATGGATTCCTTGGCCAATTGATATTTCTTCCATCCGAGTCGATGGATATCTTTCCTTAGAAACGAAAGATGGAAAATAATTGCAGAAGCAAATATACACAACTTTTTTAAAAACTCTATTTGAAAAACATTTTTACTCTTTTCTTATTTTTATTTATTCTTTAATTAGAAATAAATAATCGCGTGTAGACACACACTACATAAAGATTTCATTTAATTGAATGGTGGGAATTTTTTCATTGAATCAAACAAAATGATCGGTG
>Ga0209922_104057_pt1 | contig 10909 bp, 11 predicted proteins | sample ThiBiot_500_biof_FD_183946 | JGI IMG/M metagenome (GOLD analysis project Ga0209922, IMG submission 183946) | Wastewater bioreactor microbial communities from Cape Town, South Africa - Thiocy_expt_500_biof (SPAdes) | ecosystem: Engineered > Bioreactor > Thiocyanate-remediating > Anaerobic-Aerobic ...
CGTGCCCGCCCACTTCGTGCCGTTCCAGTGGCGCACCTGGCCGTAGTCACCCACCGTCCAGACGTCGTTCGCCGAGGTACCGAAGAGAGCGTTGATCTGCGGTGCATTGGGGGTGCCGTCGCGCTCCGCGGTGAACGTGAACGTCTTGCCGTTGTCCGTGCTCGTCCCTCGCCAGGTGATCGGCCATGAGCCGGCGCTTGCGCCGTGGAGCCAGATCGAGGTGTCGGACACGGCGGCCCCACCACGAAGAGATCCCGGTGCTCCGATCGGCGGCGGGATGTGCGGATCGGCTGGCAAGGCGATGTCGGTGAAGTCATCGCCACCGCTCTTTCGGAGGACGACGAGCTCCATGAGCCACGGCGCATCAGGCATCGGACGTTGCCCTGCGAGCCACACGCCGCTCCCCGCGCTTCCCCACACGTGCGAGTAGGCGCCGATCTCCGAAGAGACGGGAACGAGCGCCCAGCTTCCGGCGGTGAAGTGGAACGCTCCGCCGACGAGCCTTCCCGTATCGGGGTCGTCCATCGTTCCGACCGCCCAGATGTCGCTCGAAGACAGACCCCAGATCGACGCGATTCGAGTCGGCGTGTCGGCCAAACGCACCGTCGTGAACGTGAGCGCAGCCGAGCTCGAGCCGGTCCCGTGGTGAAGCCCGTTCTCTCCGCCGATCCACACGTCGGTCGGTCCGCTGCCCCACACGGCGGCGAGCGGTCCGAGCTTGGAGGCGTGGACCATCCACTGAGAGCCGTCCCACCGAAGGACGTTACCCTCCGTGCTCACCGCCCAGGCGACGCCCGTCCCGTCACCCCAGACGCTGACGAGCGTCTGCGCGGCGGGAAGAGTCGTCGGGCAGAACCCGTGGTACGAGCACACCCTCGGTCCTGCATCGATCGACGCCTCGGGCATCGATTCGGCGGCGTCGCTGGTGTTGTTCGGAGAGGCTGCGTCCCCCGCGTCGACATGCGACGACATAGGCGGCGCTACCTCGGAGTCTGCGCACGCCGACGCGCAGAGGCCTCCGAGCGATGCGAACGCGAGCGCGAGCGCGCTCGTGCGGGCGAGCGAGCGTTTCACTTCGAACCTCCCGTCTTTCCCGTGTAGCGGAGCGCGATGCCCTCACCGACGATCCACACGTCGGTGGGACCGCTTCCCCAGATGCCATAGAGATGCGGCCTCTTTGGGTTGACCGAGAACGCCGCCACCGACGTCGTCCACGAGGCGCCATCCCAGTGCAGGATGGTGCCTGACTCACCGACGGCCCAGACGTCGTCTGCGGCTGTCCCCCACACCGCGTGGAGCGTTTCCGTCGTGGGCGACTCGATGATCTCCCATTCGGTCGCCTTCGGTCCGAACCGTCGAATCGTCCCCCGGTCGCCGACGGCCCAGACGTCGCTCGCCGAGCTGCCCCAGATCCCGCGGAGGACGACCGACGCTCGGCTGTCGACCTCGGTCCAGATGAAGTCGTCGCCCTGTCGCGTGCCGTGCATCGCGAGGCCGATCTGCCAAGCGAGCTCCGCGCGGTTGTCACCGATCAGCCAGACGTCGTCGGGGGAAGAGCCCCAGAGGCCGTGAATCGTGGCGGCCCCTCTGGCGGGGGTCCATTCGACGCCTGCCTCCGAGCGCTTCTTGATGATCTGATTGGCGACGAGCAGCCCATGATCCGGGTCGGAGAAGTAATACGGCCGTCCGCCGAAGCGGAGGTCGTCGGGGCCCGTTCCCCACGCGGCGTAGAGGGGCACCGGGAGCGCCTGCACCGCGTTGGGCAATTGCGTCCACGTCGCCGTTCCGTTCTTGAATCCGTCGGTGTGGAAGATCAGGTTCGTCGCGCTCGCGACCCAGATGTCGTTCGGGCCGCTTCCCCAGAGCGCGTGGAAGGTGTTCTTGAGCGGCAGCCCCGACTCGGTCGGCAGCGGTGTCGGTGTCCACGTGGAGCCGTCCCAATGGATCACCGTCCCTCCGGAGCCCGATGCCCAGACGTCGTCCTTGCCCGAGCCCCAGATCGCCGTCAGCGCGTAGAGCGAGCTCACCTTGGTCGGGACCGGACACCACGCAGCCTCCTCGCACGAGATCGGCTTCGGCACGCACATCGGGTCGGAGGGAGGGCAGTCGGCGTCCACGCCGCCGTCCGAGAGCCCCGCGTCGTTTCCGTCCGACGTTCCTGCCTCGAGAACGGTCCTAGGCGTGTCATCGCGGCTGCTGCCTTCCTCGGTCGTCGCGCAGCTCGCGAGTGCCCACGGCAGCGCCCCTGCGAGCGCGAGCCCGGCGAGGACTGCCTTCGTCGTGCAACTCGAGCGCTTCAATTCGGCACCTCCTCACACTCCTTCATGAGACACGCGCCTTCGATGCATGGCTGGCCCGCGGCCAAGTCACATGCATTCCCGCACGCTCCGCAATTGCCTGGATGCTGGCGGAGGTTCGTCTCGCAGCCGTCTGCAGCATTGCCGTTGCAGTCCCCGAAGCCGGGCGCACACGCGTAAACGCAAACACCCTTGCTGCACGAGCTGACCTGGTTCGGGCCCGGCGCATCGCACTTGTCGCCGCAAGCGCCGCAAGAGGACACGTCGTTGAGAAGGTCGACGCACTCGCCTCGGCACATGGTCTGGCCGACCTTCGCGCAAGGCACCGCGCACACGTAGCCGTTGCCTTCGTCGATGCACTCCTCGCCCGGCTTGGTGCACCTGATGCCGCAACCGCCGCAGTTCTCGTTCGTGTCGAGCCCAACGACCTCGCAGCCATCTCCGTCACAGGTCGACTGCTCCATGTCGCCGTTGCAGTCCGCCGCGTTGTTGATGCACTTCTTCATGCACTGGCCCGCCTTGCAGCCGTAGCCGGTGTTGGGCTGCGGGGTGCTGCATGCATCGGACGGCGGGGTGCAGACGTTGTCGCAAGCGCCGCAGTGCAAGTCGCTCGTCATCGGGTCGACGCAAACCCCGGCGCACAGAATGAAGCCCGAGGGGCAACCGCACTGCCCCAGGATGCAAGGCGTCCCGGCCGGGCACTCGTTCCCGCACGCGCCGCAATGGTTCGGATCGACCAGGACGTCGACCTCGCAGCCGTTGTCGAGGAGGGCGTCGCAGTTGCGCCAGTCCTCGTCACCAGAGCGCTCCGGCTTGGTGTAGCACTCGGGCTGGCACGCGCCGTCCACACAGCGCGAGGTCATGTGGATCGGCTCGTACGTGAGGCACTTGTTCCCGCATGCGCCGCAGTGGTTCGAGTCGTGCTGGAGATCGGACTCGCACTTGTACGCGGGCTTGCCTTCCGAGGAGCACGTCGCCCATGGGGCCGGGCAGTCGGTGGCGATGCACGCCAGCAGTGGTCCTCCGTCCTCGAAGCTCGATGCATCGCCGGCGTCGGGACTCGTGAGCGACGGTATGGGGGTGAGTCCTGCGTCGTCGTCGAAGCCTCGTCCGAGCGAGGTCGCGTCGGCGCACGACTGCACGGCGATGCTGGCGAGGCCGAGCGCGGACGCGAGTCCAATGATGCGACGTTTCACGAATGGTTCTCCTTCGAATCCTTCGGACGGGTATGCGATGGCGGCGTCTACGGCCGGAGCCGCCCGCTCTCACTCATCGGGGGAACGCAGCGCTCGCTCCGCGCTCGATGGCGGCGCGGCACCGGGCAGCGCATCGAGCGTGGCGCCGACACGGCGCGCGAACGCGCCCTGACGATGCTCGGCGAGAAATCGCGCACCGAGTCGGCGCGCTTCGTCTGTCTTTCCGGCCTGAGCCAGCGCCTCGATACGCAGCACGGAGACCTCGACCGCGAATGCGCCGCGCGAGAACTCGCGCTCGTACGCATCCAGGAGCGCCATCGCGCGAGCCGCTTCGACGCGCGAGATCTCGCGGGCAAGTGTATCGGTCGATGGCAGCGATCCGGTGACGGCGCCCGCCTTTGCCGGCGCCGTGGACGCGACGGCAGGCGCGCTCGGCAACGAGTCCGGCGTGACGACGGGCGTGCTCGCGAGGTCGTCGGCTTGGCCGCTGCCTTCGGCGGGTGACGGCGCACGGAGCGAGCTCTCCCGCACGTCGCTCGGGAGGGACGGCTCCGATGCACTTTCGGAGGAGCTCCCGAACATCACGGCGGCGCCGGTGACTGTCCCGATGAAGACGGCGAGCAAGACGCCGTGTAGAAGCGATCCGCCCGAGCTGCCGAAGCGAACGGCGAAGCGCTCGGGGGCGGCCACGACGGGGACGCCGAGCGCCGCGAGCATCTCGTCGCGCGCGCCGGGCCGGGCTGCATCGCGCTTTGCCGTTTGGAGAAGGCTCCGCTCGTCTTCGGTGGCCTCGCCGTGTAGGAGCGGTTCGAGATCGGGGGTCTCCACGTCAGACTCCTTTGTTCCGTGCGCGATGCCGGGTGACGGCGGCTCTGAACTCTTCGCGAGCCCGCCTGACGCGTGAGGTGACCGTGCCCTGCGGAATGCCGAGCATCTCTGCGATCTCCACCAACGTGAGCTCCTCGATCTCGAAGAGCACGAACGCGATGCGACGCTCCTCCGGGATGCTCGCGAGGATCTCGTCGAGCGTCGCACGCTCCTCCGCATGAGCGAGTGCCGTCTCTGCGGTCGCATCGTGCGAGAGCGACGAGGTTGCGTCGCTCTCGGGTACCTCGCGCAGCCGCGCAGTCGCCCGATCGCGGCGCACATTCGCCGCAACGCGCATCACGATGCCGAAGACGAAGCTCCGCTCCTTGCCGCCCTCTACGCTCGGGAGCTTCTGCGCGAGCGTCAGGAACACGCGCTGAGCAGCATCGTCGGTCTCGGGCGGCGTCACGCCCAGACGGCGGAGCGAGCGCCACACGAAGTCGTAGTGATCGATCGCGAGCTGCCGAAGGCGGGCGTCGAGCGCCGGGTCTCGGGCGACCGCATCGGTCGTTAGCTTTGCTGCATGCGCGGCGAACACGACGAACTACTTCCAGACGCGCGATGTCGACGAGGAGCCAAATTCTTTAAGAAAAGAGCACCGGCGCGCGAGCCGATTCGACCTCGGTAGAGCTCCGCGCGAGCTCAGCCGTCTGCTCCAGCCGCTCAGGGGAGGTGAGCAAGCACCGCCGTTCCGACGAACGGGACGACGAAAGGCGCCTCATACACGAGCGTCAGCGGCTCGAAGAAGAGCTCATTGCGGATGAGCGGCACCCGCGCACCCGCGATGATCTCGAACGAGAGCGCTCGGAGCGGCCTCCACGCGACCCGCGCCGACGCGCCGGCGCTGAGCCAGAGCCGCGAGCGCCCCCGCGCGGGCAACGGCTCGACGACGACGGCTTCGAGGGCACCTGCCTCGGCGTTCACACAGGGCCCGGCGCGCAGCGTCGCGTGGCGAACGAGATCGCCGCATCCGGCGATGGTCGCTTCGGTCCACGCGAGCGCGGCGATCCCTCGCGCCGAGACGGCCTTCTGCTGGAAGCTTCGCGCGAACCCCAGACGAAGAAACGGCTCGAAGCGGAGAGGGAGCACGATCTGCCCGAAGACCGCGGGGGTGACGACCGCGGCTCGATTCGCCGACGCCTCGAGGCTCGTTCCCATCGCGACGCCGAAGTGCGTCGGGCGTGGAGGAGTCGGAGGGGCGGCGTGCTCCGGCGCGGTCTTCGGCCGGGCGCCGGCACGCGGCGACGGCGCGATCAGAGGAGGCTCGCCGGCCGGCGGCGCCGGCACCGTTGCGCTCTCGTCGGGAGCGGGCGGGGGAGACGGAGCGGGAGCGGGAGACTCCGGCACGTGCCGCTCGTCGAGTCCGATCGCGGCCATGACGGCGAGGGCCGCGAGAACGCGCTCGCACGACGCGGACGACGCCGTGCGCTCCGCGCGCTCGCCTCCGCCGACGAGCGCGACCGTACCGTGGCTCACGCCGTCGCGACGCTCCACACGGACGTCGATGTCGATCGCCGGCTCGCCTTCCGCTGCTGGACGAACACGTGCAAGGCGCGCGCGTACACGCCCCAGCATCGTCGGGCTCCGCGGGCACCCCTCGTGGACCTCCTCGGTGACGCGCACCGGGATGTCGGGACGGTCTTCGGCCCGCGCAGTTTCGCTCGCACCGACGAGCGCCGTGACGGTAAGGAACGCGCAGATCCGAGCGACGTTCGCGTCACGTGGTGTTGCCGAGCCGCACATCCAAGGCCGAAGCCCGATCAGAGCACGAAAGCGCGTCGTTCGCGAGCGCCCGACCGCTCCGGTGATCGCCCTGCGAGAGTGCTCGAGCGAGGAGCGATGGTGCCTCGCTCGAGACACGTCCGGTTGCTCGAGGTCGCTCCTCCTGCGCCGCCTCGGCTCCCGAGTGAACGCCGCGATCCTTGCCATCGTCTCCGAGGCGCGGGACGCGAATGCGTTGCAGGCTTGGCAGAGGGGCGCAGGTCTCTGGAAACGGCCCATTCTGCATAATCGCGAAAAACGCGTATCCTTCTGCGCGATGACTTCCCCCGCATGGAGCTCCTCCGTTCGACGCGGCGCGCATGTTTTGCTCCTGTGCACGACGACCTTCGCGTGCCGCGGCGGAGGCGAAGACGCCCGGCCCGTCGAGTCGCAGGACAGCGTCATCGTCAGCGGCCTCACCGACGGCGCGCTCCGGCTCTGCGCCGACGGGCCGGGAAGGGCGGTGGGAACGCTCACGCTGCACAACCCGACCTCCGCGACCGCGCAGTATTCTCTGCGAGGGGACGTCTCGTTGTTTCCTTCCGGAGGTATCGGAACGCTCTCCCCAAACGAGACGCTCGAGATCACGCTCTCGCCGTACAAGCTGGCCGGCGGCGCACTCCTGACGACGATCGTCGAGGGGCAGCGTCCCGTGAGGACGATGATCGAGATCACCGTGGAAGTCGACGTCCGCGTGCTCAGGCCCGTCCAGGTCGTAGAGCCGACGATCGGCAAGAGCCCGGGGGGCATCACCGTCGAGAACCCGACCGCGTACGACGTGCCCGTGGATATCCTGCCGGGCGGGCCCTTTCAGCTGCGTGAGCGGGTCGTCCTGGCTCCCGCGCTCGGCAGGCAACCGGGTAGCCCGAGCGCCCCCGCTCCGGGACCCTCGACACACGTCCGCGTGAACTACGAGCTCTCGACATCCGCCTCCACGCAGCTCGGCGAGGACGTGTCCGGGGAGCTCACGCTCATGGGGTCGCGCTGCTCGTCGAAGCCGCTCCCCGAGCCACATGCGATCGCGGTTACCGGTCGTAGCTCGGACCGAGCGACGGCGATCGCGGCCGGAGCGGAGCACACCTGCGCGATCGGCGCGCGAGGCGCACTCTACTGCTGGGGCGACAACACCTACGGTCAGCTCGGACGTGCGAGCGTCCCGACGTTGCCTGCGGAGTTCTCTCACGACGCCCTTCGCGTGCTGGACTCCGACGTCACGTCCGTCGCCGCCGGCCGCTATCACACGTGCGCCGTGAGGAGCGCTGCAGTGTCATGCTGGGGCGCGAATCACGCCGGCCAGGTCGACCCGCTCCGATCCGACGAGCTCTTGTTCTCGCCGACTGCGGTCGCGCTCCCGGCGGGTGCACGGTCGGTGTTCGCACATGGAGAAGCGACGTGTGCGATCCTCGAGGACGAGACGGTCGCCTGCTGGGGCAGCGACTGGGCCGGCAACGTCGGAACGTTGCCAGCACGCGTTGAGGCTCTCGCGGACGTGGAGCAGGTCGTCATCGGAGAGTCGCACCGCTGTGCTCGTCGCCACGACGGCACCGTCGCGTGCTGGGGGCTCGGCGGGCGGGTCGGTGACGGCACGAAGTCCGACCGTCCCCTCCCGGTCGAAGTCTTCGTCGACGCGAAGCAGATCGCCGCCGGAGCGGCAGAGACATGCGCCCTCGCACAGGCCGGCACCATCTCGTGCTGGGGCATCGACCGCGACGGGAAGGAGGCCACGACGCCGACCGCGATCGCGCATCTACCAGCTTCGCCGGTCACGGGCATCTTCGCGGGCGGCGAGGCTCGGTGTCATTCCGTGGCCAACCGCACTTCTTGCGAAGGGGTAGGCGGGGCCTCCGAGCTACTTCAGCCGACCGCGGGCGCTACCGGCGGCAAGCATGCCTGCGTCATCCATGACGGCGGGAAGGTCGCGTGCTTCGGGGCCAATCACCGTGGTCAGCTCGCCACGCCGGCATACAAGCGACACGGATTCGACTGAAGCGGCAGACGTCCGACGAAGATCAGGACCGCATGCTGCGCATCGTCCTCGATGCCATCGTGACATCAGGAAGCTAGCGCGAAGCCCGCGAGCGCGACGTGCACCGCGACCAGCAGCGCCGTCACCACGATGAACGCCGGCTTTCGCGTCTTGTGGCGAAACGCGAGCATCCCAAGGAGCGCACCAGGAAAGCCGAACGCGAAGGTGAGGAGATGGAGAGTCCGCTCGGGAACGCGCCGGCCCTTCCGTGCTGCGCGCCATTTGTCGACCCCGAAGGCAACGAACGTGATGACGCTGCCGATGGCATAGGCGCCGACCAGGAAACGGACGAAAGGCGACGAAGCATCGAGGTTCGGCATGGTCGTGCGAGGGTGGGACACTAGCGGAATGTAACGAGGAGCGCCTCGCCTCCGCCGGTCTCGGCTTCACGCTGGAACGCCGCGAGCCTCGCCATCGCCTCGGAGCGTTCGAAGGCGATCGCGACGCGGCGTGAACGGCGCATCAGGACGGTGCTTCCCGTGGTGCCCGGCTTCTCTGCAGCGCCCATTTCGCCGAGCCATGCCCCGAGCAGCAGCAGGCGTGCTGCTCTCGCCGACAGGAAGAACGCGAGGCCTGAGCAGTCTCGGCCGCTCGCAGCGTATGATGCGCGTCATGAGCAACCCCGAGAACGACCTTCGCAGCTTCGAGAACCTCGTGCATGCGCGGGATTGGGAGGCGATCGAGTCCTGGCGTCCGCGCGTTCGTCCAGAGCACGTCGCCCCGCTCGTCGCGCTCTACGACCGCGTGGGGACGTGGGATGAGCGGTGCGCCGTTCTCCAGCTCCTGCAGGACAAGCTGCATCCCGACACCCGACGTTGCATGCACCACTTTCTCTCTGCTCCGAACGGCGAGGACGAGAACTTCGAGCTCACGAAGGCGATCGCCGTATGCCATCTCGATCGCGATCTTGGTCGCTTCGTCACGTATCTTGGCGATCGCGAGAAGCTCGCCGCCGACGTCGCCGTATGGCGACAGAGAGCTCTCGATCAGTAGCGATCGGTGCGTCTTCGGTCGTGTAGAGCGACGCGATCATCGAGATCGCCGAGCGGCTCCGCGAAGCGGAGGGGCACGCCAGCGTGCCTCCCTCGCCGGCGTCGATGGATCGCGCGAGCCACACCGTGCTCGGTGAGCTGGCGCCTTCCGCACCAAGTAGAGGAGCGGCGCGCCGTGGAACGACGCTCGTACTCGTCCGTTCGATCGCGCGTGCGCGCAAAGAGGTGTCTCGACGCGGGCTTGGCCGAGTCAGGAATCGGCGGCGGCACACGTTGCGGTTCGGCTTTGCGGTTGCATCAGCGCGCCTCCATGAGTTCGTCTTCCAGCTCCCTGGCCTGGCCGGCCATCTTCCTCCTCGTCGCAGTGGGATCGAGCTCATGCTCGAGCTCGAACAAGAGTGCGTCTTCGAGTCACCGGTCGGGACCGAGCGAAACCCCCGATGGGACGGATGGGCCGCCGGCTCCGCCCGGCTCCGAGACGGCCAAGCCGACGCCAACGCCTGAATCGCCTGGTACGGTCTACCAGCCGCTCTTCGTCGGTCGCTTCGATACGACGGATCCCGCTGGCCCCAGGGCTTCCTGGCCCGGTACCCGCATCATAAGCTCAAGGAGCACGCCGAGACCTGGATGGACGGCGCTCCGAGCTACTGGGAGGTGCGGATCGACAAGGACCCGTGGAAGTCGATCGCGATGATCGCCGACGATCAGCCGCACGACTTCGAGCTTGCCTCGAACCTTACCCCTGGACCTCACCAGGTCGAGATCTACAAACGGAGCGAGACCCAGAACGGGATCACGCAGTTCCTCGGTTACGACTTCCACGGCGGCAAGTCGCTCCCGTCACCAGAGCGCCTGCTGCGGAAGATCGAGGTGTTGGGCGATTCCTTCGCGAGCGGCTTCGGCATCGAGAACATCACCGCGCCCGACACGGATTGTGAGGGGAACGACTGGAGCGGGAGGTGGCAGAACTTCCGCAAGTCGTGGGGCGCCATTCTCGGGGAGACCTTCAACGCCGAGGTCCACGGGATCGTCTATTCCGCCAAGGGCCTCATCCACAACGACTGGGAGACGGATACCGACCCGCTTCGCGACTACTACGACCGGGCGGATCCGAACCCGCAGATCGCCAACTCGAACCCGCCGCTCTTCGATCTCACGTCGTGGGTCCCGGACGTCATCGTGATGACGCAGGGATCGGGCGACGGCGGCGGCTCGGACTTCCGGGCGGCGTATCGCGACTTCATCATCAACCGACTTCGAGCGCGCGGTCCGAACACGCACATCTACATGGGCATCGTCAGCGCCGGCAATCGTGAGGCCGTTGCGGACATCTCTCAGAGCATCGTCGCCGAACGCGCCGCGGTCGGTGACTTCAAGATGCACGCGTTCATGGCGAAGCCGTGGACATGGGACGAGGTGACCGCCTGCAACGGCCACGGCACACCTGCGTGGCAGCAGCGCATCGCGAACGAGATCGGCGCGTTGATCCGAAAGGACGTCGGCTGGGAGTAGCAGCAGGTCGAAGGGGGCCGCGCGCCTGAGCTGCAGGGCTGAACGAGCTCGGTACGCTCGTGCCGCGGTCCGGCTCTGATTGGCGAGGCCTGGCGCGGGGCGCGCCGGCCTTCGACCGCTATACTCGGCCCCATGGTGCGCCGTGAAGAGGATGGACGTTCGTCCGCGTATGCGGACAAACGTCCATCTTCCAGCTGCGCTTCTCCAACCGGTGAGAGTCCGGTCCCGGTAAGCGCCGAAGCGCCGGGTAGCAGGCCC
>Ga0209922_104070_pt1 | contig 10889 bp, 10 predicted proteins | sample ThiBiot_500_biof_FD_183946 | JGI IMG/M metagenome (GOLD analysis project Ga0209922, IMG submission 183946) | Wastewater bioreactor microbial communities from Cape Town, South Africa - Thiocy_expt_500_biof (SPAdes) | ecosystem: Engineered > Bioreactor > Thiocyanate-remediating > Anaerobic-Aerobic ...
CATTCATTCAATCTTTCATCGAATTACGATCTATGTCGTCAACATTCAGCATGTTATCTTCTAAGTCCACCACCACGACCACCTCAATTTCCTGAATTAAAACCTTCGTCTGATCTTCATTCACCAACAAACAATTTACTCATTATTTTTCTTATTATTCTTGCTTTTATTTTTCTTATTCTTCTATTGATCATGAGCATCTACATATTTAAACATAAACTACGAGAACGTTATTGTCAAACGACGAAACCAACTATTATCATCGATGAATCTTCAACATCCAAATCGATTACACCATTAACTACACTAACAAATCAATCGCCTTCGTTAAATAAATCGATAAATTTCTACGAAGAAATTCCATATTATCATACATGTGAATTGACACCGTCGAATATCGTTTGTCAAACATGTTTATTAAAAACTTTGCATACAAGAAAACAACAACAATCACAACAGTGTCTGTGTCATAATTTCTTTATACCGATTAAATAAATGTTCACCTGCTGAGTATCATTATATGTTTCGAAGAATTCTTTTCATTCACAGATAGTTCAAAGAAAAGTTCTCATTAATCATGTTGTCACACGAATGTACAGTTCTTTTTTTTTAATTAAACGAATGGATAAGAAGAAGAAGACGATGATGAACAACTGACATTTTTCTTATGATAAATTAGATTTTGTCGTAATTTATTTTAGAAACACACGTCTACAATTAGAATTCTTTGAAAACAGTATGAAACAAATTGTAAAATATGATAAAATGTTCGAATGATTGATTGATATCGTTTTAAGAAGATTAACACTGGATGATGACCATGTTTAAGTTTAGTTTCAAATGGATTATATTGATCACCATATAACCATCGAGTAAATCGATAATAAATACGAAATGGTGTGAAAATAACATGAATATCTTTTGGTGACAGTTGATAACTAAACGAGAAAATCATTTGTCAATCTTAGTTTGTTTATTTAATCGAATTACCTATCGGAGTAACATGATGCAGATATATTATTTACAAATAAATAACCAGACAGAGTTATAGGTGAATAATAGCCAATCAATGGTTTGTAGGTTATTGTTTTAATGGGAATTGTTTGATTAAACATGAGTAAACGATGTTTTCGTGTGACTTTTGAAGCTCGTAGAAATTTAATTTGGTCGTCATCGGAATCAAGAACGGGCAGAGTATGAGTTTCAGTTAAACTCAAATGATATCCTTGTTCGGTTTCGAATGTATAAAAAAGACCTGGCTGATTTGGTCCATCGTGCATCATCATGATGATTTCATCTTGAATGAGTTCATTTGTATTGTCTGTCATCGACCAAATTCGATCGCCGATTTTTAATTGTTCAATAGCACGACGACCTCCATTGACTAAATTGACATAATCTTTACCATAGAAACACAATGCTAAAATCGATATTTCATTCGTATTTTATTGCTAATCAATACATTACACTTACTACTGCACGTTGGATCACTATACAATGCAGCACAAGTGCAACTAGCAGGTCCAGTGCATGTGCCACCATTTTGACAAGGCGAAGGACAATAATCTACGTAAAAGTAAAAAAAATAGATTTATTCATTAAGAAAATATAGAGGATATACATACATGAATTACAAGCTGCGCCTGTCCATGCATAATTACAAGTACAGGTGCTTGGAAAATTGCATGCACCATTTACGCATCCTGATGGACAAGTAGCTTTAAGGAAATTGTACGAGTGTATTTATTGGAATAAAGTTTTGGCATACCTGTCTGACATGTGAATCCAGCCCATCCGCCAACACAATTGCAAGTATTTGCACTGACACAATTTCCACCATTATAACATCCTGATGGACAGATAGCTATACAGAATAGAAAAATAGAATCTAGATATTCGATTCTGGTTGATATGTAATTGCACATACGTGTTGTACATCTTGTGCCTGTCCATAATGATGCGCAATTGCACACTCCAGGACTTGTGCATGTACCTGAGTTTTGACACGATGGTGTACATACAGCTACAACAATAAAATTGCATTCATATTATTCTCTAAATTTCAAATGACATACGTGTTTGACAATAAGAGCCAGTCCATAGAGCAGTATTACAAGTACAAACATTAGGATTTGTACAATTGCCACCATTTATACATGAAGGAGCACAAATTGGAGTTTGACAATAAGTACCTGTCCATTGTGAAGTACACTAAATCAGCCAAATATATTCTATCAAAAAGTTTGTTCGTTAAAATGATACATACAGTACATGTATTCGGAGCACTGCATACGCCCGAATTCAAACAAACTCCGGATGGAGCAACATAATTAATTGAATCATTAATTGTTTTTGGTAAACATATCGCTAGAAATCGAAATCATATTTTCGTGATTTTATTCTACAAAACAAAACCGAATTACCTTGTTGACAAAGAGAACCTGTATAACCACTCGCACCTAGAACAAAATGTTCGTTCATTGCATTAAATCTTATCTGATTTTCTTACATTGACAAGTATTTGGAGCTACACATGTACCACCATTCTGACAACTCGGACTGCATACCGCTGATTACAAAAAAACCTAAGCATTGCCTATCTGAGAAATTCAACATACGTGATGTACAACGACTTCCTGTCCATGATGCTGTTGGACAAGCACAAACACCTGGACTTACACAAACGCCTATCAATTGTGATTTTATAGATTCTTGTCGAAATAATCGAATATTTACCGCCATTTAGACACACGGGATTACATCGTGGAATAGTACAAACCTCTCCAAACCAATTATTCGTACAATCACATAGATTAGGTCCGACACATGTACCACCATTATTACAAGTTGATTGACAAATTGCTAAGAACTTTCATTGCTCATTTTCTTTCAATTAAAATTATATCAACTTACGATATTGACATACACTACCATTGTATCCAGGTTGACAAGTACATTGATTTGGTCCTGAACAAAGAAAAAAAAATTAGCATAGAAATCAAGAGATATGAATATGAACAGACCAATACAAATGCCAAGATTTTGACAAGTTGGTGAACAGATAGCTAAAATGGAAAATATGTAGATACGTATTTGAATGACACGAAAAAGAAGATTTTACGAGTTCCACATCGTGGATCAGTCCAAAGAGGTGGACAGGTACTAAAATCAAACGTTTATGTTTTATTGTTTTTAGATTAAAAACCAACAGTACCATAGATGTGGAGTTGGCCCACAAGTTCCTCCGTTCACACAAGGAACATTACATATAGCTACAAAAGAAAGTATCTATTCATTTGTTGATCTATTTTTGAAAATAAATAATCTTACGTGTTTCACAAATTGCTCCCGTCCAATCCATTGTATAACATGAACAGTTATTCGGTGCACTCTATTTTAAATGAATCAAATTGTTTTTTCTCGGAAAACAACGATTGTCAAAAACATACACAATAGCCACCGTTTACACATTGTGGCGAACATATTGCTGTTTGACAGACAGAACCATTCCAACCTGATGCACATGTACAAGTATTTGGTGCTGAACATGTTCCGTTATTCAAACAAGGTGAAATACAAATAGCTACATAAATTCAATTGATGTGTGTTTTCAAATTGGATTCAGTCTACTTACGTTCTGTGCATGTTGGACCTTTGTACGAAGACGTGCATGTACAATTCGATGGTGCCGTCTACGACAAACTTTCGAGTTGTTTGAAGACGAGACAAAAAAAAATCCAAAAATCGAACTTACACAAGTACCACCATTTTGACAGGGCGAAAGACAAATTGCTGAAGAAACAAAGATTGATTAAAAGCATTAGTGATGCAAGAGACAATGACATACGATATTGACAAATACTTCCATTGTAACCAGTCGTACAATTGCATGTATTTGGAGCAATACAAGTTGATCCATGTTGACATTTCGAAGAGCAAATCGCTGAAATAGAGATTTTCCTTAGAATTTAAAAGTCAAATAGTCGTAAGTTACGTTGATCGCAAACAGTTCCATTCCAACCGGCAGAGCAATTGCAAACATCAGGACGAACACATTGTCCGTTGATACACGGTGACGTACAGATAGCTATTTTACAAAACAAAACATCTCAATGAATATATTTACAACAACAACAAAAAAACTAATCTTACGAATGTCACATATAGCACCATTCCAACCCGATAGACACCTTCAATTTCGATATAAAAATGTGCGTGAATAATATCGAAAACTTAGAAACTCCTACGTGCAATTGTTGACTGAAGTACAAAATCCATTAACACACTCGGGTGTACATGATGCTGAAATCAAATAAATCAGTAATAACAATAGTTTTCATTTGCAATCGTGATAAATACTAACGTCGATCGCAAGTACCACCAGTATACCCTGGAATACAACTACAAATCCGATCATTATTAATCAAGCAAAAAGAAACAACATTGTCAACATTCACCTGCAGTAATTCGGTTGAGTACAGTTCCCATTGACACATAGAGGTAAACAGATTGCTAATTCAATTCAGTTCAACGAATAACTAAACATAAAAAATTCTACCTTGATCACAAGAAGTTCCTGTCCATCCAGCATGACAAGCACAATTATTTGGCTCTGTACATAAACCATGAATACACGATGAATTACAGATTGCTAAATGAAAATTCGTTCGATAGAAATTACAAACAAATATTTTACTTTTTTCACAACGATCTCCTTCGAAACCTGTTCGACAGACACATGTATTATTTGCTAAACATTGTGCGCCATTCCAACATCTAGGCTTGCAAACGACACCTACGTTAGTATTTTTTTAAAAAACTGTATTTTCAAAGATAAAAATGAATTTACTTTCAGTAGTACGAAGTTGCAATAGATATGGAGGCAAAACAATGCCAATTGTAGCAAGAGCAAGAAGAAAAATAGGTGTTCCAATGAGAAAAACAACTGGAGATAGTTTAACTGTAGGAGCTGCGAGAAATTTAGTTGTTGTTACAACTTCAGTTGTTCGTCTGGTAATAAAATGCTAAACTATAATAAAATCACTTCGTAGAAAGTTTCTCTTACGAAATTGTTGTCGTAAAAGATTCCGAAACGAATTCTGTTCGTGTAATTTTCGATTCAACCGATGGTATTTCAGTAATATTATCTACATTCTGATGAAATGTGACAACTGGACTTTTAATTGTTGATTCGGCTGCCAATATTTTCGGATCTCGAGCAAGTACTAATGAGCGTAGAACGTTCTGACGAGTTCCATTTATTGGAAGATCTATCTTTGCGGACATATCGTTTATATTGACAATTGTATAAAAATGATCTTTGTGACACTGTTTTTTCTTTTATTTTAGTTATTGAAACGGGGCTTATTTTTTTCTTTTGCAGACAGAATAATTATTTTTCAGGGCAAAGGCGTCGATGGAAAACAAAAGTATTACGAACTTTGTTTTAATGGATGTCGAGAAAAAGAAAAAAAACGAAAAAAGGGAATTATTTGTTTTAGCATAGTAAAAAGAAAAAAAATTGGTTCGATCGAAATTTAAGTGTTTCAAGTAAGTTTCGTTTGCGCTCACTCATCAAAGGAGGTACCTCAAAAAGGGAGAGAGAGAGAGAAGCTTTCGATTATTCTACTTATGATAAAAATTGGAGTGTTCCAATTCAACGAAGTATTTTTAATAATAAAAAAGTGCATCTGTTTTCTTTAATTTTCGAATCAAAAGATAATTAAAAATCACCTACTTATTTCCATGTAACAGATTGTTTCATTCGATCACATAGAATATATACTCGTATGAATATCGATTAGTATCATTTGGAGAAAAAAAAATCATTAAACATGCGTTTATTCTTGGCATTTATTTACTTTTTGGGTTTAATCATGGTATTAAATGGTCGACCATTCGTACGAAAAAATCGAGTCTTAGGACAAAGTGTGTTAAACACCCTCAATGAACAAGGTTCAACGGGAAATGTTGATGATGCTGGAAATACAGCATTAGTTCGTGCAGTACGACGAAAACGTGCTTTTCAACATGGTTTTAATAAGGTCTAATATCGATTTATTTATTCATATTTTCGCTTTTGAATTGAAAATAAATATATGAAAAAAAGAAAAACGATTAAACAAAAATCGTATTTGTTGCAACATGATAATCATGTGCTGTATGTTCACTAGTTGTATGTGACGAACGAATACTTCCATTGAAATGACTCTTTGCTGTTACTGTTGTTGTTGATGGTAATGACGGATCTTGATGCGAACTATGAAGATTCGTAATGTAAGGTGGGCGAACAACTTTGAGAAGATTTTGAAAACGTTCCGGAGATGTTTCGTGAAAGCTCGTTTTCGTTGATATATGACGAGCTGAATCGTAGGCATCGAATGCTGTATTTCCATTAAATGGACTTTTCGAATTGAAATGTATGATATAATTTCGTTTGGAATGTTTCGTTGGCGAAAGACCTGTCATTGGTCGATTTTCGAAATTTTGATTCGATGGATCATGAGGATTTTCATCGACGGAATGATTTCGAACGATGGCATTTTTTAATGAAGCTGATCGACGTGAACTTGTAGTCGTTGTTGTTGTTGTTGTTTGAGTGTTGATTTGTTTCGAACGAATGGGCGACATAAACTGTTGACGAAGTGAAATCGAACGAAGATTCGAACGTTGTCGACTTGCTGTTGATGAACTAATTGAACTTGAATTGAGAAATGAATTCGCTGTAAAATCATTCGGTTCAACTGAATCAGCTAGATTGACTATTGGACGAATGCCACCAGCTCGTGTACTTTCACGAGAAATTTCCGTCGATGAATTAATCGGATTTTCGGCAGCTGCTGACTCAGGAAATTGATAGAATGTCTTTTCACGTTGTATGACGAGTCTTTCGTGTGCTGATGATGTGTCATTTGGTAGTGTTTGATTGAGTATATCAGGTAAATGTGTGATACGCGATGTATGTGCACGTGGTGACGGCATTAATTGTTGTTTTCGAATGTTTAATTCATGTTCGACAGGTTGTTGTCGAGATAATGGTCGATAGGGTGTATAAAGTGATTGAGATTGTTGAATTGATGGTGGTGATACTTGAGTATTAAGTATGACTGATGCTAGTTTCTTTGCTGATCGATGTCGATGTCGACGATTTGTTGATAATGGTGATTGATACGTACTATCGTCAGGTTCATCGAAGAATTGTATTTTCTTAAATTCAGAAAAGGAAACACGTGGTCGACGAACTTCATGATGTTGTTCGATAGCTTGCGGAGAAGGTAAAGATTCTTCTTCATTTCTCAAGTCATCTGTAACTGATGGTTTCATACTAAATGCTGAACTGACCGAACCATGATGAGATAATGCTGTGCCTCTAACAACAACAACAAAAATCACAATCGAAAATGACCTCATTTAGTGTGTTTATTTACTTAATTAAACCAGGCAGTGATTTGACTTTTCTAATTTGCCTATCAACGAATAATTTTTTGGGTAAATCAGGTTTGTCAATTTTTTGCTGTTGATTAGCCATGGTGAATGGCATCGAATTAGGCGATGAGACAATTTCAGGTATAGGACTTGTCATTGTTTTCGTTCGATTGTCAGATGTTATTTGAGGGTGAACGTCTGTTGACAAGCTAACTCCATTAACATGTAACCAAGCCGAGACCGACATGCTTTAGATGAGTATGTTCGACAAATATTACCTTTTGAAAAACAACATCTAGTTAGTGCAAGTGATTGCCCTGTTTTAAACGTTTTCATTTTCTTCTTTTTTTCTTCTCTTTATTTTTTTTTATTATTATTATTTTGAGAAAAGAAAAACGTCTTATTATTGGTGATGAGAAAGAATATTATACATGTGTACTCAAATGAATTTAAAAAAAGAAGAAACAGAAGGAGAGAAAAAGAAACGAAAATGAATTAAAACGAAATATAGAAAAAACATCATGACACACTTCAAAATTCAACAATTTCTCGTCCTTTCTGTCTGTTTCTCAATTCTTTCTCATCTATCAAAGTAATATATTCTATTTATTAAAGATCAATTTCATACATGTATATGAACTGTTTTTTTTTTGTCTTCTAAGCAGAAAATAAAATAAGAGATGAAAAATCGAAATCTGTTAATTGTATGCCGAAAATTTTTGACGGCCATGTTGAGGGCAATAAGGTCGATTATTTTTCACCACAAATCCTTGACCATCCAGACTTGTTTGACATGCCTAGAGGAACAAATTTGTTTTTTGTTTTTTTACAAATAAAACAAAAACATCGAACATACAGAACAACAGAAACATTCGGCATGATAAATTCCACCTAGAGCTTCGAGATATTTATCTCCTGGTTCAATGGGAAACTCGCAACTCGTGCATTTCGATTGAAACATTCGTCGAAAATCTATTAAATATTACCAAAATTAGCAATAATCAAGAGAAAACAAAAGCATTATTAACCATCGCTACAGTAGGGTTGACCTTCTTCAACATGAAACGATCCTGAACCGATCGATTTTTTGCATGCTGTACAAAGAAAACATTGTGGATGCCATGTTTTCTCTAACGCATGTACGCATTCCTTGAAATTCGTATGTAAAAACAAAAAGTAAGAATTCAGATTTTCGATGCAGAAAAATATTACTTTCAAAATTTTCTCCGAACATTTGGCACAATTGGGTGCAAGAAATTGTTCGAAATCGTTTTCACAATATAATTTACCATTTTCTTCAACAAAACCACAATCCGTAAGATTAATCGAACAATTCGAACATGTAAAATGATTGACACAATAACAGTGACCAATAGCCGATATAAACGGACCTCTGAAACAATGAAATCATTGTTTGTATTTTTATTTCAAAGAACAGTTCAAATACCGAATGTGAACTCCGCATGCGTAACATTGAGCTATTTGATTTGCATTCTCATTTCGATTCAATGAAGCCGTGCCTTTCTTAATCGTACGATTGCCTAAATTCGATCCTCCTTGTTGTGGTTTATTTGAATTCAATGTTGGTTTAGGTGTCGGAGGATTGAAAGGAACAGATTGTGCTGGTTGAGAATAATTTTTAACAGGAGCTGGCTTAGGCATTGATTTAACGGGTGTTGGTTGAAATTCATTCGAACTGAAATTTATAATTAATAATTAGGAAATTATTATTTTTAAAAACAAATTTAATTTACTGAATAGGTTGTTGTATTTTTTGATTTGATGACATATTAATACTTATGAAAAAACAAATATGAAATCGAAATAAATATTTGTTTAGTCTACCTTTTAAGAGTACGTGCCAATGTGTCATTGATATTATCAGCTGAATAGAGACCGATTGGGGTGTTATAAGCTTGACTTGATATAACTTTATCATCGGATATTGGTATGACGATCTAGTTTATTTAATAGAATTTCGATTTGATTTTTTTAAAATGTATATATACTTGAGGAGATTGAGGTACCAATGTTGGTGGATAAGCTGAAAAATCGACTTGATTGTTGTAATCCGAACTTGTTGGTGGAGAACCACTGAAACAAACAAAATGTTAACAAATCTCTACGAAATTTGATCTACAGTTAACAAACCGTTGTAAAGTTAAATCAAGAAAATTATTTTGTCGTTTGATATGTTCTTGAGCTTCTTTATGTGGAAGAAATTCAGTTGAAATCTGTCCAATACGAAGAATATAATCATTGCTTTGCATTCCACTTCGTTCAGCTAAACTATTCGGATTAACAGCTTGAATTTGTAATGGTGCACCATAATCTCTTCCTCCTGAATATACGTAAAGAAAACGAACCAGTCAGTCAATCATTTCATTTACCTTGCATTCGAAATCCCCATGAAACATTATTTGAATCACGTTGAATTCTAACATTAAACATTGTATACGACGGCATTTCCAAGTTCTTTTTTCGGTCTTCTATTTTTTGTTATGTCGATCGATATACCAAAGATCTTAACATATATATATATATGTATGTATTAATAATAGAAAATACATCAATTCCTTATCCAAGAACTCACTGCGATCCTGATTAGGCGAAAAAATATCACAGCAGAAAGAAGTAGAAGTAGGAGAAAAAGAAGAAGAAGAAGAAGAAGAAGAAAAAAGAATCAATCAATCAATCTATCTTTAGGATATATTCCGACAGTCGGATATGCAAAAAATTTCTCTCAACAGAACAATCGTTGTTTTAGACCGGATTTTTGAGAAAATAGATATTTATTTGATCGGTATGTAATGATCAAGTCTAATAAAATACCTTAAGAACTACTCTCAAAACAAAAGATATATTAGTAAAAGTTACGATCTATGAATACTGTTTGTGGTAACAAAAACAACAAGATACTACGATGGTTTTTCTTTTCTTTTTTGTTTCTCTAGTTGCTATTTTTTTGTTTTCTATCCAATAACAAATTCGATAGTACACGCCAAATGTTTTTGGCTTCTTCAATACAGTCGATACCTCTGACATGTCAAGGGACCATAAACATGTACATTATCATCGTCACATTTTTCTTCTTGTTCTTTCGCTAATCTGTCTATATGCTACTTCCACAACAATATTGGCTTGTCGGCGGTTTTCCCCTCCCTCCCTCTCTCTCTCTACAATAATAAGATGATTTTCTGCTGATAAGTAAAAAAAATGTCAATAGATATAAGAACGTCATTGGTAAAAGACGAGGAAAGCCTTTATTTATTAAAAAGAAAACAAGGACATAACAACTTCTGTTAACGTTTATTCTTTGTTGATTTGATCACCCTGGTTATAGATTTCTGCTAATGTCATTGGTTCAGTGACACTATCACGACCAAAACCTAATTTATCCGAAAGTGTTTTAGCACTTTCAATATCTAACTTATTAAATTCATAATTTGCAATCAAACGACCTT
>Ga0209922_104072_pt1 | contig 10888 bp, 10 predicted proteins | sample ThiBiot_500_biof_FD_183946 | JGI IMG/M metagenome (GOLD analysis project Ga0209922, IMG submission 183946) | Wastewater bioreactor microbial communities from Cape Town, South Africa - Thiocy_expt_500_biof (SPAdes) | ecosystem: Engineered > Bioreactor > Thiocyanate-remediating > Anaerobic-Aerobic ...
GCTCAGATGGAATACCACCGAGAAAGACCTTTTGAGAAAAATGTGGCATAAGTTGATATTGATCAGTAGCCATGGATTCAAATTTGATCGGTAAATATCCACGCCATGTTGGCATTGAATTATTTCTTCCACCGGATTGAACCATATGTGATGGTTGTTGTGATTGTTGTGAATGAACCATAGACTTCGTATTACCTAGAAAATGAAATAGATATAAGAATGAAATAATAATAGTCAATGTACTACAATCAATCGATAAAAGATTATCGATAGCAGCAAATGATTGTCGATTTGTTGTGCGCGCAGATATCGGTGAAAATGCTGAATTCGAATAATGATTGAGACTACTATTTTGTATGAATATTTGTTCCATTGAATTTGTAATAGCTGACCAGGACTAAAAAAAGTTGCGTTTTGAATTCTGTAGTTTTTCGGAAGTAAAATTTACCGTTCGTTGATTGCCGATCGATTTTTGATTGACATTACTATGAAAGGACATAATCGATGTTGACGTTGGTAGACGTGATATCGGCGAATTCAGTCATGGACGATGAAGCAATGTTTCGATTTGTTCTAAAGAAAATCAATTGTTATCAAGAATTGATCATGAAAATTCTCTTACAAAAAATCATTAATAAGATAAGTCGCATTGGACGATGTCTGTTGATCGAGATCTTCAGCTTCCGATTGCCTATCAATAATCAATCATTCGAGTCTTTTGTTTGTTAGGCAAATGAACACTTACCATCGAGACATATTACTCGATTGTTGACAATTGAAATCATCGAGAAAACCTTGAAATTCCGATGTATTCGCAATATCAGTCATATTTCCCATGGTTGTCGATGTTCGAAGTGGTAGAAATACTGATGTTGCAGACGATGCTGTCGGAGCACTGCCTGCAGTCGTCACCGAATCATGTGATGAAAATTCCGAAAATGCTAAATAATCAACGAATTCGAATTGTTTAATTTTTTCTCTCGTTCATTCGAATTCTCACTCGATTCAGGAGATGTCGAAATTGTTTTCCATTGTTCGTCCATGGTAAACACGCCTATCGATCGGTCGTAATAATAATGTCGACGAACATGTCTCATACGGGTTTATATAGATAGAAGAAAAACAAAAAGAAAAAGGAAAACAATGGATACGAGTTAGACGAAAAACGATATTCAATCAAAAGAGGTCATAATATAGCAGATTGTCTGGCCGATAGTGATTTAAATCAAGGATTTTTATTCAATTTAAAGTTCAAGAGAATGAAAAAAAGAAAAAAAAGAAAAAGTCTACGAGCAGAATGAGTAAAAAAGTTCTTCAATTACGTCGATAATATCTCCATGTTAACGGGCAAGGTATACACATACGTATTGAGTGATCGATTGGAATACAAACACACATTCAATAAGAATGAACAACAACGACGATGATCAGGAAGAAGGAAATGACGAACAGGAGATTGAAGTTTTAGTTCAAGAGCTAGTTCAATGTTCAGCATGTTTAAGACGAATGCGACCTGAGATTTTCTTGAAACATCCGAATGTTTGCAAAGAGAATCCGAATAAAAAACGTCAAACACGTACATTTGATATGACGAAATATCGTTCGATTAAATCAGGTGATCGAATCATTCCTGTGCCAAAGATTTCCTCCGTCGAAACAACGAAAACAAATCTACGACCATCGGAAACTCGTAGTGCTAAACGCGACCGTCGAGCTGATACTACAGTCGTACCACCGGTCATCAGCAGTTTCAGTATGTCGAATAGCAAAGATTTCGACTTTTGAATTTCAATTTCTACAATTTTAGCTTGTCCAACTTGTAAACGTACGTTTTGTGAAAAAGCCTACGAACGTCATGCGACATTCTGTTCGAGTAAATCGAAACAGCAGCAACAACCAGCTCAAAAACCGACCGACACTCGATTGAAACTCGATCGTCGAACCAACGAAAAACCTCTTTGCTTTGTTTCCATGCGTCGAAATCATTCGGATTCACTTGCACGCTGTCCATGGTGTTCGAAACCTTATCTACCAAATTGTATTCATTATTGTCGAAATTCGAAGGATTTATTTTCAATTCAATCAAAATAAACTAGTGTTCTTTTTTTATCGTTTCGCTTAGACTTGTATTTCGCAAATATCAAAGAACATTATTTAAAATCGAAATTTTGTTTGTTTAGTTGTTTGTTTTTTCGTTCCATACTGACGCACGGACAACTGATGTTTATACAAAAAAAAAAATGAAATCGCTAATAAGGAAGGAAAGTACAAGTCGTATATTAGATAATCTAACAAGGAGAAAACAAAAGGAAAAAAAAGGAGAAGAAGAAGAAGACAAAAAGACATAATGTTCTGTTCTTTTTTATCGAATTTCCAATGGCATGGGAATGCTCTTGATGTAATCCTTTGTTTTCTTTTCATATTCACGTTCGACGGCCCATCCTTTAAGATCAACTTCAGGATGACGACGCATCCAAATCATTAAATGTTTTTGTTTCATATAAGCATCGATACAACTATGTGGCACGCCCATTTCACCGTATTTTTGATACCAATTTGCATGCGATTCGAAGAGAGCGTCTTTTTCTTTAGCACATTTCTCTAATGCATCAATACGACCTTCATGTGCGATACAACGTGTTAGACGATCATGAAGAATTTCGACAATAGCCGTATCGATACGTTTCTCACGTAGAAACGCCATTTCAGCTTCATAAAAACAGATTTGATCTTGAATTTCACATTCATCAATTGTTTTAACTGCACCGAATTTACGATGATAATAGGGATAAGCAGGTCCACGGAAACGTTCGACAAAATTTCGATGAAACCATCGAACCGGCCGAAGATAAAGCGTGTCAATCGTCGTATGACCGATATCAGCCCATTTATTAACACCGTAGGCGTGTTCGGGTGGTGATGGTTCGGGCATTTGAATTCTAAAACAAAAACTCAAATGAAATCTCGTTCTCAATCGATCCTATTTTCATAAGCAGTAGAAAAAAAAAACAGATGGACATATTTGGTATATGTTGCTATGCTAGCGCTCGTTTATTCGCGGCGAATCTAGCGCTTATTATTGATGAAAATGTTTCGAACAAATTTATTTCGTCGATCACGAAAAATAATTATTAAAATTTAAAAAAATATTCTCTTCGGTTTTTTCGAGAAATTCATTTTTCAAATATTCGTATTTGTTTATTTCACACACCAGTCAGAATACGAAACAAACGAAACACGAGAGTAAAAAAAAGTCGATTTCGAATGTTAGTTTTTTCCAGTTCAACAAGAAAAAATCATTTTCGCTGAAAGACAATCTTTTAATTTAATTGAATAATTGCTCTAGAACCGATTGAATATAGCAATCAATAAATTATTATTCTTTTCTCTCGGTGTTTCTTTTGTCTGTTTGAGTTCAAAAAAAAAAAATGCAAGCGATAAAAAAATCGAAGTGCACTCACGGCATAAAAGACGATTATGTCTGTTATTTTTCTTCTTTGATTTCTATTTCTATCAAAACCCGGAAGTGCGAACTAACGCAGATAGATTGAATTTAAATGCTCCATCAAACTCGTGTTCGTACTCAGTAAAAGAAGAAAACAGAATCTCAACATACAAATACATTTTCAGTCATGACTTATTACAAACAGATCATCGTTCTTTTCCTCTTTGTACAGGTTAGCATCTTTATAGAAAACAAAAGATAGATAAAGTCGACTTTCGAATTAGGTGCTTTCATCATCTTGGGCACGATATCGACCGGAATCGAATAGTCAATGGCCATTTTCAGTTAACTATTGGCGAGATTTCGAAGATAACGTACATCAAGATCTCGATTTGCCTGACAAATACATTCCGTTAGCATATAAACTCAAAACAATTCCAACTGATAATGTTCATTCGGACGAGCCAATTCGTAGGAAAAAATTCATCACTGATGGTACCAATATTCAAGGTCTTTGGGTCATGCCAGGACGACGTTAAATGCATTGAACGATTCTTCTTGTATTTGACAAAATACGAAATTTTGCTTTCGAACAAATAAATCCAAAAAAGAAATAAAAAGATTAAAGTATTCAATGATGATGACAGATGCCTATTACTCATAGAACAGTTTGAAGAAAATGAAAATAAATACAATTGCTATTTGAGAAAAGATTTGCTTTCGAAACAGCGAATAGAACATGACATCGATTTTCTTATTAATCTATCTTTCATTACTCGCAATTTCGAATGTCTATTCAAGTGAGAAGATTTCAAAAGTCATTTCAATTGAATTTTCTTTCGTCTCGAATAGACATAGCCGATTTTGATTGTTTTGAACAAGCTGAAACTGGACCTGGTCGAGCCTATTTCGAACGTTATGCATGGAATTCTGCGAATAAAACTTGTAGAAAATTCATCTATGGAGGTCTATTGGGCAATCGAAATAATTTTCAATCGATTGAACAATGTCTTGAATCGTGTCGAGACGCAATTTTAAGTAGAATTTCTCTTCTCGTCAATGTTTTCATTAGACTCTTTCTTTTTCTCGAAGATAAACAATTGAATTTCGATTCAACTCGTCGTTATACAGCAATCAATCGTTTGTACGAAAATTATCAAATTCATTTTAATATCGAACGAGTAGAGAATTATTTCAAATTGATTGTTCAACCGGATGGAAAACTACTCGGTGTTATCAAAGCTAACCAATCGATTAGTCTTGAAAGTACGAATGCGAGTGAAAACGAAACACAATATTGGTATTTAATTCCAACGGGTGAAAAAGATTTCTATCGTATTAAAACACGATCGAAATTGGCTAGTTCAATTGATTATTTGTTATTGCAAGTCAATGAAAATGGTACAACGTATATCGATGTAGCTCGACGTAATAATGCGTATCTTGGTCAACAATGGAGACTTGTTTGAAAGGAAGAAAATTTTTAATCTTCAAAATTTATGAATAAAAATCACTGACAAATTCATATGATTTTGATTTTGAACAGGAATAGTATGTGGGTGTAAGAACGGAATAGCGCTTATTTATTTGAACCGGAAGAAAAGAAAAAGTTCGAGTAGAAATTTTCCTTCTTTCATCAAAGGAAATCGACGTCTGATCGGGAATATTTAGACAGATATATTTATATACTTTTATTGAATATCACCGTGTTTTTGACAATTCATTGACCTTCGAGAGAGAAAATGACATTAGCATCATGGTTTAATGATAGATCTTTAAATATTGTTCAAGGATAATTTTGTTATTGTTATTGAATTTCGATCGTATGGCTTAACTTCTGTCATTCTTTGTTTTAATATTGCGTTTTTTCGTTTTTAACTAATCCCTATCATTCGGATTGTTTCCTAATATCAATAAAGACAGACAATCGTTTATGACCTTTGTACTTACATTTGTAGACAATGTTCGAACACGTATCGTTCGGGTCGGTTTTTTTTTGTATTTTGAAATAATTATTGAACACGTATGGATAGAAGAGATAAAAAAAAAACTTTGATATTTCAAGGTGAAACGGAAATCGAATAAACATTTATTATTTAATGAATGCTTTGAAAACGTGCAAACTAGACTTTACTTATATGCAATTGAGGCTTTTTCTCTTAAAAGCCAAGGTGAAAAATTTTATTTTAACGTTTTCAAATGTAGAAAAAAAACGACATTCTTTCACGTCAATCTTTAATCCTAAATAAGATAGAGAAAGAGAGAAAAAAGAGAGACAAGAGCTCGACTTGTCGACATATAAACGTCGTCTTTATCGACAAATAAATCGGCATTTCGAATTTTTAATAGTCTCTTTCTCTCTCTTTCTCTCAATCTCATTTTGCTAATCGATATCAAAAAAGAGAAATCATTGTGCAAACATGCGTCTTAGCTTAGCACTCTTATTATGTTTTCTACTCGCCGTAGTCCATTCGGCTACAACCAAAGCAACACGTCGTCCAATTGTAGTCACGACTGGACGAAATGCAACTAAATTACCCATAGTGAAATCGGCTTTTGCATATTTACGTTCGATTCGAGGTAATCAATCGTGTACTAATGGTACTTGTCCGTTTTGGGAAGGACACGGACGTTCTTTTCAATCACTTCGTTGCTATCAAAAACAATATCAAGAATGCGTTTGTTTACATCGAATGTGTTACAGTTCATGTATGTTCGATAGTAAAACATGTAATCAAGAAATGGTTTCATGTTTACAAAATATTTGTCCACAATGTATGCCAGCATCAGCTAAACCAATGTGTGCTGTTTATGATTCAATGGCTGAACGAGTAGCTCAAGCACTTTCTGTTTTTGCTTGTTATCCATGTTGTCCTCAACGACCAACGGCAACGACAACAACAACAACTGTTGCAACCGCAGCTCGTAGGTTATTTTGTATTATCGAATAGTTTCGATGCCATGTTTTTCTTTCTAATTAACAACAGTGAATACATTTCCAGCAATAGATCCTCCTGCCCCAACTGAAGGTTAGCTTTTATATTTTCCTAAACACAAAAGAAAATAAAATATTTCTTTATTTTCAGGTATGTAAGATAGAAAAGTTTGTACGCTTGCTCAAATAAATAAAAACACGCTTTATTCTAACATTCAAAATAGAAATCATTGATGATCAAGGCTTTACAGATTATATAATTGAAGGTTGATTAATTCGAAAAATTTCCTAATCAAAACTTATAATGATTTTTATTTTAGATGGCGCATATCCAAGTGGTGAGCGAATATAATAAAATGATTAAGTAACTCTTTTTTTTATTAAATATTCATTCTTTTAGACACATTTCCAGGAACAAATCAAAATGGCCGTAAGTATAATTTAGAATTTATGCATATGAAATTATGAATTGTGTCTTCACAGAAACCAATCCAACAAATATTGGTAATGGTGCAAGTAAATATTTCACAACTTTGCATGTATATGACACAAGACATATGCTTACTTTCTTTAGTACCTATCAATGGAGTAACTAATGGATTGAATAACGGTGGTAACAATGGTTTTGTGAATGGCGGTAACAATGGTTTTGTAAATGGTGGTAACAATGGTTTTGTGAATGGTGGTAACAATGGTTTTGTAAATGGCGGTAACAATGGATTGAATAACGGTGGTAACAATGGTTTTGTGAATGGCGGTAACAATGGTTTTGTAAATGGTGGTAACAATGGTTTTGTAAATGGTGGTAACAATGGTTTTGTAAATGGTGGTAACAATGGATTGAATAACGGTGGTAACAATGGTGTTAATAACGGCGCCAATGGTGGATTTACCAACGGATTCAATAATGGCGGCAATGCTGGCATTAACAATGGTGCTAACGCTGGCTTTAACAACGGTGCTAATGCTGGGTTCAACAACGGTGCTAATGCCGGCTTCAATAATGGTGCCAATGCTGGTTTCAACAATGGTGGTAATGCTGGATTTAACAACGGTGCTAATGCCGGTTTCAATAACGGCGCCAACGCTGGTTTTAACAATGCTGGCGCTAATGCTGGATTTAACAATGGCGCCAATACTGGTTTTAATAATGGTGCTAATGCCGGATTTAACAATGGTGCCAACGCTGGCTTTAACAATGGTGCTAATGCCGGTTTCAACAATGGTGTCAACACCGGTTTCAATAATGGTGGTGTCAACACTGGCTTCAACAATGGTGCTAGCAATGGTTTTAATAATGGTGCTAACGCTGGTCTCAATAATGGTGGTATTAACACTGGCTTCAATAGCGGCGCCAACGGTGGTTTTAACAATGGTGCCAATGCCGGAGTAAATGGTGGTGTCAATAGTGGTTTTAACAATGGTGGTGCCAATAATGGTTTTAGTAATGGCGTCAATGCCGGAGTCAATGGTGGTGCTAACGCCGGAGTCAACAATGGTGCCAGCAATGGTTTCAATAATGGAGTCAATACCGGAGCCAATGGTGCTAGTAACGGAGTCAATGGTGGAGCCAGCAATGGTGCCAACGGTGGTTCAACAAATGGCAATGGAAACAATAACGCTGCTGGTAATACAAATGCTCCGAGTAATGGAAATACCGCTTCAACTGGTAATGGTAATGGTAATGGTAATGGTAATAGTAATGGCAGTGGAAATCTTGTAAACTGTATGAAATGAATTTATTTTTGCAATCATACGTTCGGTTTTTGTAGGCACTCCAATTGCTACCTATCCATGTATAGTTATTCCAGGTAGTGGTTCAGTCTTTTATGGCAGTTTCTTTCCTCAACGTCAACAAAAAGTAGTCAAGCAACCAACACGACCAAGTGTTGTTTCAACAAAACGTCGTTTATTAACAACTCGTCGAACATCATCAGTAACAACACGTCGAACGACTCAGGCAACAGCCACTGTTCGTGTTAATAATGTTCAAAAACCGGTGCAAACTCAACAGAAACCAAAAACAAACAAATCTGTCCAACATTAATATATAAATTCATGAATGCACACATTTTTCACTTCTTCTCTTTCACCTTCCTTATTCTTTATTTTTTCCAAAATAAAACAATTTTTATTAAATTATTATAATTAGCATCAGAGTAAACGATATTTTCTTCTTTTCCTTTTTTTTTCTTGAGAAATCTTCTTCTTCTTCTTCTTCTTCTTTTTTCCTCTTTCTGTCTGTTGATTTATACGAATATAAGTTACACATACACGCATAAACAAATTTCTAAAACGAATGCAATCAACCGTTAAAATAGTAATGTATATGCCTACACACTTTTCTAACCTTGCATCACTTATTTATTTGATACAAACAGGCAACTAGTTGTGTACATACGTATATATTATTTCTCTATTCCTGACATACGAAAAGAAGAAGAAGAAAAAAACGAAACGTCCAAGTCATGGTTTTATTTATGAATATGAATCTATCGTTGATAGTCAGTAAATATCATCGTCATCATCATCATCACTATCAAATCGTGCTGCTTGCTGACGTGTGACGCGTTCTCTTCTCGCCTTTTTTCAAAGGCATTGTATGTATAAGTCGCTGTCGAATATTTTTTTTTCGCTTCCTCTCCTGCACTCTCTCTCTCTCTCCCTGTCTCTTTTTTTCTCTGCACTTTTTATGACTTAGACATATCGTACATATCGATGCACGCAAGAACATCTATTCAAAGTCAGTTGCACAAGCGAAAAAAAATTAAGAAAAAAAAATGAGAGAGAAACGAAGAGGGAGAAAACCAACGAAAAATGCAAGTAAGCAAGCATCCTCATTGAAGCACATCAATGTAGAAGAAAAGCCTTTTTTTTGTATATTTCTCTCTTTTTCTTCTATTCTGCCCCTTTTCTTGATACTTGAGTCCAGTTGTTGTTTGTTGTTGACGATTAGTATAATCGACAAAAGCTTGGTTTTTTCTTTTTTTTTTGCCATCATATTGTTTATTCGAATCATCTATTTGTTTGTTTCTCTTACTTGTCTTCAGATAAATTACAGGCACCGCCTGCTGATACACAGCTATGTTACAACGACCAGGCGGCTTTTCAGGATCGCGAGCACGTGCGTAGAACTCAGTCAACTCGTTCAATTTCATCGACAAATGATTTTGTTTTGATTTTCTTTAGAATACGTGCCTAATGTCGGAGCTCCACGAAGTGTTTACCGTGCGTCTTATGTTCGACCAGCCACTGTTGGCTACCGTCGACCATTACCACCACCAGTAGTACCAGCCGGTCGTGGACCCGGTGGTGCTGGTCTTCTCGCTGCTATCCTCGGACCTATCGGAGGTCTTACAGGATGTTTATGTTGCTTGAATACCATCGGTGTTTGGGGTCTTTTCATCACTGCTATTCCATTGACTGTCTATCTTAGTAAGTTTCTATTGACTTTATCGTTTTGAAAGCTTTTTTTTTCTCTCTAATCAAGGCCGATGGGTATCTGCTTATAAAAATCGAAATGGTCTCAATGGCGCTGGAGAACTTCTCGCACCTCAACTTCTTCTTTGCATCTTGCTCGTATGTTCGTTCTTATTTACGTTCATGCGTCGATCATAGACAAAAACTATTTGATTTCAACGACCCCTCACGGTCTTCCTATTTAATTTATGGTGTTATTTCTTTTTCTACAAACACACAAACACACACAAACAAATACACATCTAACTTTACACACAATAAATGGATTGATTTTTTGTTCATAAATTCTCTTTTTCTCGCTTGATCCACTTCTTTTGCAACACAACGAATATTTTTTTGATTTCTTAGAACTCGTGCATGTTTTTTTTTCTCCTCTTCTCTCTTTTTGTTTGCTTTTTAAATCAACAAAATATATGATAACAACGACGACGATGACGACGACAAAACAATTTCTTGTATTTCGAAAAATGAACATGCCGATGTTCGATGTTTTCTCTCCTTTTTCTTTCAACATATTTTTTTTTGTTTTTTTCTTTTTCTGTTTAAAATCAAATAAAAAATCGCGAACGTCATTTATTGTGTGAAAATAAATCTTTCACAAAGTATTCATAAAAAAAACAACAACAACAACAAACAACAACAGTAATAACAATAATATTTCAGTTATCTCCATCTCTCTCTCTCTCTCTCTCTCTCTCTCTGTTCGCTCGATTGACCTTGAGTCCAAACAATGAAACAAATTACCGTATTCGTGAAGATTAGTTTCAGTGCAAATCTTATCCGATACTTTCGTTGGCTTTCTCTCTCTCTCTCTCTTTCGATTTGTCATCGTCAATGTTATTCATTGCGCTTTGTCATGCATGGATTCTGCACAATATACTCCTATTCTCGTCTTTTCTTCTTTTTTTTTCATCGTTATGCAAATTTACAGTTGAATGATCATACTGTCGAGAGAAAAAAAAACTTAATCATAATTTCTTTTTTTCTCTCTATTCATTCGAATATACGATTACCTTGAGCGGATAAAT
>Ga0209922_104074_pt1 | contig 10886 bp, 9 predicted proteins | sample ThiBiot_500_biof_FD_183946 | JGI IMG/M metagenome (GOLD analysis project Ga0209922, IMG submission 183946) | Wastewater bioreactor microbial communities from Cape Town, South Africa - Thiocy_expt_500_biof (SPAdes) | ecosystem: Engineered > Bioreactor > Thiocyanate-remediating > Anaerobic-Aerobic ...
TATGTTTCCATTTTTCAGGAGTCAACTCCGAAACCGAAAGACGAACTTGTTCAACAGACAAGTCAATTGTCATTTTTTGCTTCTTCCAATCCACAAGTGTCACATGAACGTTCATATTCATCGAAAACAGCCGATGAAGACGATGAATTCATACCTCCATCAACAGCAACAACAGCAGATACAATTTCTGAAAAAATCGTAAAATCAAAATCGAATTCTATCGTTCAAGATCACAGTGTTTTCTTGTTTTCAGAACGATGATGATAATCAAGTCATTGTCGACATGCATAATGTTGCCGGTCGATTAACATCATTACATGATCAATTAAATCAATATGTCTATTTGACTGATAATCTTTCGGAATTGAGAACCAATGTTCAACAGATAAAAACTTTACATTCCGATGTCGAAAAAGAAAAAGTCAATATCGATCAACTTGTCAATCGTGTTAATCAAATTAACCCGCAATTAGTTACATTAACTGAAGATTTAGAAGAAAAACGCGTTGAAGTAAATCAAAATATTTTTGAACGTTGTTTTTTTTGTTAAAACTGATCTCTTTGTTTGATATTTACGTAGATTTCGGATATCAACAGTGGTTTAAGTGAGATTATCGAACGATTCATAAGTGAAGTCGATCGATTCAATATCGAACAAACTCGTCTAACGAATTGGCTCGTCGAACATGATAAAATCATTCAAGAAAATCTTCAACTATCAACATTAGAATCTGACAATGAGAAATTCAACAATATTCTCAATCAAGCAATTCATCTCGAAAATGATCTTAAAACTCATCACGAACATTTACAAATTATTGATTCAATTGTTCGAGATTTCGAACAAGCTACAGGCAATACAGATGGTGGTAAATCAATTGATATTTATAAACAATTGCAAACCAATTTCGATCGTTTATCAACGGATTATTATGATTTTCTCAAACGTTGTAAACAAATATCCGATCAATGTGAACGATATTTACTAACATTTAATGAAGTCAAAACTTTAAATGAACAAATAACGACATCAATGAATGAATTCGATCGAAATCTCAATTCAACTGAGAAAACACAAATTGAAAAAGAAAATCAATTACAAGTTCTTCTTGTCAATGCTCAACAACATCTAGACAAACTCGGTCTACTTGCTACACATGAGCCAGCATCACCATCGCCAATAATGTCATCGAATAATCACATTCAAAATCAAATCAAAGAACATGTATGTCTAACCTTCGAAAGATGTCTCCTAAAGCCAGAACAAAAAAAGAGAAGAGAAACCGCATCTTTTCCTAAAAGAGAATATTGACTCATTAACATTGCTTTTCTTCTCCTATCTCGCAGACGACGAAGAAGAAGAAAAAACACGACGGTATTCGCTCTGTCCTTCTCAATGTTTTGCGATAGATATCATAATTTATGCATATTCGACTGTCGTCTTACATTTTATTTATTTTTTCTTCTAGTTATGTACAGTACTTGATACACACACACAACGATATAATGATGCTCAACAAGGTTTAATGCATAATTTTCAATTAATCGAACGTTACAATCACGAACGACAAACAATTAAAGAACGTATCGATGAATCGAAACATTGGCTAACATCATCGAGTCATTCATCGATATCCACCAAACCATTTTCACTAAATCGTTCGAAACTTGACGAACAAATCGTACAATTCCGACAATATCATGCACAATTACGTACACATCGTCATTCATTCGATTCAGATATCAATACGCCCATCAATCACGAAGAATTATTCGACGAATACGATCGAAATAATCTCGAACAACTTGCCGAACAATTTCATTTACTCGAACAACAAGCAAATAATTACAACGAACGTATCAATCGTTTTTCCACACGTTTAAATGAATTTCATCTTGAACATAGTCATTTAATTGATAATTATTCCAAACGTTTACGTCTCTACAAAGAACATATCGAACAAAATGATGATATCAATTTTTCAGCTCTACAATTATTATTAAATAACGATCGTGATTCACCGATTGATCATCAGTTCTATGAGCAATTGATTCATGATTTACTTACGAGTGAACAACAAATTGAAGATCAACATGAACTCGAACAATATAAGATTCAAGTTGATGATTATCGAAAACAATACGATAAATTTCAAGAAGATCTTAAATCGATTCTTAATTATCGACAAGATATTTTAAATAAATACGAAACAAATAAAAGTCAAATTCAAGATTGGTTGAATACAACCGATCGTTTATTGAAACAATATCCAAATGATTTAACACTTGAATCATGTGAACAACTTCTACTTCAACATCAAAATCTTCCAATTGAACAATTGAAAACGTCCAATCAACAACTAATTCAATTCTATTCATCAATAAATCTTTTACATTTATATGAACAATTAAAATTAGACGTGAATTCCAATAAACATTCGAATACAACGATGATCTTTCAAAAACAAACCGATGATTTAGTTGAAAATCATCGATTAATGAAAGAAAAAATTCTTCAATATATGGAAATACTCAAACAAATTCAACAAAAACTATCGAAATATCAATTAGCTAAACAAACAGCTGAGAAATCACTTGAAAAAGCTAAAGAATTAGTTACACTCGAAGAAAATACGATTCTACCATTAGATAATCAACAAATCGAAGTTCTACTCGAAAAATATAAACATATTGCCGAACAATTCAAACAAATGTCACCAACAATCGATGAATATAAAACAGCTGGTTTACATTTAATCGATACAGCTGAACGATATATTGACATCGAACAATATCAAAATGAATTGACATCGATTGATAAATCTTGGTCGGAATATGTTGAATATATTCTCGATACACTTGATTATATTCAATTACATCAAGAAGAATTACGTGAATTTCAACAATTATCAAATGATTTAACACAGAAATTAACTGAGAAGATCGAACAAATCGATCAAGTTAATGATGAACAAATGACTCAAGTTCGACAAGATCTTGAAAAATTCTACGAACAAGTCGAATTAATGAATCAAAAAGGTGAATTTCTCTTGCAAAGTTCAGCAATTAATCTTCAAGATGATCAAGAAAATCCAATTGAAAAAGTTCTCGAAACAATCAACAAAGTCTACGATAGTTTAACAATGAAATGTCATGTTCCAATTGAACCAACAGACAATGAACAAATCGTTTCACATCATACCGATATTTCCGATGAATTAACCGAACAAATTCGTCATCATATCGATGAAACGGATTTAGCTATGAATGAATTATCTCAATTATTAGTTTCATCAACTACAGATATTATATCAGCACAACCGATTAAACTCAGCGAACAATTACTTGACAATGCCGCTGTACAAAGTGAACTCGAACGTCGAAAAATCGTTCTCGAACAATTACAAACAAATATCGATAATCTCAAACAATTCATTCCAAATTCAAATTCAAATTCATCTATTCAAGCACTCGATGAAAAACTTGCACTTCTCAATGAACATTGGCTGATCATGAAACAAGCCAATGATATTCGCACAGAAAATCTTCTTCTTACACAAACATGCGCAAATACATATTGGTCTGAACATACCGAACTATCGAAATATTTAGAACAAATTGAACACGATCTTTCAAAGATTCGAACACGTTCGACATCACACGAACATATCGAACGTGAAAAATCGAAATTTATTCAATTGACAAATGAATTCGAACAACAACATTTAAAATATCGACAAATACTCGATGAACATAGTTCGCAGTTGTTGACACTCATTGAAAATAATATCGAAGAATGTCAAGATGTTCAACGCAGTCGAAATGATCTTGAAAACGAATGGATTCGTGTTCAACAACATTTTCATACGTGTCAACAAGATTTCGATCAAGCGATGATCGAATCAGCTGAATTCAATTCGAAATTGGAACGTGTTTCGAATTGGTTCGATGACGCATCGATACCACCGACAGCAGCTAATGATACCAATGAATTCGAACGGATACGAACATTTAAAGAACATCTCGATTGTAAATATCTTGATATTGTTAATCTCAAACAAGATTATACGGATATTGAACAAGCCAAACAACCAGACAAAATCGACGATGATCGAACGAATGTTGTTGAACAACAATTAACAACGATCGATACGAAATGGTCACAATTAAACGAACAAATTCAAGAACATAAAACACTTGTCTATGAAACAGCTATTCGAAAAAATCGTATTGATGATGTTATTAGTGATATCACACATTCATTAGAAGATTGTTCATCGAAACTTGCCGTTCTCGATAATACATCATTGGATATGAAACAAATCGAAATATCCATAGCTAAACTTCGAATTTTACTCAATGATATCGAATTAATTTCTTATGATATCGAACAATTAAAACACAATTCCAATGAAGATACAAATCTGGTAACAAAAATTAATATTCAATGGGAAAATCTACTTAAACAAGCAACAGATCGATATCGAGATTTCGAGAAAAAACTCGAACAAATGAAAAATAAACAGAAACAACTCGATCATATCTACTATCAACTCGATCTTATCGATAAACAAGTGAATGAATGTACGATTGACACGAAATTTCCTCTACTTATCGAACAATTAGAACAAATCGAACGAGAAATTAACGAAGAATTTACGAATGAAAATCACGATGAATTGAAAAAACGTTTAATCGATGTTAAACAACGAACATTAACCAAAGGTCAAGAACTTATTGAACTCGCTCATTCGATCGAATTATTTCATTCGTCATTACAAAAATTTACCGAATGGTTAACCGAAACCGAACGTTATTTAAACAATCAAAAGCCGATTCAACGTCGTTTTGGTTTAATTCAAAATCTTCTCAAACAAATCGACGATCACAAACTATTTCAACAACAATTACAAACATACAAAGAACATTTAATCGATTTAGATAAATTAGCGACACATTTGAAATTTGTTTCGCCGAAAAAAGATTCGATTTTTATTCGAAATTCATTGATCGCTGTACAACAACGTTGGCAAAAGATTTTAACACGTACAACCGAGAGAACAAAGGAACTGCAAAAAGCTTTTCAAGATATGAAAAAAGTTCGATAGAAAAACAACACGAACGAGTTTCGTTCGAAAATGAATTTGTTTTGTTTAAGGATGTTCGACCGGAAGTGACTGATATCGATCGAATTAAAAGTGAAGTCAATCGACAAGCATCATTGTGTACTTGTTCGACAAAATACGATGTTCAACAAGTTTCTGAAGGACGTTACCGAGTAAAGATTTACGATTGAATCGAATTTTTTTGCAAAATTGTTTATTTTAGTTCGGCGAATCGCAAAGTCTTCGACTTGTGCGTATACTTCGATCGACTGTGATGGTTCGTGTTGGCGGCGGTTGGACAGCACTCGATGAATTTCTCGTTCGACACGATCCATGTCGAGGTAAGAATTTCGATGTCGTAACTTTTGCATTTTTCACAAATAAATCTTAATACAGATCGATCCCATCTGACTCTAGTAGATGAAGGTATTCTTATCGGAGATTTTTCCTTTTCTATGAGTTTTCTTTTTCGTTTTGCTTCATATTTTTATTTTTATTTAATCACATTATTCCAGGTCGATTGATTTACGTTCCTGAGTATCAATCAGGTGACATATTGTTTGTCGTGTCGTGTTGTGTTTTTTGAAATTTCAAATATTTATCTTCGATTTGATTACTGACTGTTCTTTTTTCCCTATTTTTCAGCTAAAGGTCGAACTAATTATGAATTACATCCGGAAAACTATGCACTACGTGATGGTGTTGCACAAACGATGACTTTATTCAAGCCGCGTTTGGTTACTGTTCATCGACCGACATGTCTCTTTCATCAACAACAATTAGCAGCGAGTAATGCTGCTAAACACTCGCCAGTTACGACACCGAATCGATTGAAAGATAAATCTCGACGAACATCATCGATTATTTCGTTGACACAACGGTCGGCATCGGGTGATGATCTTGCAACATCACCTCATGTTTTAAGTAACACAAAACGAAATTTTGATTTGTGTGTGTTTTGTAAATCGTTTATTTTTGTTTTCTAGGCGATTCAGAAGCTCGACCATCATTAATTCCAGTACCTATTGCACCGACGACACCCTTAGGATCGACATTAAGTCGAACATCAAGTCGCGAAAGTGTTCTCTCCGAACAATCAATTGCATCGACATCTTCAACTCAACGACGGCCAAGTAAACTTCCATTACCTGTATCTCGACATAAGAAGACAACTAATGGTACGACATCGTCGAAAAATACTTGAACAAACTGAATACATTCAAATCTGTTTTTATCATTACTCTTCTCAATACATATACATATTTATTTTTTGCTTTATCATCATCATCATCATCATCATCATCATCCAACTAGTCACAATTGTCTTCTTTCGCCATTCGATATACTCATTTGTTTCGATCTCTTGAACGCGTGTGCTGAAAGCGGTGGCGCTTGGTTTTGCGTTTGTTTTTTTTCTTTCTCTCTCTCTCTTTCTTTTTAATTCGCATCTGTTTCTGTCTTTTTCCTTTTTCATTTTTAGCTGAATATCAACTTTATATTTATCATGGTTCTTGTTTTTATGTTCAGTACTTATTTAATCTCTTCATAGCTTTCATTGCCATGAAGTTGAATATCTTCTCTTTCTCTCTTTTTTTTCTGTTATTCTAAACAAGAAGAAAAAAAAATGGTGGATAAGGAATAAAAAAATCAATAACTAAGCATATCGATGATGTTTTTGAAAAGAGAGAGAGAGAGAAAAAAACAGACAGAATAGTTCTGAGATTATTCATCATTGTTTGCACTATATCATATGGATAATGGTTATGATTATGTATATTATTTTCATTGCATATCATAAAAAAATCAACTATTTCATCGTATATATATATTTGAAAAAAACAATTGATGTACGTGACAGAGATAAAAAAAACAAAAAACAGAAAGAACGACGATTCATTCAGTGACAAGTTACATGTTACGTTGGATTTTTTTATTTGTTAATCTTTGGGCTTATTCAGGTAATGATAGTATAATGTGTTTGTTTGATAGTATTAAAGATTGATCAATTGTCTAGAATTGTGTCCAATTGAATATTCGATTATTGATCCATATCATTCATTTTGTTCGCATGCCTATCCGAATGTCGTCGATCAACGAGTGAATACTTTCGAACAGATTCATATTCTCGGTTTACACAATCATGAACGGCGTCTTGTTCGCGGTTTAAATATGCAGAAAATGGTAAAGAATGTTTTTTTTGTTTTTTTTGTTTTTTTTAATGTGCTGAATCTAATATTGAACAGTTGAATAGTATTGGAATGATGATCTAGCTGAGATTGCGCTTCATTATGCAAGAAAATGTATGTTTGAACATGATACATCGAAGCAACGAAGTGCACCAAGTAGATTTTCACGAAAGAAAAACAAAATTTTTCATGGAATTCTTTAGAAATTCCATTATTTACGGGACAAAATTTAGCTATGGGATATGAGAATTGGACGTTAGCTATCGAAGGATGGATTGAAGAAAAAGAACATTATTTTTATGGATATCCAGCGACTGGTATCGTCGGACATTACACACAGGTTAATTTCACTTTTGAGAATAAATATAAAACATATTTTTCGTTGTTGGTAGATGATCTGGCATTCAGCAGTGTTAGTTGGCTGTGCTGCTACTCTCTGTCCTCCCTATGGACCTTATTCAATGCCATGGCCTTTCTATGTCTGTAATTATGTAACTGGGTAAAACGAAAACAACGAGAAAATATCGAAACTATTTTCGATTGATTTTAGACAATTGAATAGCAATTTTCATAGTCCATATGAACAAGGTTCTACTGATCAGCGTCTACGTGGTACTTGATTTTTGAATTTTTCATCGAAAAACTAAAATTCTTTCTTTAGATTGCAAAGGCAAAGTTTGTCTATATAATGGTACACTTGATTTAAACACTTGTGAATGTCAATGTTCAACGTTTGCCAGTGGTTCACATTGTGAAAAACGTACGTAAATATTTTCATTTCATTATCTATTCTCATTCTACTATTATTTTCTAGTCGATTGTTCAAATCTTCCTCCTTGTTATTATCAATCAACTGCTTCGTGTATGGCTTTTAACGTTCCGTTAGAATGTCCTCGTCTTTGTGGTTTATGCGATCGATACGACGTGTTAAAACAAGTCTATGGCGAAGATAATCTTTTGCCAACCAAACAAATCCGTAAAACCACAACAACAACAACAACAACTAGTACGACAATGAAACCAATCGGTCGAAAATTGAAAAATAAATTACGTATTCGTCCTCGAATTCATTCGACAACAACTACGCCAACGAACAAATCATTTTCTTCAACTCTCGCGATGTATTTATATTTAATTCATAATTTTATTCTTATTTTTAATCAGTTTTCAATCATGTAAACGAAAAAGAAACAGATTTTTTTACTCAAGAAATAATTTCAGGCTAAAAGAAATAAAACAAGAATTATTCAGGAGCTTTTTTTTCTAATGAAAAAAGATAAGTATTTACTTTGTTAGTATTCTTATTTAATTCAATAACTGTTGGTGATTTTAATGTTTGACCTTTGAGAAACTCGAGATTCTATGAATGAAATAAAAAAAAGAATCTTTTGTTTTTCAAAATAAATTCTAATTTTTTTTGTATTTTACTTCTCCGGAATATGAAACCAATGGAGAAATTTCGCAAATAAATTCACCTGTTTCACTGAAATCATAGGCAAACAGATTTTTCTGACGAAAAAAAGTCGAACAAAAGAAAATCTCCGTACGGTAAAATAGCTCCAGCTTGTTGAACATAACGTTTATGCTGAGCTAGCAGATCTATTCGACATGTATCCGGCGTATCTTTTGCACCTGTGGCATTTTTCAATGGTGAAAATTCATCTTCACGATATACATCCCAAACAGCAAATGACCTAAAAACAGTCAATCATTGATAATCGATTCATGAAAATCTACTTTGAAAATGGAAAAACATCAAATATAAATTTTTCTAATTTAATTCCATTGGCATCTGTTGGTTTCTCGATACGTTGTCCATCGGATCCAATCGATGGTACTTTCTTTTTTGCAACATGATATCGAAGTTTTGTCTCATGATTACTAAAAAAAAAAACAACAACAATATTTTTGTTCGGTATTCGGAGATATTAGCGTTCGTCTTTCGTTACTGGCAAACGTCTTTGACAAAATCTAATGTAAAAAAATGATTGCAAATATTTCCAGCATTGAATAATAATTCGTCGGTTGAGTTCGATTTTTTTCGCTGTGCTGTTTGCTCGGATATTTCCGAATATTCAACAACTTGATAACAATTATTTATTCGACAAATAACGCCGACAGCTTCCTTAGGAAAAGCTTTCTTAACCACCTAATCAAAATCAAATTACATAAAAACAAAACTCAAATTTCAAAAAACAAAAATCAATTTTACTTTGCCTGCACAATCAGCATTCTTCTCGAGACAAAATCCGACAAATACGGGATCAGCTAATCGAACAAGAATATTATCAACACAGTAGACATGCATATATTTAATGCCACGTTTAGTCATTTCATCGAGAATACCTCGAGTTTCCAGCGCACGATATAAACCTCCATTGCCATCGGCAGCTTTTGTTAATCGATATTTCTCATCGAGAAGTACTTTGCCTTGAAAATCTAATGCTGGTAATGTATGTTGTTCGAAAAGAACGACATTCGATGGATTTAAACCGAAATAATTATGTTCACGAAAGTATTTTTCTGTTTGCTCTTGCGTATGTTCACTTGTCATGATAAACCATGGGATAGTCGATGTCCTTGTTGAATTGGCTTCGTTAGCCAACTGTTCAAGACGAAGAATACGTTCAGCTTGAATTTGATAAAGAACTTTTTCTGATGGTAGACCAACGTTATACATGCCTTTGGGATAGGTAACTCCTAAAATAATCCTATCGAGATATTTAAAGATAGCAGACGAGAGAATTTTCTACCAAGACGAGTTCCTTGACCACCTGCTAGCAGTAATGCACATACAGAACCTTCAGATATCGCTTTTAAACCTTTTTGTCGATAGTTTTCTAATTGCTCGGCACTTGTTTCATCAACAGATCCAATAATATCATCAGGGACAGGTTCCATAAGATCATCGATATTATCCTGATTGGAATTAGATTGAAATTCATGTTTAATACTATTAAAACCATCTGTAACACGATTGAAATCAATTTCATTGATATCATGTAATAGAATTTCACGTTGTTTCTCATTCAACTCAGACCAATATGCAAGAATATGTTCTTGATTAGCAGATTTTAAATCTTGTTGTAAACCTGAATCGATCTCCATCGGATGTTTTTATTTTTTTTCAAGCAAATACTGTCGGTAAAATGATAATTTATATGTGTGCACGATACCCAGGTGTCACACACGCATACGCACGCTGATAGCGAATGACGAGTAGTAAAATAATACGATAAATATAAGATAAGTAAGATATTGATGATTTTTGTGTTTTCTTAGGTGTTTAAATCAGATTGATTAAAGAAATCGGTTAAAAGTTTGATGTATTTACAATTATTATCAAGAGAAATATTCATTTCTTTTCTCTACTTCTTGTCACTTCATTCATTCAAAATAGATATAGGATAAAATATTATTCGAGAATACATCAAAAACTTTATAGATGACGCTATACATCGTCGATTTAAAACAAGATCTTTATTTCAAAATAGCAAACCAATTTATATCCCATTTATATGTATAAGCATCAGCAAGTAAAAGTGTATTATTCTGTCCACTTAACGAACGACCGTAGACTTGAAATGAACGGTTA
>Ga0209922_104077_pt1 | contig 10882 bp, 10 predicted proteins | sample ThiBiot_500_biof_FD_183946 | JGI IMG/M metagenome (GOLD analysis project Ga0209922, IMG submission 183946) | Wastewater bioreactor microbial communities from Cape Town, South Africa - Thiocy_expt_500_biof (SPAdes) | ecosystem: Engineered > Bioreactor > Thiocyanate-remediating > Anaerobic-Aerobic ...
AAAAACTGAATAGAAGAAGAAGAAAGGAACTAAGTAAATAATGATCATAATAAAGAAATATTATCGTATATGGCTGCTTGCATACTTGATTTGAAGTGCTTTATTCACAGACGAAACAACAGTAAAATATGAGAAGAGGAAAAATAAAAAAAAATAAGAGAAACAGCCATGAGATGTTTTGTTGCTATTGTAATCAGGATAGCTGCCTTCTTGAAACGAAAGAGGACGCTAAGATTCAAAGTATTTTTTTCCCCATCATTCTTATATTTATTTTAAAATCATTCAAATAATAATAATAATAATATTATTGATACTTTTTAAAGTATTCGTCACACATGCATCTGACAAAACAAAAACCAAAAAACAACAAAAGACTAAAAAGTTATGTCTATTTTTTTCCGAGTGCATTCTTGTTTTTCTTAACCGATTTCTTTAATATTTCATCGTTATCATCGAAATTAAGAAAATAATTTTGATAGATTTCTTTATATTCATCTGTTTTTAAATAATTTCCTAGACGTGCTAAATTATTCATCAATAAACTTAGATTTGGTATGAATGGATTCGGTTCAAATCGATAGATATGTTTGCTATTTCCTAAATCCATTTTTCCTAGAACAGAATTTGTTTATAAATGAAGAAGAAAAGTAAACGAACATTGAAATTCAAATTACCATAAGCGGGTGGTAAAACATTGATTTGATTTTGTTGAATATGAAGTTCTTTTAAATGAGGTAAATATGCTAATTCTTTCGGTACAAGTCGAAGATGATTGTGACGTAAGACCAACTAAAACGAGTAGAACACGAAAGAAAGAAAAAAAATTAAAAGTCACAGTTCATTGATTTTTTTATTTGCGTAGTGCAAATGTCACAGGTTTTCATCTGTTTCTTCTTTTTTTTTCTGTCGAAACAACATACCCGAAAATGGTGAATACATCGTCGAATATCGTACGTAGAGTTCATCGTCAACAATTTTACATTCGAAATATAAAGTCGTTTTTTAGTCAACAGCTAAACGAACTCGTCGTTCAAATAAACAATTTCGTCATCGTCATGAACTTGCTCATGTTATTCGACATCCGACAATGACAAATGTATTTCACTATACGAAACATTTCTTTTTCAAATCAGCTTTTGGCCGTCTCGTATTCGTATTTATGTTTATTGCTCTATTGAACATGTTCTTCTTTTCTCAAATCTATTGGCCAAAAATTCGAACGTGGCTACAGAATTCGACGACACCGAATGAATTACCGATCGAACAAGATTTGTAGGACTTACAATTTGTAAATTTTGCAATTTATCGAGATGATCATTAGGAAATGTTTCGAATAAATTATCGCCAAGATAAAGTGCACGAAGATTTTCTAGGAAAAAAACAAACAAATAATAATAAAAGATCGTTTATTTATTTTTTTATTCGTACTTAATTGAAAGAAATCTTTCGTCAGATTATTTTCAGTGAGTTCGTTGCTGGTTAGATCGAGAATTTCAAGAGCTTTAAGAGAACCAAACGAACGTGGCAATGAATGAAGATGATTATGTCCAAGTTTGAGAATTTTTAATTGAGAAAGTGTGACGAGTGAACTCGGTAATTCCTACGAAACAATATTCAACAGATGAAATTATTATTATTATTCGATGTACTTCAAGATTATTATTGGTTAAATTCAATGTTTGTAAATGAGTTAAATTGGATATATGAAGTGATAGAGCTAAATTAAATAAATGTATGTATGTTTTTGGTTAATATGAAAAATAAAATCTGATTACTTCGAAGTTTATTATTTGCAAGATTGATAAATTGAGTTTGTTTTAAATGACAAGCAACTAGAAGAAATCAAAATTACCAAAAAAGTTCGCTGTTTTTTTGTTGTTGCAATGACTTACTTAAATCCCAACAATAATCATCAATAAATTCTGTGTTTGTATCATTTAATGTTAACCGATGTTCATCGAAATGTTCTAAACTTGTTTCAATCGCTCGTTTAAGTTTATTCGGGATACGATCCCAATTAAGATTACTATTGAACATCTAAAGAAATACGTATGTTGTTTATTAAGAAAAGAAAAAGAAGAAGAAGAAAAAAAAATCTCTCATCGTTTTAATATCACAAAAGACGAAGAACAAGAAAATGAAGAAGTTTGATTTGCTTCTTACGAAAGTAAAGTACTAATTTGCTTTGATGAAAAAAAGAAAAAAAGTGAATAATAACAACAGGTGTGAAAAAATCGTTCGTTTTCGTTCACATGGACTGTTGCGGATGCCAAGTAGAATTTGATACATGTGTATTATATGTACGAGATGTCTGTGCATGTTGATAGTAATTAGTTCGATTGGAAGTATTCGAATGATTATCCTGACGAAGAGAAATATTTCAAAAGCAAAATCAAAGTATTAGACTAACATGATTTTCCATTGATAATCCCGATGTTGAAGGATGATGAGGGTGATAGTACGAAGGCATGGGAAATGGAATTGGATTGATGTAGAGAGCAGTTGTCGAGGGTACACCCTGAGAAAATGCAACGGCTGTTGGAGATAATTTGCTTGTAAGATGAGTATCTTTATTTGGTTGTGTTGAATTCAAATGTTCTTTGTCGTAAGATTGTTGATCTAATCGAAATTGAAGAAAAAAAAACTCTAACAAGCGAATGTAGAAAAAAATATTCACCATATTTTGTTTGTGATGGTTGATTTGGATATGTTGTGATATAATCTAATCAAAAGTTATTTAAAAAATAAACGAAATTAAAAGAAAGAATAAGTTCGTACTAGTTGTTGAATATGTATAGGATTCTATTGGTGCTGTATAGCCATTATGTGACCAATGTTCGATAGGTGCAAAGACTTGAACAAGAGTTGGTGATAATGTTGGATACGGATATGCTCCAACGAAGACTTGCTGTTGTTGTTGTTGATTTGGTAATTGATAGGATGTTGATGAATGGATATTACCTTTTGAATTCGTTCGATAGTTCGATGTTTGCATATTCCATTGATTGGCTGGAAGAGATCTATTACGTTGAAGATTACGAACAAATGTTAATCAATTAAGATTTCTTACGAGTATGTATTGTATGATGATGTTGTTGTTGTTGGAATGTATTGAGGTGGATATTCAGGCATACGAGGTGTTGATGTTGGAGGTAAACGTGTAATTGGAATGTCAATAGGTTGATTTTGTTGATCAGAATTGATTGTTGATGCTGGTTCAGTGAGTTGATCGGATAGATGAGATGTATTATCAGTTGATAAAAGATTTGACTGAAAAAATCGAAGAATTAGAAGAAGAAAAAAAGAAATTTCGATTTTCAAATTACGATTGTGTTATCTGTAATCGATGATTCATTTGTTAGAATAGTTTCTTCGACAATATTCGATGATGATGACGATGAAGAAGAATCTGGCGAAGTATTATGATTGAATTCATCGGTTTGAGTTATTTGCGGTATGGAATCATTCCATTGAATGTCGCCAAATTGAACGTCAATCGGTTGAGATGAATATTTCACTGCCGAATGCATTCGAACAGGTTCAGAAGGAATCGATGAAATAATAATTTTCGGTTTGATTAGTAATTTTTCTTTGTCTTGTTTTGGTTGATCAATGATTCGAGGAGGTTTTCGATCGAATTTAGCTGATCGATTATTATTCATTGTACGTGTTGTCAATCGATGTTGACCATTGGTAATCACTTCATTGTGATGGTGTACTTTTTTCTTATGAGTTGATTTCGCTGTTTGCCATTCGCTATCCTATTTAATTGAAATGCTGCTTGTGTCTTTTTCGTTTTCTGTTCGCAAGAATTTTACTTCGAATTCTCCGTTACATATTCGTTGAATAGTTTTTTGCATATTATAATCACATTCATGAAAGACAATGGCGATTTGATCGGGATCAATATTCTCTCCACACGATTGTTGAATCTAAGGAGACGAGAACAAAATGCTGCTAATACGAGATTTTTGTTTTTGTTTTTACTAATGATATCTGTTCGTTAACAATTTTATCATCGAATTTATCAGGACGTAAACGAGCTAATTGATTCATTCTTGAAAAAGAAGAAGAAACACTAACTAACTAACGGAAAGCGTTTTTATTTCGTTCTAGATCATAACATAATGTCACAATTTGAAAGTTAGAGAATTCGATGGATGATATATCTATCTATCTACTACTATCTATTCTATTCTATTCTGACTTTAGTGTTTTCCAATATAACCAATCGGATAGACTTAAAGCATTAATGCATTTGAAACTGGTCTAAAAGATTTCGATTGAATATGCGCATTGTTTAATTGAGATATTCAAGACGGACGAACTAAGAAGAAGACAAGAGAAATATTCGATTTGAATAGATTCAATCGACATTAGTTTTTCTCTCTGTTTAATCTCTCCCTTCTTCTTCTTCTTTTTTTTCGTTTTTCGTTTTTTTTTCCATTGTGTCAAAAAACAAGTTCAAGAAATGGAATTAAATCAACCGATCGGCAGCAAAATGCCGAGTCAAGAACATCTGAATTTTATCAATAAATTAAATGATGCAAAAATTCCTCGACAAAGTCAATTAATTGCTAATCGTTTGTTTATGAAGAATTTTCCTCGTGAAGTAAGAAAAACAAAAGTAAAAACAAGACTGAAAATTTCATTTATTTATTTATTTCAGACGACTGGTGCTGAAATTGAAAATTGGTTTCAAGCATTCGGCGAAGTTCATGACGTGAAAATTATCGCCAAAGAAAACACGTATGTTTACTTTCATTCAATAAACAACATAACGAAACACAAAACCGTTTTTCCCTACAGACATTTTGCCTTTATCTCATTTGTGAATGATGATACTGCATTAGAAGTTTTACGTCAGCATGCAATCGTGCCATTGACATTTCAAAATCGACCGATTATACTAGCACCCGCTTACAAAAAGCCGAGTGTTAATTCATTGACAAGTAGACAAAGACGAAAAATCCATAAGAAAACTGAAGAATTTCAAAATTTTCGATCTCTAGGTCCAACATCATATTATTCTTCAAATGGCACAACAATGACACCGCCACCAACACCTTCACGTTCGACAGTTAATGGAAATTCTCAACAACCATCGACACCCTATCAACAGCCAATGTCGGCGCCGCATCCGATCTATTCGCCAATCTTTCTTCCTGTTCAAGCTAATGTAAATCAATTTCCTATGTTCCAAAAAAAAAAGACAAACTAAATTCAAATTTATTCAGATGCCATTTGTCCCAATGGCTGGCACTTATATCATTCCTCCGGGTGCAACACCATCGCACGCCGTAAGACTTCACCCATTTCGAAATGATTCTCTCTCTCATCTTGTGTATTTGTTTTTAGCAACTACCACCTTCATTCTATCCAACATTTTACACGCAAAATGGCACACCGCAAAGTGGTGGTCAATTAATCAATGGAGTTAGTCTATTGTTTTGTTTTTTTTTGACATCAGAAAACCTAAATCTACGTTTTAGCATGCTTATATTCCATCTCCGTATATGTATTCCATGGGCCCACCAGCCACTATTCCAGCTCAATATCCATCAGCAACAACTGATGTGCCTATGACAAACGAATATTGATACGAAATTCTTTCTTCCGGCCTCGATTCTTCCAAACAAAACAACCAAACTTTTCCTATAAATTCATTCTTCTAGTATTCTGTTTTTTTTCTCTTTCTTTCTCTTTCACTCTTCATTCTTCAGATATATTTTTTTTTCTTCTCTTCCCGAACGAGAAAAAAACACACATACGCAACTTTCTTTCAGTCGTTATACGTACAAACATTTTTTTTTGTCTCTCGTGCTTTCATTCATCTGTGTGCGTTGCTTTGTGATTAACACCAGTATTTATGAAACAGCTACGATTTATTTTTCTTCTTCTTCTTCTTCTTTTACTTTCTTCTCATGTACAGTTAGCGTGATAACTTGTTGTCATGATTTTGTCAGATAGAACACAAACAAAACACACGATGCCATGGTTTTCTCTTTTACTTTTCTTTTCGTCGTCTGTAATAAAGATTAAAAAAAACACAAACACTTTGCAAAGATTTTACACAGAACTATTTTAATTAAAGAAATACGACCGGAGGTGAAGAAGAAGAAAAAAAACAAGCAAATTAAGCAGCATAAAGAACTAAGTTTTGTTTTTCAGACAAGTGCTGGTTGAATAATCCAATAACGATTGAATAATGTACCGTTTCGACGAAATGTTAATAGAAATACACCATTTTTATTCAATGCAAAATCATGTATCGTTATTAATGATTGAGAATAATCGAGTAAATTGTGAAGACTTTGTTCAGCTATTAAATCACCTGATTCATTTAAAACATAAAGATATGTACCACATGTAAGAAAATATTTGCCACGAAACCAAATGATTTCCGATGGTAAATTATACGAACAAATGATTAATGTTCGTATGAATTGACCCGATAATGTATACATTTGTATTGTTGCTGGATATTCAATTGAATATGTAAATATTCGATTATTACTTATGAATAATTTCAATGGTAAATAATCTAAACGTATATTCTTTTGTGGTATACCCATACGTGTATAAATACGTATGATACGATATGTATCATCGCAAATATAAATTAAACCTGTATATGTTATAGCTAAACAATCACTACGTATAATTGATATTCCAAGATGTGTTGGTGTTAAACAACGAATAAGACGATTTTCTTTTGAAAATATATAAATATAATAAGGTAATCTTGGAATAAGATAAACATAACTATCTTGATCGATATGTATTTGAGAGAATGAATAAGTTGTGTGAACAGTTGGAACTGGTATGAGATCATGATTGTTTAGTTGTATTTGTCGAAAGAAAATGGCTGTTAAATCAATACGATAGGTACCATTTTCATTGAGTAGTAAAATATGTTGATTTCGATTATCGATCAATAGAAATCGTCCATCAGGAAAAGCTTCAACTGCTGATAACCAACGTGTTTCATTGAATGCTGCTGCATGTTCATAAATATTAATAAAATCAATTGATGAAGAATGATTTTGTTTTAAATATGTCGGTAAAGTTGTTGATTGTACAACGTTTGGTATTGTTGCATAAGGATAAACCGTCCACAATGGTATCGATTGTGTTTCATATTTATAAAAATGTGAATAGAATTCGTCGAGATCTGTATAAGAATTGATACTATATCGAGCTAGAAAACAAATTCAGAAAGCTTTTTTTTAAAGAGAAAAAAGAATAATAAAATTGAATTTTTACGTTTAGTGAATTGTTCGAAACAATTTTCATGTAATTCAATTTGATTTGCTGTATAAAATGATGGTCGACGTGGTAGAATGTAATTACGATATAAGTCCGGTACTTTCGACCAATGAACACGTTGTAAAGCTCGATTTTGATAACAATATAATTCATTTGCTATTTCATTACGTAAAGCAAATAGATCACGAAGAAATATTAAATCATAATGATACGCTCGACAATCACCTAATTCAATATGAAGACCTAAAAACGAACAATAAACGAAAAACGTCAAAAATTCGTGATTTACTAAAAAACATACATGGTATTTTTAGTAGCCATTGTTTTAATTGTTGTTGTTGTTCAGTTCGAAGATAGACTAATGGATACCAATCGAGAACATTGATCCAAAATTGTTTGAGATTTATCGATGGATTTTGTAGATAAAATGCATAGAGATCCATGCCCGACCATCTTGGACCGAGATTTTGTATGTAAATACTTGATTGATTGGAAAATTGAAAAAGATGCAATAATTCCGTTATACTTCCATGAGTATTTGTTATTTTTAAATAATCAATTGGTAATAATTTTCTTGAATCAAATAGACGTACAATAAAACTAAGATTTTCAATAATTAATTTTCGTAATGAATTTAAACATAATGACCATGTTGAATCGAATTCGAAATAACAATGAATTGAATGATCTAAACAATTATAATCATTGATTAAATATAATTCATCGATATTCTGTTGTGTTAATACACGTGGATCATTTCGACAAAACGAATAAGATGTTAAATAGAAATTAAATAAATTTCGACATTCTAATCGATGGTCACTTGTTAGATAACAACCTAAAATGAAATTCTAATGATCATTGTTCTAGTTAATTCGAATTTACTCCAAGGTGATGACGTTTGATTAGGTAAATTTCCATTTGATAACTTGAAAAATATCTCGAGCAGAAATAAAATATAAAAATCGATGATGTGCATTTGTACACACGGCCATATGCAAATGCGGTTTAGATCTTCTTCAATCCATTACCTGTTTCTCTCTCACTCTCTTTCTCTCTTCTTCTTCTCTTTTTCTGGTTTTTTGTCCCTCGATAATTTTTTCTTCGTTTTGTTATTATGTCGAATATGTTGGTTTTCAAGGTTAATAAGCAAGAAAATATTTATTACGCAAGTGAATCAAAAAAAAACAATCGCGATCTAATATTTAATGTTACAATGAATGTCTAATAAAAAATCATTTTTTTCTGTCTCTTGCCAAGGTTTTTCCCGTTGAATAAGAGTTCGAAAACAAAAGAACTGTGATCTTGAATTGATTATTGATTGAATATCGACATACACACATAGGAGAAATTGATTTCATTAGGGAAATCTCGAGTTAATTTTTGTTTTAAAAAGAGACCTAAATACTAAAAATAGTTCGTGATCCATGATATTTGAAAATGCATTAGATGACTGTGTAAGATTTGACGTCGTTTAAATTCTAATGTTTGCATTCTTTCGTGCTGAAAAAAAGCAAAAGAAAATCACAGTACGGTCGTGTCTAAAACTTTCTATTAAATTATTTTAATAGCTCACGCAGAAAGAAAGAAAGAAAACGTCGGATTAGTCTGAGAAGTGCAAAAGTACGAGGAAAAAGACTAATTAAACTCATCTGAAACCGAGCAAATATATGATAGTTTTTTTTCTGAGCATTATTATTTTCATTTGAATCAAGAAAAAACACATGTGTATATGTTTGTGTGTTTATGAATAATTTGAGTTTTTGACTAATAGTCAGATTTAAGTGCATATTTTTCCTCCGCATTTTTGTTCTTCATATTTGCATTTATGGCGAACGTGCTTTTATATAGAAGATTTTTTTTTTATTTTAACTTGCCAATAGAAGTCAATTTTATTTATGAAATAACGTGTAATTTTACTTCTTTTTTTACTTCGTGTTTTTTTTATATAATGTACGTATTCGTTATATAAGTCCAATAAGAATAAAAAGACACACATATGTGCTGGCGCATTAACTATTTCATTCTCCTCTTCTTCTTATTCTTCTTCTCCTCCGTCAGTTTCATCCACTTCATACGTTACGTCATAGTCTAGACAACATCGAATGGCGGCAATGGCGGCGACAGTGACTAGTAGTTACATGTTTGTATTTAGTCTGTCTGACTAGTTATATACATATATATATGCACATACTAAGTCAATTGTGTATGATGACGAGAGTAAGAACTAGAAGCATGTGTATATATCAAATTAGATTCCATATTCACTCGTTTTATTTCTTTTCTCTCTTTCTTTCATGTAAATCATCTGATGTATTAGTCTTTTCTATGCGTGAACCGACGTGCTAGACGAGAAGGAGAAGAAGAGGAGAAGAAGAAAAAAAAAGAAAGAAGAACAAGAGGAGGAATTCAAGTGTCATGTAAATAAGTAAGAAGTGTCTACAGTTGGTTGAAAACGTAGACGTTGCCCTTGGCACAAATGTCTGAAAAAAATTATAATAGATGAGAGCGGAGAAAAACGCTCCGATGTATGTAGAACTCCGCTAGATTCTCTTTTCTCCTTCTTTTTCTTTCTTTTTTAAATAATTCTCATGCGCTTTTTTCATAGTCAACGTCGAGTTGAGAATGACGTCTTGTTTTATTTAAAACTCGACAAATATTTTTTCATTTACCGAATGATATATGTGCATAGAACATTAAGGACTTTTTAGCAGGAGGAGGCAAAAAAAATAGGCGTATTAGATGAAATATACGGTTATACAGATGCAATTTTTATTTTGTTGTTGTTGTTGTTGTTGTTGTTTTCTTTTTGATATTTTTATAATGAGTCAACGAGAAAAAATGAGAGAATATTTCATGATAAAAATCTTTTCTTTTTTTTCTCGGTTGATCATAGACGTGACATAAGAATTGTTGAATAATTGGATGTTAATGTAATTATATGTATAGACGACTTTAAACTATCGCGTACAAACAATAAATTCAAGTAAGATTTTATTTTTATTGGGTACCTGAATTTGTCAGAATAACAAATTGGTAAAATGTCTCGTTCTTTTTCTTCTTCTTCTCTTCTTCTTTATCTGACACAAGAGATCTAACTAGACTCGGTATTCTCTTTTTCTTTCTCTTTCTTTCTCTTGTTTTTTCTTCGATTAGACTTTATAGTCTGTCTGCAGATCAGTATGACCCTTCATCTGCACTATTGTGAATCAGCTTGTCTGATCCATACGTTACAAGCGCCCTCAGCAGGTGTGTATGCATATTTCTCCATTTATTAGTACGAATTCTAACTAAAAATAAATAGAAAATGGAAGTATATCGTAGTTTTCGTCGTTTTTGTTTCATTAGCGTAGAATATTTTATCGAGAAAAACTCAAACAGACTGAAAATGTCGAAAAAAAAGAGGCATTTGTTATGTGAGTATACATTGGCAAGATAATAATATGAGAGATGAATCGTCGATAGTTTTCTTTTTTTTTCTTCGGTTTTTTTTATTTGTCTTTGCTATCGCTTATCACTTGATTTTATCGGCATCATCCTCGTTTTTCTTTTTCCCTCTCTGTCTCTCATCGAATGAGAAACGTTTTTTTTTGTTCTTCTTCGTTTTCAATTG
>Ga0209922_104078_pt1 | contig 10876 bp, 9 predicted proteins | sample ThiBiot_500_biof_FD_183946 | JGI IMG/M metagenome (GOLD analysis project Ga0209922, IMG submission 183946) | Wastewater bioreactor microbial communities from Cape Town, South Africa - Thiocy_expt_500_biof (SPAdes) | ecosystem: Engineered > Bioreactor > Thiocyanate-remediating > Anaerobic-Aerobic ...
CTGCTGAGGTACGATTCTGTTTGGCCTGTTCATTTTGTAGAGTAATTAATGTTGCATAGGAATCGCGCATTGATGCTGACACTTCATAAGTTGCATTCCACAGAGAAAATAATTCGTCAGGCGAATGAATTTTGCCGAGAATTTCTTGTACTTCTACAATTCATTGAATAAATAGAAATATGATATTTTTCATTTCTATCCAACCGTCAATGCCAAGTTTCGTTTGATTCCAAATGAATTTCTTATGATAAACTTCTCGGATTTGTGTTCGCATCCGTTGTAAATCGTATTTCAATGCTGTATTATTATCACCAGCTTCACCGATCGCTTGTGTTCGCAATAATAACCAATTCATCGATGAATTTTGATGTTGAATTAAATTATTAAATTGTCTTCCAACGAATGCGATCGTTTTCAAACAACCACGATAGATTTCATAATATTTATCCTAGAGAATTTATATCGACAATCGATTCGAATGTTTATTCTGATTCGATTTACCGTCATACGTTTTTTACTTGTATCGTTTATATAAAGATGTGAATCGAATTCAGCCGATGAAGTTATATAGGCGAGAGTTGTCAGATTTTTATCGTATTCATTTAGAATTTCTTGAGCCTAAACGATATGCAAATGAAAGAATAACTATTCTAAATATATCATAAAAAAAGGAAGAAATCTATTGTGTTTACTCGAATAAAACTTCAATTGTTAAGCGCATAGTTCGCGTTTTTTTTTTCATTCGAGTCAGACTCATTAATAATTAGCTTCGTAAAACAACTCAATAGAAGAAAAAAATAAACAAATTTACTTACAAGTCGTTCTTGTTCTTTAAAGTTCATTTGATCATATCGATAGTTTGTGAGATTTTTCGGTTGACATTCAACAATTTCATCTATTTCTTGAGTAGAAATCAACCGAATTAAACAAATTGAAATGATTAACGAAGGAAACATATTCGATTTCACCTAATCAAAAAAATAAATAAATAAACAAAACATTAAACTTTTCCTAATCACTTGTTTTTTCTTAATTATTTGAAAAATAATTAATCGTTTAATTAACACTTACATATAAGTTGATTGATATTTTGTTATTCGCTGCCTATTTGTAATCTAGGTTAGGAAAAAAATGAGATTCTGTTTTTATATCTATGTGCAAAATGATAAATGATCAACAGATATCTTTGTAATATAATAAGCAAGGGAGAGAGAGAGAAAAAAAACAAACAGGGACTGAAAAGAAGAAGAAGAGAAAAAAGTTTCTTCTAAGATGAATTGCCTCCAGCTTTATGAATATGTTTATCAATCGCAACGAATGTAATCGTTAGTTGTGCAATTAAAATAAGCCGATGCTGTGAAGAATATCCTATCAAGTTTGATAATGATTTTCATCGTCTGTTGTCTTTCTCAGCTATGAAACGAAGAAGAAGAGAAAAACACACACACACATATCTACGAGAACAGGACAAATAGAAGATTATCAAATTCTCCTCTTTTTTTTTATGTCGAATCCAGTCTTACTGTGTATGTGTGTGTGTCAATCAATTAATCCACAGGACAAAAAATAAAAATCTTAATTTTCATCATTAAGTCATGTTTCGTCTATCCATTTTATATTGAATATTAATTAATGTATTTCTTTATCTTTTTCTCTTGTTTCGCTTATTTTATTAATTTATAATCATGAAAAATAGATGAAATTATTTGGTCTGCTGTTCTTTTTTTTTATTCTCTTCAGTTTTTTTTATATGCATGTTTAGAGAACCCGATTACCCGTCACCACCTTCATTTTTATCCGAAAAGAAAACAACAATACAATAGAAAAGAAAAGAGAATGCGAGAAAGATAAAAGAAAAGCAATCCAACTGCTCAGCAGTGTGTTGTGTTTTTGTGCTTTGTTTGCCATATTCATTTATACAGAAGAAAGACAAGAAACATTGTCATTCACTGACTAGCAGCAGCCACGTTTCTTCTTCTTCGAAGATATATCAATAAGATCACCTTTACGTTGTTTATCATCTTTGTCTTGCATTAATCTACAAACGAAAACACAAGATGAATTCATTAATATTGAAACATCCGTATTACCGAGCGATCGCTTCCATAATTTCAACAATTGATGTACCTAAACGAGCACTACTTTCGAAGAATAAACATCCGTATTCCTAAGAAAAATGAAATCATTCAAGTTTTTTTTCTTCTTTCTTCATAATCGAATTTACATCAGCTAATTTGGCACCATCTTTGTATTTAACAGGACGTTTTTCATCATCATCGCATAGATCCGTTTTATTTCCGACAAGTGCAACAACACAATCGTCTTCTGCTGATTCCTTGGAAAGAGAAAACGAAATGTCGAGCTTGAAATATCCCATTTTCAAAAGATTTGATTTTACTCGAACACTAGTCATCCATGCTCGAACATTTCGAAACGTTGTTTCGGATGTAACATCATAGACAAGAATCACACCATCAGATTTACGAAAATATTGTTTCGTAATACTTCGAAATCTATTAAATAAAATTTTAAAAAAAACAAATGTCTGATATATTTTCATAGCTAAACCTTTCTTGTCCAGCCTAACAAAAACAAAAACAAAAACTTATCATGAAAAGAATTCAAATTTATCATCATTACTGTATCCCATAATTGCAAAGCAATAACTCGGCTTTCGATGTTAAGCATTTTAACTTGTAGATCAACACCAATCGTAGCTGCGAACGTATCTTTAAAACTATCCGTACAAAATCGTTGAATAAAACTTGTTTTTCCCACTCCACTATCGCCTGAAATAACGAAATAAGTTAATTTTTGCAGTTGATTTCCTGTTTGATCGTACCAATAAATGCAACTTTAAACATGCGATCGGGCACAGCATTAGGCGCAACATTCTACAACAAGAATGTGTTTTGTCTCTTATCAATCAAAATTCTCCTACCATTAATTCAGAATGTTGAAAAACTGAATTGGCCCCGACGGGTTGTTCACGTCGGCCTAGATCTTGTGCTCTAAAAGAAAAACAGACATTCGATAGTAACGTAACCTTTTTTGTTTTTGTTTCATTCTCTTGTCGAAAAATATAAATAAGAAAAAGAAAAAAGACCAAACGTCTCGTACAGACGAGCTAAGTCTCGATTTGATATATAATTAATTCTATAATGATTTTTTTCGAAATTTGGTAGAAGAAATCTATCGAGAATATCGGTTTCTGATTGACTCGTGTCGGGAGATGGTGATGGTGGTGGGACGGGTTGACGTCTAGAATAGACGAAAAATAGAATTTAGTTCAAGTAGATTTTCGTTACATAGGAATTTATTTTTCGATTTGTTATTCAACTGACCTGCGTAGAGATCGTCGAGTTGGTTTTTTGATTTTTTCGCATTCTGATTCACGCTCAAGATTTGAAGATGTTTCATTAGTATATCTTTGCGAACGCCTGTTATAAGAGAAAAAAACGAATCGGGCATAAAAAGAGCCCATGAGAATTCGAATGTGATGGGGAAAAGTAACTGAACTGGATTCTTTTTTTTTCTTATCTTCAAAAAGAAAACTTTCGTACCGAGAACGACGTTTACGACTTTGTGTTGGATCGAGTTCATGAGATAACGGTGTTCCATCGTCGTCTTCTTCGGGTTCACTATCTCTGTTAATTAAAAATACGTTTTTTTTTCGTGATTATTAAAGTGAAATAAGAGAAAAGAAAGGTACCGAGGTGGTCCACTGAAATAATCCGAAAGAATTGAACCTTGTTTTCTCATTGTTTTTCTCGATGAGCCTGTTGGAGATGAAGATCTTTCTTGCTGTTGAATACAAATAAAAATCGATTGAATTAGATTTAAATGAATGACGAAACATGAACTTACTTTCGAACCTTGATTAAGATCACGTTCATCAACTAATCGTTTATTAATTGTTCTAAATAGATTGAAATTGTAAACGAAGAAATTCAATTGATTTTACTTCAATGAATCTAATTGTTTAACAAGATTTTCACGTTCAAGAGCGATGTTTTCAGTTAAACTCAAAGCTTGTCTGAAATTAGACAAAAAAAGTCAAATAATGATCGATTTGTTGACGAGAAAATACTTGGCTCGATCTCGTTTTTCTTTCTTTGTTTGAGTTTGTAATTGTGAAATATAATTTTTCGATTCTTCAAGATTTCTTGTGATTTCATGTAACTGTTCTTCTAATTGTTGTTTTTCCTACGAAATAAATGAATAAAGAAAATCATCGATCGAATTTCTATTGAACAAACTTTTTGTAAACGATCATTTTCATTTTTCGTTTCGGATTCATTGAGATTAACACGAAGTAATTTCATTTCTAATTCACTTTGTTTTTTCGATACTTCGGCAAGTTGTTGTTCTTTCGAACGTAATTCACGTTCCATTTGTTCTCGAAGTTCACGTTCTTTTAATTTTTCCTTTTCAATTACATCGAACAAATCCTATTATCTTTTTCTTTTGCTATCAAAAACAGATCGTTTACTTGCGCGAGAACTTTTGCCTTTTCGGCTTTAATCTGTTGTTCCATTTCATCGTACAATTTCTTGATTTCCGATTCATGTACAGATGATTTACTTTGAAGAGCTGCTTCAATACTTCGATGATCTAATTTCGATCGACGAATTTCTTGTGTAATTTTGCCAATGAACTGTTCGAATTGTCCTAATAGCGCTGGATCATTTTCACGTAATTTCATCCATAAGCCCATAATTGTTTCTTCATCATCGTATAAATCTTTTGCACCAAGTGCTTCTAATGTATCATGAAATAATTGTTGTTCTTCTTTTTCATTTGGATTATGTTCGATCATTTCCTGTTCATTTCCACCACCGATTTGATCACCAAGAAACATACCAAAACCAGCTAAAGAAAAATAAAGAAATAAATAAATAAGAATTTTGAGGGTGTTGAAAAGTGTCGTTTTACATGTAAATTCTTCGAGAGTAAGATATCCATTATGATCGCCATCTAATGAATCGAACACATCTTCGAGTTGTTCAGGTTCAACACCGAGTTCTTCTCGTAAACGTTGCATATCTTTTTTTATAATAAAACCTTTCTGTTCCGTATCGCAAAGATTAAATAATTCTTCGGCTTTAGCAGCAATTAATTGCCGCATATTGCCTGACATATCATCGTTTTGTTCGTTGTTAGTCATGATTTTTAAACGTATTCAAGAGAATTACCAATTCGATCTACAAGTAATATCCGTTTGTCAGTAAAATATTTCGTGTTTTTCGACAAAAATACAGATTCGAAATGCATTTATTTTCCTCGTTTTTTTTTCGTCTTGCTAAACATCTGTTACTCATATTTAGTTTTGTCTTTTGTTTTCACCCCTCCCAAAGCCTGGTTTCGATATGTTTCGCTTTCATTAGTATTTTGCATTTGCATTTTACCTGAATGTTCTTGGAAGGAGATTTGTGAGTTAAATTAAATTGTGTTTTTCGGAAATTGAGAAAGTAAGTTGGATGGGACTGGAATGTGTCTGTAGGAGTGAATAGGAAGTTTTCGAAAAAAAGTGACTGTATATATAGATATCATTGTCGATCATAGATTTTTTTTGTTTGCTCTTTCTATTCATTCTGTTATTTAATTGTTTTTTTTCTTCTTGTATCAGCCTACACGGATGTATCCATGAAAAGAAAAAAATATATATCATTCATGATTGATTTTCAACAATACTATAGAAACAGCTGGTGTCATCATATAAGTGCGAAACAGACTGTTTTGCTCTGGTTATATGACGAAACTGATTTTGTGCTTGATTTTCGATGCAAGACGGATATTAGAATATTTTAACATGATTTACCAATGTACCTTGATTATACAAAAAAGAGAAACCTGATTGCATGAAGGTTAATTCCTATGTTCACAAAGCAATATCTCTGCTTGGTCTTGAAGTTATTTTTTTCGCGTTAGAAACTGATAACAGAAGAAAACATTGATAAGAATCATATTCTTTTTTTTATTTCAAATGAGGATTGAAGATATCTTTAATTACGTAGAGTAAATAGAACTTCTTGACTCGAAACTTTTATTTACTTCTGATTGCTGTATATATAACGAGAGAAAAGAACACTGAAGATTTAATTTCTATTTCATATCTATATAAAATGAATGCTGCACTCGTCACTTTTATACTATTCGTAGCATGTGCCAGTGAGTAAAATTCAGTTTTTTCAATGATGACAATGATTATTCGTTGTTTTGTAGCTTTTGCTAATGGTCTACGTTGCTATTATTCCCCCTGGTCTCGATATCCGTTTAATCCCGGCTATGCTACGATCGTTACTACCACCAATCGCTATTGTGCTGTGAGTAGATTTGATTTTGTATACGGCAGTTCATTTTGCTATTAACTTCAGAAAAAAAGTTACTCTTCTGACCCTCGTAGTGATTCCAGTCGAGGTATTGGAGATCCAACTCAGTGCACACAATCAGGATGCTGGACAATATACGAGGCTCAAAGATATGTTTATCTTTGCTGTTGCACTCATGATCTTTGCAACACTGGAAGTTTTACATCCAAATCAACATTAAGTATACTTTTTGGTGCTCTGACATTGCTTGTGATTAACCGATATTTTTAATAAAATAAAATAAAATATTTTCGAACGAAATTTGCATGTATATAATTATATTTTTTTCTTCGTTTTTTTTTCTCTCTCTTTTCGTTTCAACTTACCTCACGCCTTTTACTTATACAAACAACAACATTTTTTTGTTTTTCTAATGCTTCTTATTTGAAGAACGCATCGTCACTGTTGACTATTAATCGACTTATTTTCGTTGTAAAATTTAAACGCATCTATAGTAATCGGTAAATAGTTGTTTTAAGTATAGCAACTGAAACAAAGAGAAAACGAAAAAGAAAAAGACGATCGATACATTTGATTTTTTTGTTATTTGAAAAATTCAAATGCAACCATCTGTACCACGAGGAAAAAGAAAGAAAGCTGTTCAACCGGTTACGATCACAACTGAGAATGTAAGCGAAACTCTATTGAATTGATTAATAAATAGATCGTTGATGTTCTAGGCATTTAAACCTAAAATATCCGAACGAACAATTCAACGACGAAAAAAAGAAAGAGAAGCGCGATTACGAGGAGGAAAATTAGCTAGTGGACTTGACATATGTGGTATTATCTGTTTGTATATGTTCTTAATTCTTGCTGTTCTAATTGGAGCCGGTTTGTTTCATTAATTTTACTGCTTGACAAAGTTTGTTTTTTTTTCTATTCAGGAGGAATCGCTGTCTGTAGTATTTACATGGGTAAGTATTCGCAATTTATATCGAATTCAAAATAAAAGTTCGATTTTTCAGCCGATGAAGACACACAAGGATGGAAAATCGCCGGAATAGCAATGGGTGCAGTTACAAGTGTTATTGGTATTATTTTAATTTGTTTAACAATCTTCAAACAAACACGTAATCGACCATGGCGATATAAGAAAAAAAAAGAAACAACCTATGATGATTACTACAATGATATGGATTCCGATGATGATTTCGGTAATCGAACAGAAGTCGAAACATTTTATGATAATCAAAAGCACGTTTCACAATCTGCTCATATCAGTCCGTCTGATCTTGGCAGTACACGCGAAATTGCAACATCACCATTACCAGATTCATCTGCTGTACCAATAAATTCAAAAACAACAACAACGACAACAGCAGCTGCTGCAGGTAATGAAATAATCTTTTGTCCTGGTTGTAACCGTGACCATCCAAGTTCACATCAATGTATGTATTCAACACGTGTTGCCAATGGTTTTGCAACACAATTTCGACCGGGTGTTATTGTACTACCAGCACAAGATACAATTGCTATTCAGACAGAAGAAGATGGATTACCGACTCGAACAACGAAATCACGTACACTTATTGATCGATCTTTGAAATATTCGAATACAACTGAAACTCAAACTGATGTTAGTGCTAATCCAAGATCGAATATAACAGAAAGTATTATTCTACGACGTGTACCAATACCGACAGCAAAAGTTGTTGTTCAACAACCGACAACGAAAGTTATGATTGTTAAAGTTCCCAGTGTGGCTGGACAACTTGTTATACAACCAAAATCAGGATCAACGGATAATTAGTTCATTCGCATACTAAAACAAAACTTTTCTCAACAAATGAATATTTTCACACTGTTTTCTACTAATTTTATTATATCGTCTTTATAATAAGAACAACTTTACATGATCCCTAATGTCATAACTTATCTTTGTTATTGTAGGAACAAGTATGCAAGGTCGCATTGTCCTTCTTTATACATTTAGTTTCTTGTTATCTAATGATATAAGAAGAGAGATCATGTCTTCAATCATTTACACACAACAAATAATAAATCTATCTGTTTCATTCATTCATTGACGTTTGTTTGTCCATTTATGAACATGTCCTTCAAGACTTTTACAGAAAAAAAATTCTGTTTGATAGCATGTCTTTTTTTGTCTCAATGTACATTATTCCAAATGCGTCAATACTATTTGGAGAATAACCACATGCTCGAACAACAAAAACAGCCAAATGCCTTTTTCTTGTTTTCTGCATCTTTGTAAAGCGAGGAAAATACTTTACGTAGGTTGAGTCTCTTTCCTTGTCTCAGTACAGTATCATCGGATGAAAACGAGAGAGAAAAAAAACAAGCAGAGAAATCTACGAAAAGAAAACATAGATCGTTGCGATAGTTATCGTGATATTTAAGTTGTTTTTTTCCCAATAGAAGTACTGGATAGTGACGTTAGTGATAATATTAAATGGAAGATGTTTATTTCTCTTCTGTTTTGTAGCATATTGGGAACGGTATTTGTTGTTGACATTGACAAGGACGATGAAAAGAGAACGAATCAATGGACAGAAAAGAAAATCGCATAAGATCTTATTTACTTGTGTAAATTATGTAGAAGAAAAGAGAGAAAAAAGAAAAAATAGAATAGAATGTTAACAGATCCGAAGTATACAATACAATCTTTCTTTTTCGAGATATATATATATATATATATATACGTATATAGGTTCTAACTGACATCGGGAAATAGAAAACTAATTTCTAGTAACAATGAGTACATTGAAGAAAAGTTATTGAAATTGTTGAATTATTTTCAGATCAATATGCTTCGTCGAGCCCGTTCGTTAAGCCGTTTTCGTGGCACGACACCAGGACGTGAAACTACTCCATCGATTTATGATTATGGATCGAATAATGAGAATTATGAGAAAGGCAGTTTTTCAACACGTCCAAATTTGTATACACCTGATGTCTATGGTTCTGTATCTCGGTCAGTTCGAGCTGTTTCAGTAGCTCGTTCGAAAGATATTGATGATGAAATACTTGGTCCTCTTAGTAACAAAATAACTGGATCATTTAATCAATATCAACGTGGACAATCAATCGGTCGTTTCGATCATTTAAAAGCACGACGTCCTTATTCAGCTTATAGTACACATGATTTCGATTATTTCGATCGTTATACCGAACGAATTCGAGATAAAACACCGATTGCACTCGATAGTCATTACACACACTATCGTCCATACTATTGGTATCATACAGCTCCTCGTACGTTCTATTATTCTTTTCCTTATGATGATTGGCGTTATCGACCATTGACTGCAACACGTTCATCGAGTTATTCATCACCATTTGGTAATTCATCGTATAATTATCGTTTCAATGATTCAATCGATCGTGTTTCATCAATGAAACGAGCTATGCGTGATCTTGATTATACTCGAGAATTACGACAATTGCGTTTTCCTACATCGTCGAGTTATTTAAGTATTACACAAGGTGACAGTTTATTGAACCGAGCACGAGATGAAGTTCGACGAACTATTGATACACGTGTTAGTAGCAGTGGAATTTCAAGACTTAATAATCCAAGAGACTATTTCGGACGAACAGTAAGTATTTTTTGATTGAATCAAATATGTGTTTGCTTTGAAAGATTAAACACAATTCACTGCGAAACATTGCCGTTTTTTTTTCTTCTCTTCATCATTTTACTCTATAAGTTCTGAGAAAAACACATTTTTTGTTTCAGTCCGGCCATTATTAGAACTTCCATTATCTACACAGACATACACATACGCACCGTCCTCCCCAATATAATGGCTCAAAAATACACTTGTGTGATCCATTGACATTCAATTTTTTTTCTCCTCATCCGTAGTTTTGTGCAAAGTTAATATAATATAAGCGAATCATTTGTCTCTAGCTCGTTCTTGTTCATATCATAATTTCATTCATGCAATAAACACAAACGAATCGATTTCATTCTGTGTACGAACATTTTTCTTTTGCAGTTTGTTCAATCTGAACGAGATGATGTAACTGATGTCGGTGCAAAATATAATAATATCTCAAGAAGTGTTGATTTCAAACCAAGTATTTGGAAGGCTGAGGATAATTTAGAAACAGCTTAGTAAGTTTGTTTTTTTCTTTTTGTATTTAAACCTTAACAAAAACAAAACAAAATAATTTAGCGAATTACAAGCCATCAATGATGACACGTTAGATAAACTCTATGCAAATCAGAGCCATATTAAAAAAAATCGACGTAGCCTTTTACAAGAAAATGCTGGCGTCGCTCCTCGCATGCTTAAATTTGATATAAAAAGTGTAGGTTAAAATGAATTTCAATTCAAATAAGATTTTATTTTTCATAATGATAATTCATTTAGCGTCAAGTTCGTCGTGATGTTGATAATGCACTACGTCTTGTTCGAAATTTAAAAGAATTAAAAAATGAAACATTTACTCGATTGAAACAACCGTGGGTATTCGGAAGTTATTTGTCCTAAGAACTCTTGAAAAATATTCGCCGAAAATGCACTTATTAAATT
>Ga0209922_104079_pt1 | contig 10875 bp, 20 predicted proteins | sample ThiBiot_500_biof_FD_183946 | JGI IMG/M metagenome (GOLD analysis project Ga0209922, IMG submission 183946) | Wastewater bioreactor microbial communities from Cape Town, South Africa - Thiocy_expt_500_biof (SPAdes) | ecosystem: Engineered > Bioreactor > Thiocyanate-remediating > Anaerobic-Aerobic ...
CTGTAGTGCTTTACCCGAAGCACTCTCCGTACTTCGTCCAGCAGCCGCGGCGGCTTGCCTGCGCCAGCATGCATATCGGCGTTTTCGGGGCGATAAGGCATACACACCTCATTTCGCGAGATATGCAAACCAGCATCCGCCCTTGCGGCGGGCCAAGGCAGCCGGACAAACTCTTGATGGAACGTAGGACTTTCCCGCTTGACGGTGCCGCAGCGAGCGTGGAGCATGGCGTGCATATGCCCCGATCTGGGGTCTACTTAGCGTTATGTTGCACAACCAACATCAGAGGAAACTTGAAATGTCCAAAGTCCAAATGAAGCAATGCATGCTGTGGGGTGACTTGTCGTCCGACCGAGCATCAGAGCAGTACCCCGAAGCGCCCGTTTGCATTGACTGCATCAAGGCTGAGGAGGCTCGTGGTGAGGACTCGCGCATTGTGAGTGTCGGTGACGTGGTTACAGATTCCGAAGCAGTCTGCGCATTGTGCGATTGCGGTTCTGACGATTAACTACAAGCCGCAGGCGCAACATAACCAGTCGTCCAAGCGGACGCGCGAAAAGCCGCGCGCCGCTTAACTCCAGCGTTAGGCCTTATGCACGATAGATTCGTACTTGCATCCATTACTCTCGTAGCCCTCTGGCTACTATGGCTGTGGCTTGCAACCGCGCTCTACCACAAAGTTGACTCACGCTTTTCTGGTCTGCTGCCTGTTCTCCATAGTCGGCTTCAGCCAGTTACTGATTGGGCGTCATCTTGGGCGTTGCTTAAATTCATCTGCACAGCCCGGCCAAGCCTTGTCAATGATCCGTCAATCCTTAAAGCTGTCTCGGTTGTTCGGTGGCTTGCTGCTCCAGTACTGTTCCTGTGGGCCTACGTTTTGTACTTCCAGTTGCAACACCCGGCCTAACCACTCATCCAAGCGGACGGCTCCGCCGCCGCTTAATTCCAGCGTTAGGCTTCACAAGCGTTCTCGGGTCAGTGGCAAGTCAACGCCAGCGTCTCGGTCATACTCCGTACCAGCATCGTTTCTTCGTTGTGTTTCCGGCCAGCCTGCGTATGGCGTTTGCCGGTGCTTTGTCGGCTGTCGCAGCGTGCGCGCCTGTGTTCGCTCTCGCATCCATTTCGTTCTCGGTGGGCGCGGTGCGTCGCAACGTCACCATCTCGTCAGCGGTTCGTCTGTCGCGCGCAGACTCTCACCATTCCGCGTTCTTGTGGTGCGTTTGGTGTGGCGCTATCGTCCATCAAAGGTCGGGCCTCGGGTTCCGCCTAGCAGTTCGTTCAAGGCGGACGGCTTCGCCGCCGCTTAACTCCAGCGTTAGGCGTCACCATGAGACCATCAGATCCAGTTGGACATTTGAAGAGCCATCTTTCCAAGGAAAACCTGGAGTTGATGCGCAACATCGCTCTGACGACGGCGGGCTTCTCTGCAGGCATCATAATCCTGCTGTCGCAACTGCATGGGAGCGATTCCTACAGCGCAGTCGCACTTTGGGCCTCAATCTTTTCGCTAGTAGCGTGGTTGTTCGGCTTTCAATACATAAACGCATACCTATTGCACGGCGAGCATGTTTACAAGCACATCAACATGCGAGTGGCTGCTACTATTTCGTTAATCGGTTACCTGTCCCTGTTTACTGCTGTAGTGGCTACCGTGTGGCAAATGTCAGCTTGTGCGGGCATCGCTCTTATCATCTTGGGCGTTGCTCTAGCCGCAACAATTGTCTTTCATACCAGGGCGGTCGAGAGGCAGTGCAATGCATCAGGCGCCTAACATCTCATTCGAGGCGGACGGCTGCGCCGCCGCTCAATTCCAGCGTTAGGCTTCATGAGAAAAACGGCAAAACTCGCAGGAGTAGCTCACAGCATCGCTCACCACGCGGGTAGCGGACTTAGTTGCATTTCGCCCCATCTTGCCGAGGCTCTCAGGGCCGTCGGCGCAAGTACAACCGACATCGACTTGCTGGCTTTTTCTCCGTACCCGCCCGAAGCTGCTGAGCTCAAGCCGCTACGTTTGGCACTCCTCACCCTCCAGGCAAAGAGCAAGTCCATTCTGCTCAAGCACGGCTTCTCCGACACTGACGTAGCGTCCATCGTCTTGCGCGCCACGCCGGCACCGTGGGACAAAGATGGGTATTCTTTGCACACACGGGCTGTTGTCACTTCACTCGCCGGCCATGTCTACGACTCGGGCTGGCTGCAGTGAGGGGCGCGCCTAACCACTCGTTCGAGGCGGACGGCTTCGCCGCCGCTCAACTCAAGCGTTAGGTGCCCATGGAAGCTACTTCGCTAACAGGAAGGACTCTGAAGGCCGTCTGGCTGTTCCCGTCAGGCCCAGTGCATCCGGCATGGGTCAATGAGCTCACCACGCCAATCGTTACGTACGACGCTTTCCTCGAACTGGCCGACGATGTCTTCCTGCAACTAAATGCCTGCGAGGTCGTCCTGGACGAGGAAAAGTACCCGTCCCTAGGCTTGGAACTGCGGGAGTCTTCTCCGGCCGGGTTGCGTGTTCTACAGCCTGACGGTCATGTCATAGAGGCTCAGCAGGTCCAAGAATGTGGTGCATTGCTGCCTGCTCTCATAACTTCCGTCGAGCAATCCGATCCGCTTGAAGAGGGTGCAATCTCTCAGTACGTCATTGTGCTAGGTCAGGCGGGGCGCATAATCTTTCGGCACATCATGCCGCCCACAACGTTGGGTATCGACGTGCATCTCACGGGTAGGTCACCTAACCCGTCGTCCAAGCGGACGCGCGAAAAGCCGCGCGCCGCTTAACTCCAGCGTTAGGCCGCATGGAAAATCTATTCGCGCTCGCATACACCACTGGCCTCATTGCATTCTGGTCGGGTGTCGTCGTGACACTTTGGCGCTTCGTGCAGATGGCTTCCCGGCTCTCAGCTGCGACTGCAGTCCGGTTCGCGGCTGCGTCTTTGGCACTCGCGGTCGGGGGTTACATTCCGGCTGCACTCATCGGCGCTTGGGGCTTTTGCTCGGCGTCAGCCGGCGGCCTCTGTGCACTGGGTGGGTATGTCGGCACCGGGCTGGTCGCTGCCGGTGGCGTGCTGCTTTACCGTTTCTTTCGGGCGCGCCGGGAACTCGCTGCGGCCTAACAATTCGTTCAAGGCGGACGGCTACGCCGCCGCTTAACTCCAGCGTTAGGTCTCACACATATGCTTCAGTGTCCTTACTGCCATCATTCAGCAATTTCTTACGCCAGAAAATCGTGCCTTGGGCCCGCACTTTCGACGTCGTGCGCGCACTGTGGGGAGCAAGTTTCTGTTTCATGGTTCGCCATGCTTGCAGGCATTCCGTTTCTCGCTAGCATGCCGCTGGCCACACATTTTGGCTTCTCTTGGCAAGCTGCCCTCGTCGTGCTTGTGGGCTTTGGCATGACTTTCGCTGCGCATGAGTTCCTGGTTCCGTTGGTGCCGCGCGGCACCTAACCCGTCATCCAAGCGGACGGCTCCGCCGCCGCTTAACTCCAGCGTTAGAGCGACCAGAGAGCATGTTGGCAATCACAACTATCACAATAGCCGTCTTGGCAGCTCTTCTTGCAACTTGGCGTTATGCGGTTAAAGCGGAGCCTCTGTCAGCATCGGTAGGCCGCTTGCGTTTTGTAGCATGCATCTTTGTTTTCGGTCCCTTGGCGCTCTACTCTTTCTATTTGCTGTACAACGCTGATCTGACGGGTACGTTTGCTTGTAGCTCAGCGCGCTGTGGTAGTAGCGATGCGCATCTGGCCACCGGGCCATTGCGTTACTGGTTGCTCTATTGCATGTACTGGTTTTTGGGTTTTGTCAGCACGTTTTTAGGTACTAGTGCAGCTGTGGTCGCCGTTAAGCGCAGCGCCAAGTCGCTCTAACAAATCGTTCAAGGCGGACGGCTGCGCCGCCGCTTAACTCCAGCGTTAGGCTTCACAAGCGTTCTCGGGTCAGTGGCAAGTCAACGCCAGCGTCTCGGTCATACTCCGTACCAGCATCGTTTCTTCGTTGTGTTTCCGGCCAGCCTGCGTATGGCGTTTGCCGGTGCTTTGTCGGCTGTCGCAGCGTGCGCGCCTGTGTTCGCTCTCGCATCCATTTCGTTCTCGGTGGGCGCGGTGCGTCGCAACGTCACCATCTCGTCAGCGGTTCGTCTGTCGCGCGCAGGCTCTCACCATTCCGCGTTCTTGTGGTGCGTTTGGTGTGGCGCTATCGTCCATCAAAGGTCGGGCCTCGGGTTCCGCCTAACAGTTCGTTCAAGGCGGACGGCTTCGCCGCCGCTTAACTCCAGCGTTAGGCCTGCATGTGCAAATGAGCCTTATAGTCCCAGCAATTTTTTTGCTCGCTTTGGCGGTCATTCTGCCGTTGTATGCGATGTACTTCATTTCGCTTCATCGCTTCGGAAAGGAGTTCAGGCAATTTCATCCTGGCCTCTACGAGAAATTGCTCGCGACAGGTCGTCCTTCGCTGTCTCCTGTCAACGGTAACTATCGGGCCTTCCAAGCCATCCAGTCTGGCAAAGTTTCAGTTGAAGCATTGAACCCTCTTGTGCTTTCTTCGTACCGACTCGCACGCAAAAGACTGCTGCTTGGCCTTTCGTGCTTCATGGTGTTGTTGTTTTCCGGCCTTGCTATAAGCCTCAACAAATAGGCTGTAAGGTAGGGCCTAACCAGTCATTCGAGGCGGACGGCTGCGCCGCCGCTCAATTCCAGCGTTAGTCGGCGGAGCGTTTCATTTGCTTCACAGGGTTGTTGGCGGCCGCGTCACGTTCACGGCCTTGCTCACCATCAAAGCCGCTTCGGCTGCTCCCAATGCAATCGTCTTGTGTTCCCTCTTCGGGTAGCCTGCGCTCATGGCATCATGGCTTCGTTCACCATCGCGGCAACGTCTGCTTCCGCCGTCTAACACGGCGGTCAAGCGGACGGCGTACCGCCGCCGCTTACCTCTGCGTTAGTCGGTAGCTCGTGTTGGTTCGTCGTTGCATGTGTTTCGCCCAGCTTCGCGCTGGCTTGTCGTCCATCGCCGCAGCAGCATTTCGCGCAGCGTCGTCGCAAGCCTGGGCTTTCAGAGCTGGCAGTTTTGGGGGGTAGTCGTTTGCTCAAGCTTCGCGTTCGTCGCGCGCCAACATCGTCGCCCGAGCATGCTGCGTCGCAACCGTCTAACTCCTCGTCCAAGCGGACGGCTTCGCCGCCGCTTAACTCAAGCGTTAGGCGTCACAGGAGAAATATCGGTGTTCTGGAAGAAGAAGCCAGACCTCGCAAAGGTGCGGGCTGAGCAAACCAAGATGGCTGCCGGTCTGCTTTCCGCAGCGCGCCTACAATTTCCACAACTCTCTCGGCTGCATCAGGCGCTCGTCGGTACTTTTCTGTTCGGCATGCTCCACGCAGACGGAGCCATTCGGGGTTTGGAGCCGGCGCAAATCCATGCGCTAGCTCTGATTGTGTTTGCCGAGACCTTCGATTATTCCTCTGAGCTCAATGCCCAAGCCGTTCAGGAGTGCATAAATGCAACGTCGCCCGGCTACCACGACACTATGAACGCAGTGATTCATCGGGGTATCGATGGCCACCGGCAATACTGTCAAGGTCAACTGAGCACATTGGGCGAGAACTTGCGGTCCATCTTGGCGCACTTCGAAGGCGGCGCCTAACATCTCGTTCAAGGCGGACGGCTGCGCCGCCGCTTAACTCCAGCGTTAGACCTTTTCTTCCAGACTTGGCGTAGCAGGTTGATCATTTGTAACAGGGGAAAACATGAGCATCTTTCTAGTTGTCCTAGGCATCTTGGTAGTACTCGGCGGCATTTTTTCGCTTTCCCAAGCGACCTTGGGTGTAGGTCTCATTGCCATCGGCTGCTTCCTCGCAATACTTGCCAGGCTTGCTCAAGCTGAGGCTCAACATCGGCGAACCCTCCCACCAAAGGTCTAACATTTCATTCAAGCGGACGGCTACGCCGCCGCTTAACTCAAGCGTTAGAGTCCATGACCAGCTCCCCTCGAGTTCTCGCCGGAAAGCTACTGCGCGCTCTTGGCTCCGCCGCCTCCTACAATGACAAGGGGTTCGTCTGGAGCGGCCACGACGAGACGCGGCAGGTAGCTTTCCGCTCCCAGCTTCAGGCGAACATCGCGGCTCTCACCGAGCAGATAGGCCAGGATGCGCTAGGCCCGGAGCTATTTAATGCGCTCATGTCTGGCATCGCGGCTGAGGATGCATCTGGCAAGTTCGTACTGCTGGCGCGCACCCGCCTTGGCGCGGAAAATGGGCTCTAACAGTTCGTTCAAGGCGGACGGCTTCGCCGCCGCTTAACTCAAGCGTTAGAGCGCACATGAAGTATTCCGCGGCCATTCGAAGAACGATCCCTTGCGGAATTTTCGGCATGTTCGCGGGCGGCTATTTAGCATCTCTACTCCTTGGCGCCGGAATCGCGTTCTCCAATCGCACTCCACAACTTCATGATTGGGCGTCTGCACCATTAGCAGCCTTTCCTCTTCTCGCGGTTGCGCTGCTCTTCGCTGCACCGGCCACGCTACTAGTCGGGTGCCCGCTGTACGCGGCACTGCTGCAACGAAATCGCGCTTCAGTCATCTCTAAGCTGCTCGTTGTCCTTGCCATGGTCGCTATATGCTTTGTGGCAGCAGGCTCGGCCGTTGCATACCTGGTCGGCTTATACGGAGTTCCCATTGCGCTAGTCACACATGCTGTGCAGCGAGTACGCTCTAACAATTCGTTCAAGGCGGACGCGCGAAAAAGCCCGCGCGCCGCTTAACTCCAGCGTTAGGCCGCAATGAGAAAGATGCCGGACGAATTGCAGAAAGAGATCGCAGATGCTTCCAGCGTCGAAGGATCGTTGGCGGCGCTTGAGCATCTGTTGAGTGGCGGCTACAACGTGCTGCCAAACGGCGATCTCTACTTCATCAAAGAGCTCGTTGGTCGCGTTAACGGTCTAAGCATCTACATCTATCCCAAAGATCATCCGCCACCGCACTTCCACATTCGCGGCGGCGGTATCGACGCGTCTTTTTCTATCCAAGACTGCGACTTGCTCAAAGGTACGATCAATCCACGCCACCACGGCCTAATCAGGTGGTGGCATCGTGAGGCTCAAGCTAAGCTTCAAGAAACTTGGGCCAAGCTTGCCTAGTCGCATGCGGCCTAACATCTCATTCGAGGCGGACGGCTCCGCCGCCGCTCAATTCCAGCGTTAGGCCTCATGGAAAAGCTTGCGCTCTCCAACATAGAGGACAGTGTCTTGGCTATGGCTGAGGATGCGTTCATCCACTTCAAAACAGCACGTCCAGTGCTGGGTACCTACTATGAGCGTAACGTTAGTTTCCAGGAGCTGTCGTCTATCGTCGGACGCTTGTCCGCCCTCGGGCTCATCCGCTGGCGTATCACACAACGCAGCACAATTCATTTCTGCAAGCGTGCGCCGGTCAGCTCTCAGCACAACTGCACGGCGGCGTTCACGGCCACGGCCAAAGGCAAGGCGTACCTCGCTCAGCCTCGGTGCGCGGCCTAACCACTCGTTCGAGGCGGACGGCTCCGCCGCCGCTCAACTCAAGCGTTAGGCCCCACAAGGAAAGATCCATGGACCTCAAAGATTTTGTCGCGAACACCATCTCCGGGATCATCGACGGACTTGTGGAAGCCCAAGGTCGAATCGCGGCACACGGGGCCTACGTGAACCCTGGAAATCTGATGGGCTCAACGTCGGATAGAGGCGAATCCGCGTTGTGGGACAACCGCAACAACAACTATGCCCGCTCTATAAGCTTCGACGTGGCGCTCACAGTCCAAGAAGGCTCCAACACTGGCGCGAAAATCGGCGTTGCAACCGGTCTTCTGAATCTTGGAGCGGGCGGCGCAAGCCAGAATTCGCAAGTGGCCGTGAATCGAGTCCAGTTCACAGTGCCGATCCTACTTCCGGCGAACGACTTGCCTGAAGCAGCAAGAGAAGCGCGGTGGTCACGGTAGTGGGGCCTAACAATTCGTTCAAGCCGACGCCGCTTCGCGGCGCGGCTTAACTCAGGTGTTAGGTATCGCATACTCATGCAAGAAGAAATTGCCAAGGGTTTCGTTGCCGTCGCCAAATTCATCGCGTACTACATCATTTGGTCATTCGTTCTGTTCAACCTCGGTCGCGCGTCACTGCTTCTCGTTACACTTGGGCAGTATCCGCGTGGCCTTGACGTCCAGCGTCACACCGACAAAATTTCACTCGTTGGCTTCCTTGCACTAGTTTTGGCTTGGGCGCTTGTCGCCGTCTACAACAACACTGTCGGCGTCCATGCCTAACATTTCGTTCAAGGCGGACGGCTTCGCCGCCGCTTAACTCAAGCGTCAGGCCAGGATGGATTGTGAAGACGGGATCGTGCATGTGCGGGGCGGTCAGGTTCACCGTCTCGTGCGAACTTAAGCCTCCTGATGCTTGCCACTGTGTTCAGTGCCGAAAGTTCTCGGGGCACTATTCAGTCGGAACGGACGTGCCCAGGAGTGCAGTGGAGATTTCTGGCGCTGAGAACGTAACCTGGTATTACTCGTCCGAGAAGGTGCGTCGCGGGTTCTGCTCGGTATGCGGGTGCTCCATGTTCTTCGATCCACCTGCCAAGGAGTGGATCGGAATCCATATGGGAGCGTTCGACGTGCCGACCGAGACGCACGCCGAGTTGCATGTATTCGTCGCCGAGAAGGGTGACTACTATGAGATTGGCGATGGGTTGCCCCAGTACCAGCGCATTCCGTAGGGACGAGCCTGTGGCCCGTCTGAGCGCAGCCATCAGGCCTCCGCCCAGGACCGGGAGCATTCGTGCCACGATGCATCAGATGTGCGGGAGAGCTTGAAGAGCCTTCGCACCTGACTGGGATGGCGGCCGCCGCACCAGACAGGCCCGATGGGCAAACGGCGAACCCGATGATTCACTTGGTAGCGGGCAGTGGAATCGCACTGCAGCGCCAAATGTCCCTGCCGGCGCGTTACCTGTTGTTGCTTGTCGTTGCAAAGAATGCGGCCGGCCCGACGCATTTGCGCATCCGGTGGCCTGACAAATCGTTCCAGGCGGATGGCTTCGCCGCTGCTCAATTCCAGCGTCAGGCGTCGCCATGAGGCCCATACCGCAAGGTGAGAATGCATGAGGCACAGCGAAAGGCATCGAACACACCGAACAGGCTGGCTTCGCGCTGCCGTGCTTGGGGCAAACGACGGTATCGTTTCTACCGCGAGCCTTGTGTTGGGGGTTGCCGCCACCGGAGCAGGTACGAGAGCAATTCTCGTCGCAGGAGTCGCTGGCCTGGTTGCCGGCGCCATGTCGATGGCTGCTGGTGAGTATGTCTCGGTCAGCTCACAGGCTGACACCGAGCGCGCAGACTTGGCTCGCGAGAGCAAGGAGTTGGCCGCAAATCCAGACCAGGAGCATGACGAATTGGTGTCGATCTATGTACAGCGGGGGCTGGACAGGTCATTGGCGTCGAGTGTTGCCACCCAACTCATGGCTCACGACGCGCTCGGGGCGCACGGGAGGGACGAGCTCGGCATCTCCGATACGTTGGCTGCCAAGCCAGTCCAGGCTGCATTCGCTTCTGCCGGGACATTCGCGACGGGTGCGGCGCTGCCACTCCTGATGGTACTCGTGCTCCCAAGCGCCACACTCATGTGGGGCCTCGCAGGCAGCTCACTGTTCTTCCTTGCATTGCTAGGCCTGCTGGCGGCGCGCACAGGCGGCGCCCTGGCACTTGCATCCGTGCTGCGCGTTACTTTCTGGGGCGCGCTGGCAATGGCCTTAACCGCGGCAGCCGGGGCGATCTTCGGGGTGACTGCATGAGCGGCGTCAAGTGGGTGATCACGTCTTTTCGCTCGGCGGCGATCCGCAGCGCGATATCGTCATGGTCAGGCCGGTGGCTTGCGGGTGACGTGCTTGACCCCTTCCCCGATGGTTTGCCGCGCAATTCGCACGCCCGGGCGCGCATCGGGTTCCACGGACGCGATGCCCGCGCAGGCGGGCATCCATCGGACTTCCCGATCGGCGAGCAGGCCTGTCCGCGAACTTCGGTTGCACGGAACAACGGCAAGCCGCGCGTGACTTCGCCGAGAGGTGATTCCTGCGTTAGCCTGCAGCCTGGTTCCCCCGAGAGTTCGATCCGCGCCCATGCCTCCCTCGACTTCCGCGCCGCCGCCAGGGCTTCCTGCCTATCGCATCCTTACCGGCCCTGACGATGCCGGGTTTTGCCATCGGGTCAGCGAGGCGCTGGCGCTCGGCTACGTCTTGCACGGATCGCCCGCGGCGACCTTCAATGGCGAGAGCGTGATCGTCGCCCAGGCCGTGGTCTGGCCTGCACGTCACCGAACAACGCCACCGGGCGTGGGCTGACGGTTCCTTTCGGCGGCGGATGTCCGCCGTGCGCGCTCAGCCCAGGCGCAGCCAGCGACGCACCGCGGCGAGGTTGCGGCGGCTGATCTCCGGGCTGTGTTCGCTGCCGTCGAGGCGGGCCAGCACGCGGCCGTCGGCCAGGCTGCGCAGCCCGACCAGGCGCGCGCGCGGCACCAGGCAATTGCGGTGCAGGCGGATCAGCTGGTCAGGCCAGGCTTCCTCCAGCTGGCGCAGCGATTCCTCGATCAGCAGCTCGCCGCCGGCGTGCTGCACGACCACGTACTTCTCCTCGGCAAGCAGGCACAACACGTCGTGCAAGGCGATGCGCACCTCCTCGCCGCGCAGGCGGCCGTGCAGGAAGGCGGTCGACTCGCGCGGGCTGTCGTCGAGGCGCCGCCGCGCACGCTGCAGGGCATCGCGCAGGCGTTCCAGCCGCACCGGCTTGAGCAGGTAATCCGCTGCGCCAAGCTCGAACGCCTGCAGCGCGTGCGCCTCGTACGCAGTGCAGAAGATCACCTGCGGCCGTGCCCTGCC
>Ga0209922_104084_pt1 | contig 10868 bp, 9 predicted proteins | sample ThiBiot_500_biof_FD_183946 | JGI IMG/M metagenome (GOLD analysis project Ga0209922, IMG submission 183946) | Wastewater bioreactor microbial communities from Cape Town, South Africa - Thiocy_expt_500_biof (SPAdes) | ecosystem: Engineered > Bioreactor > Thiocyanate-remediating > Anaerobic-Aerobic ...
AAACAAAAAAGAAATTCATTCGTAATGGCAGCGCCGAGAGTTACACAGAGAAATATTCAATTTCGAGATCAAGTTCAAATCAAAGAAATACCGAGACATGATGCTAATGAAGAAGACGAATGGAATCCGAATTTAACCGGAGTAAACACGAAAGATAATATATGTAATTAGTATTAGGTCTTTTGTAATTTAGCAAAATGTATTCAAAAAACCAACGAAACAACGAAATATTATTATTGCTATTTCCGTTTGTGGTCTAGTCCTTCTTCTCGTTGTTATCGGAGCTGTATTAGGCATTGTATTGAGTCAAACAAGTATGATGAAACCTTTTTCTGTTTGCATTCATTTGTTTTTTTAAAATCTTAGCAACAACAACAGCCGATGAATCTTTAACCTACAATCAAGCTTGCAAAACAGGCTCACAACAATGTCAATCCTCTCAAGGACTCACCTGTCCGAATGGATTTTGCTCATGTTCATCGCCTTACTCATGGAATACAAATACTCAAACATGTAGGAGAGAGTCTTTACAGTCGAGTATAAAATTTAGTCAGAAACTGCTTGTACAGTAAAACAACCTCCCATCAATATGGTATAATCGAATTATTTGAATACTAATTCATTTTCGCTCAGTATAGTCCTTTCTCTATATACATTTCTAAAACAGAAGTTACCGAAATTTATCTAAAAATCCCCTGTGTATTTCGAAATAAATCCTATAATCTCTTTCGAGTGTGGGTGCCACGAAATCTTGATACGATAAATAAATCTCGATATCCCCTTAAAAAAAACGAAAGTATACTGTAACGAAATAACACTGCAGAGAGAGTATCTAACTATGGATTCTCTTCTGAAGGTGAAATGTATATTCGTGAGTAGTACCTTTTGGTAGCTAAACACTATCTTTTTTATTGAGTAAAAATGTATAAGCAAATAAGACCCAGTGGTTCAGTTCTTGTACTCGTCTTTATATATGTTTCTCTGATATACCAGAGAGAAGAAAAAAAAAGATTATAACCTCGAATCTGTCAATATTCTTCATCAATCCAATAACCGTTATCGTTGTGCATATTTCTATTTCGTCACGTTCGTTTGTGTTTGTGTTTTCTTCTCACAACATTTGTATTTTGACAGATTATTAATTTTTAATAATCAATGTTATTTTATTGATCCAATATCATTATTGGCAGAAAGTTTATGACAAAGAAGAACAAATTTGTTTTGGGTTTTTTTTTAAAAAGAACTTTTGCTAAAAATGAATTCGTGTCTCCAAGTTTTCTCAGTCAGTTTGTCAAACTGCAGAGAAATATGTATTCTACAACTCAACAATTGCAGATTTCTATATTCTGAAAAGAAATCCTTTTTTTTATTTCATTAACGAACATAGTTATTAAAATTCGGACTTTGTTGAGTTGTAGTGCCATGGGTAACAGTAGTGAATTTTTATACTGTGAGATACCCATACCAGCAATCATTTCTCAGAATTCAATCCAATTAGTATATAGAGTAAAAGGATCAATTAATACATCGAAGAATATTCAGTATTATTACTTTTTCTACTCTCTACCTGTAACTGATCTTTAAAAATATCAAAAATAAGATGTCGAAAAATTGTCACTAAGTATTAGTTTCTAAAGAAGTGTTTATTAAGGAAGGTTTTACTGTATATGATCAGACAGAATAAACGCCGTTATTACGGATTGAAAACCCATTTTTATACGTATAATTTGTAAAATGTCTCTTATTACGCATATTTACTATCAAACAGGGATAAAATCATCCTAAAAATGTGCATTTTTTTTCTTCGAAGGTACTTTGCTGACATATAATCAAACTTGTTCACTCTCGATTCAATGCAATTCATCACTCGGACTCTATTGTACAAATCAAATTTGTCAATGTGATGATTATCATGCATGGAATACATCGAACGATACATGTAAATTCAATATGAGAAATGAAATATCTATTATTTATTTTCAGGTACAATAATTTCAAATAATTCATTGAGTTACGGTGAAAAATGTGCGAGAAATTCTAGTCAATGTAAATCACTACTTGAATTAACATGTACCGGCAGTTGCACGTGTCAATATGCGAAAGTATGGAATGGATCGAATTGCATTTGTCCGAATGGAACTTTTTTAAATGCATCGAATCTGTGTGGTAAAACAACATCATAGAAATTGAATTGCATACACTCGAACATATTTTTTTATTCTTTTTAAAGAAACACTTCGTCGGATTAATATGTCCTGTGCGAGTACGGAACAATGCGATGTATATCGAGGTTTAAGCTGTGGAAATCAATCGAATATATGCGAATGTTCATCGGATCAATATTGGAATTTTAATTGGGAACGTTGTCGTGAGAATTTGAAAATCAACAAAAGAAAAAAAACGTTATATTTGTTTTTATTAGTTCAACGAGTTAATTATTCTGAGGCATGTGCTCGCGATGGTGATTGTGTGCCGACATTAACATGTCCAATATTACCTGGCGTTTGTAATTGTCCACAATATCTGCCTGATTATGTTTGTAATTGTGCTGAGAATAAATATTATGATGCAACGATTGCACAATGTGGTAAGATGAATTTATTATTACAATTTTAAATACTTCATTGTTCATTTAGTCAATCGTGCGAGTTTAAATGGAGCATGTACAGCATCTGCTAATTACACTTGTCTCATCTCACTCTATTGTAATGCAGGCATTTGCACTTGTCCTCTCGGAACAACTTGGTTGGCTGCAAACTCAACCTGTTTATGAAATAAAGATTTTTGTTGATGTATGTTTTAAAATTTATTTGATTTCGAAAAAGAAAACGAAATGTTCTTTTATTTACTTCTCATTAACACACACACATATATATAAACGATCTTTCTTTCTATTCGCCATTCGGAAGAATCAAAAATAAAATAAAAATTAGCAAAAAAACAAACAAACAATTATTATTTTCCTTTTGTCTCTTCGTTCATCGATTTCGTTCGTAAAATAACACATATGCATTGGATGAGATAACACGAGTTTTATCGTTCATCGAATAAACCGATGAATCATTGAATTCATGCCATTGTTGAGTGAATGGATGTTTACATTGGGCTATATAATGTCCGGAATAGGCCGTGCCACTATGATTCGATACTCCGATGAGATTATAACATGGTGTTGGTCCTAAAAATCGAATTGAACGGACATATCTTGAGATTAAAATTGAAACTACCTTCGTAACTTTCGGACATAACATCAACGAGTTTGTCGAGTCGAAGGTCTGCTAAAGGAAAATCAACGTCAGTATTGAGTTTTGCTCGTGTTCGTGATTGAGAAAATCGTTTCAAATGAAGAACAAGTATTTGCGGACATTTTTGAATCGAAAATTTCTTTGTACATCGTCGTTTTTGTTTGCATTTCGCACACATCTACACAGAAGTAATCAATAAAAACAAATATCCATTGATTTTTGAATCTACTGGTTTCTCATTGCCGTCTAGTTCTTCTTTACTCATAAACAATTGAATACATTCTTGAACATTCGTCGAAGTTTTATTCTTGAAATGAAATAAAATCGAAGAAAATAAGCAGTAGAAACATTTTGATTTACTCGTGGCAATGGAATCGAAAGATCCCAGAACATATCGAATGTTGTCGATTGGTAATTGCAATGCGTACATTCAAGTGTACTTTTCAATTGTCCACCGAAAATATCTTTATTAAATAATTGAAATCAAATTTTAATTTGATTAAGAAAATAATAATCGATTTACCGAGAATAACACTATCGTCGTACCGTAGACAACGTTCCCAACTTAATCGTGCTCGTTCTTTTTCTCTAGAAGAAAACAGTCAGATTGGAATTCTGTGGAAACTAAAAGCACAACTCGGATAGATAGAATTCAACTAGTAAAAGGAGATATTTTACAGATTATACACGAATTTAACACTCCTTCTCCTCAGAAAATCCGATTTTTTGAAAAAAAAATTCCGTAAAAACGGCGTTTTTCTGTAAGATCTATTTCCTGGATGGTAAAACTTGAAGTTTACTTTCGTAAAGTCAATGTTTTTAACCTTGTCCGACCGATTCCGAGAAGCAAAAGCAGTGTGGGACCTAAAACTAGTGTAGTTATAACTTTCAACTATGGTTAAAACTTGATTATGATTGACATCATTCAAGATTCGAAAATGAGATAAAGTATCTTTTTTTCTTTTCAATATCATCAACAAACTATAGAAAAAGTTCTCGACCAAAAACAATTTATTTGTTTTAATATTACGAAGGAAATATGAGCAGTCTTTGAGATAAGAAAAAGTGAATGCATATGATCCAGTGTGGAACCTAAAATTAGCGTAGTTATAACTGATTAACTTTTTTTCACTCGCCACACTTCACTCAACCAATAGTCTTGATTAATATCCTATCAGTTTTGATAGTTATAACTTTGGTTACAACCATTTTAACTTTTTGCTGATTTTCTCAACTTTTAACTTTTGGAAAATTAGTTTTAACTCCCACACTGAGTAAAAGTGTTAAAAATTCTCTTTTTATATATTTTTGTTACGGTTAAAATTGGAATTTTGAATTTTTCGATAAAATTCCGGTCAAATTATTAATCTTGACCGTAACATATTCGTTCTCTTTTGAACATGGATATTGTAGAAATACAATTACGAACTTTGAAAAGCTAATTCTTAGTCGAATATGAAACATATTGCCAAAAAGCAACAATCGGTCGTAAGAGTACAAAAAAAAATGAGTAGTAATTAAATGCTCAGTAATTTCGTCTATCTATTTCAGTAAAATGACAGAATTTTATTGAACTAATAAACATCCTCAACCAATAGAATGATTTTTTTAATGAGAAAAGTAAATTCTTTACCGAGATCCTGGTTTGAATACTGAACAAATGATTATTTACTGAGCATTTAATTTGTTCCCCAAAAAAATGAAGAACCGATTTTTCTTCTATCTAATAATAGATTTCATAACCTATACTCAGACAGACAAATCTAACAGAAAAACGCGTTTTTTTTACAAGATTTGTCTCTTTGGAAAATACCTCAAAATAAAACAAAAATTCGCATAGTTTTATCATCACACTCTAGTCTAAATTATCATTTGCATTCAAACTATCGAGAGATCCAGAGATTTGACTCTTTTTCTACATGAAATACGACTTAATTGAAGTATTTACAAAATATTTCACATTTATAAAATGGACATAACATTCTCTTCAATATCTATTTTGAATTATAGATAATCAAGAGTTAAATTTTCATTTTTTTCCGGATGTTTTCTGTTGTTAAATTCTCACAACTGATAATCGATGTAGAAAAGAAAACTAACCAATAATTACTTCTTTAATAAAGGGATTTTTTCAATCTTACGGTTTTTGTTCTTCAGCTTTTTCGTCGATTTTCATCGGCGTTGCTTTCCGTTGAATACGACTGACGTCTTCATTCAAACCTTGAAGAAGATATCGAAGAAATTCTTGTGAATCTTGTTGTCTGAAACGACAAAAAACAAAATCATCGAAAGAAAGAACTTCGCGATTCACTTACGCATAGCCGAGAAATCTCGGTGCAAAACGTCCGACTGTATTCTTAAACGCCGACGGACTCACCACCGCATGTGTTCCATCGGATGAACTCCACATTTTCTGTATTAAATTCGCATATTCTAAATTCGAATTAAACAAATTCAAAAAGAATTCTCTGGGTCTTTGTTTACCTCGCATGAGCACGCCCTTCATAACGCTCGTTGACGATCTATTAAATTGAGATTCGAGATCATCTTTAAAACAGAACTCAACCAACGGTCGAGTATTCGATAGACATTGCAGAACAGAATTCATAAAACACTTCGAAACACAAAACATTTCAAAACAAAACAAAACAAAACATTTCGATTTACAGTATTGCCGAGATTCTGCAGGCCAGTGAGTCCGCCATTGGCCAATCGACTTTCGATATTCATGCTGCCCGATTGAATTGCTCGGGAAAGTGATGAGACCGTTGGACGTGAACGACTTGCCGACATGGCCACTCGAACAATCTAGAAATCGATGTTTGATTTTATGTTTTTCTTCTTTTCACTAAATCTTGTTTTTTCTTTATTTCGCAAAAAAACAAAAAACAAAACGAGACGCTTAGAAATAAGTGTGCGGTCGACGAGTTGTAAAACGTGGATGATGAAGACGTTTCGTTGCTTTATTAACCATTGGAAATCTGGAAAAAAAACAATTCAGCAAACATAGAGAAATTCAACTTTTCGAAATCCTACTTTATCTTCGAATCATGAAATTGCGTGACATGCGGTCGTCGACATTCTTTGGCGGGCAAACGTTTGATCTTCATGATTTGAATGGTCGACGGTCGAGCACGATGTTTAGCGCCCATGTCACGGTAGCATTGTGTGACAGCGAGAGCTCGTGTTAGATCTCGATATTCGCGGTACATGTTGTGCGTGCCCGAACGTGAATCGTAACGGAGCCAAATGCCGAAGTTCTTGACGGTTAACGGTTGACGTTCGTTGATTAATTTGCATTCGACGATTTCGCCGGCACTTTTCTTCACACGTTTCAATTGACGAAGAAAAAACCAGAAACGAGATTTGGCTTGAACTTCATCGGGCGCGTAGATATGCATTTCGTAGAGTGGCGGCGTTTTTAATGCGGCCGATGGGAGTTTACGACCGATGATTCGGTATTCACGAAGATTGCCTTTAGCTTTCATGATGAAATCTAGAAGAAATTGATCGTTTTTGTCTAGCTCGATTGGATTCTATGGAAAGAATTTTCATTCGTCGATTGATGTTACTTATTGGAGAGGAGAGGTTCGATATGGAGGCTCGAGAGAGAGAGCTTAACAACCAACATGGCGAGAGAGATGAAATGTAATTTTATTCATGAAATTGATTTCGAAAGAAATAGGACAAAGATTATGCAAATCGAAAATTTCAAAATCAGGAGTTGTTTTTTTTGCGATTTATGCAGTATATCATAAATCAGCAATGTTATTTGAATTTTGTAATAGGAACATGTCTAAACAACACGAATATATATGCAGTTGTGCTTTTCAACATTCATGAAATGTGACAAATTTTGATGCTATCTTGAGAAAAGTATGATAAGTACTAATGTCCAGCTGTCTAAGCCATTTTAAACGCTGAATCCAGAGCTGAGTAACTCAGCTAAAAAAATGAATTAACTCAATTCAATTCGTTTATCTTGAAAATTTTTGATAAACTGCAATTCAAGTCCTAAATTGAGTTGATTTAACAACTCTTTTACTGAATTCTTCCGCTCTAATCTGGATATTGATTATCAAAGATTTACTGAAAACGATTGCTTTACTTAAATCTTTGATTATTTTCACTACTTTGGCACGTTAAAAAAAATAATTTTTTGAATTGAGTTCCCCCAGCTCTAGCTGAATCAAAATAAACAAATTTATTCTACTTTCATTTTTGTGAATTTTTAATAATCGTGAAATTAAAAGGATTCATTCTAATCAAACGTTTCTCTGTCGGTGTATCTTTTTTCTACTGAAACAACATAGAGGTTTGTCAAACTTGTTCGTTATTGTCCTTTATTTGTGAGACAAAAAAAAAGAGAATTATCTAAGATTTTGCACTCTTCTGCCCCTATAAACTAAGTTCGATATTGTCTCAAATCTTCTTAACTGATTAAAAATATAGGTAAAATTAAAATTTGAAAATCAGGAGGTTTGGCCACCCTGTTATTGAGTTTAATGATGAACGATCGTGTCCAATTGGACAACTGAGCTAAAAAAAATGAATTGAGCTGATTTAGCAACTCTTTTATCGAATTCTTCCGCTCTAATCTGGATATTGATTATCGAAAATTTACTGAAAATAATCGATAATTAACGATTGTTCTACTTAAATCTTTGATTATTTTACCACATTAAAAAACAATATTCTTTACCTACCTCACACATATCTTGATAGAATTTATTTTGAATTCGAATAAAAGGAAAAAATTTGAATCAGACGAAAGAATAAGTTTAACAAAAAGCCAGGAAAAGGTAACAACGGATTGAAATCACCGAAAATCAGTCAAATTCACGTGTGTTTTTATGATTTCGAGTGAATCTCAATGTTTTTCTGTAACTTTGTGTAATTATACAATTCATAATGATTTTTGTTCTAGTGTAAATCACAAATCAGTTGTTACTCCCTTGAAAAAAAGTCGAAACGGATAAAATTTCTTGTTCTACTGCTAAACTGTCAGTTCACATAATAAACTGATCATTTATTTTGTTCCCAAATAATATCAGTTAGGAGTCTATCAAGTAAAAATAATAACTAATCGTCTTCAAGATTGTTTTCTCCTTTGAAAAATGTGTTAGCTTTTAAAAATGCTAAAATTCGGACAACTTCGAGATACGTCCGGTAATTAACAAACAGTTTTATGGTCGAAAATGAAATAATGTTTCGATTGTATGTAATCGAGATAGGCTGTCAAATTGAGTCGAACAGCTGAGTAGAAAAGTGATAATTGACCTCGATAGGCAAAGTAATTGAGTTCATTATGCCAACCGCATAGATAGCGTTGAATGCACGGATGATGATTTCGATAGATGAGAATAGCTATGTCGAACATTCGAAGGCCGAGACGATCGGATTGATTGTAGAAACCTTCGGATTGATATTGTTGTTCGAGTAGTCGAATATCTCGAAGTGTATGATTGAATTTTGTTGAATGAGGAGTTTTTTCACGTCGTGTTAAACGAATGATTGTTTCGTTAACTTCAACGGCTGATGTTCGATTGGGTCGATCATGATTTGCACTTAACACTGGCGTTCGTGCTTCACGTAGGATTTCATTTAAATTCACAACATGAGCTTTACCATCGACCCAAACAATCCATTTCGCCAATGGAAATAATCGTTCACCGAGAGTTTTCAATGTTTCGGTTGATTTTGCTTCGATATAAAAAGGTGTAGCTTGAGTTCCGAGATTGATTATCTCCCAGATAATCTCCGATTGTTTAGGATAAAATGTTTTATAAGCATTAAAAGTTTGTTCATCAACGAATGCAAGTAAACAGAATGATGACAACAGATTGCCATGAACAGGCGGCAATGGATCATAACAATTTGTAACTAATGTAAATATAACAACTTCACACGTATGATTTCGATAGAAACGTGTTCGAATCGTATCAAATATTGATGGTAGAGCAAAGCCGCATTTAATTGATTTTCTCGTTGTTTGATAATACAATTCTTCACGATCATTCAAAGAATAAATATCACTAAATGCACAATCGAATGTTCTCGTTACACATCGAATCGACGTTCGATTTTTAAACGTTTCACTTTGCAATTGAACAAATAGCCCATCGTCAACACAACGTCGATTTCGATACAAATACTCTTGAAACGATCGATGACCATGCAAATAATAGAAATCATCGGTCGTATTCAATTCTTTCGATGGTTCGGGCAACGAATTCGTTTGTAAACGTTCGGCTACATCGGATCGATCCCACCAAAGTGAATCCTCGATGAATAGATGTGCGTCTGCATCTAAGATTTCTTTCGACAGTTGAATTTGTAATAATGAAAAGAATTTGGTCAATAGTTGTTCACAAGATTGAATATTTGAATGAATCAATTCTTCGGCATAGATAATTCGAGTTTGAAGAAAATATTTCGAAAGAAAATCAATTGTGAGTTGAACTCGTTTGAGGTCATTTTCAATATTGGCTAGCGTTTGATTTCGATCGATAGATTGATAGGTTAGCATTGCTCGAACAGATTTTCGTTGAAAATAAATCGAATTCTGATCGATTAATCGAGATAATTCACTTGAACATGCTGATTCATCGAGAATTAACGGAAGAATATTTATTTGAATTGTCCGAAAACTCGAAGAATTCGTTCGATGAATTTGTTCGTCTTCGATTCGACATTGTTGAGTCAATCGAACGATTCGAATGTTAGCTAATTGTCGAACGAGAAGCCATTGAATGTATTTCATCGAACCACTACAATCAAACGTCCACAGGGAACTTGTTTGAGAATTCAAAACAAATAATCGATTGGTTTGATTAGGTCGAAGATAGATCGCATAGAAAATAACGAGTAGAATACAAAAAACGATGCTCATTTTCAGAAGGTTTGATTTCATTGTCGAATTTTGCTTTTTTTTTATGCATGTGTGCCTTCGTTTTTTTCTGTTTTGTTTATATAAGAACGAAAAAGAATTGTTTCAAGGAGACATTGTGATTTGTTCTATTTTCTCAATGACATTATCGAGTAGATAATCATATATTATTTATTAGATTGCGTGATATTTGATAAAAACGACAGCGAAATTGAAAAAAGATTTGTTATTTTGGTTTGATTTAATTAGATTTCCTATAATAGACTTATGATTTATTTATACAAATGAAAAATAAAACAGCGAGCTTGAATATGATACCTTAAGGCAATTGAAATAATCATTTGAGACTTTTTTTTTTATATCGAACAACAGATAGTATAGAATATGAATATGAATGATTTGTTCCTGGAACAAAGTCAGAAAAAAAAAGAAATCTCTTGCCTATATAATCGGTTTAGTGCATTGCATGCATTCTATTTCATTGAAAGACAGAGAGAAAAAGTCGGTTCTACCCACAAAGCAATCATCCTTTTTTTTTATCGTCGCTGTTGTTGTTTTGTTGCCGTCGTTGTTTCTCTTCTTTCGTCGAGGAAAAAAACTGAAGGAAAGACAAGTAAGTCATGGAAAAGAATAAATTATATGTTAGGCGTGGTCGTAGTAATCGCAATGTTCTCTCGTATTCTTTTTTTTCTTCTTCTTCTAGTGCACACACACACACATTGATGTTTTCTTTT
>Ga0209922_104087_pt1 | contig 10864 bp, 9 predicted proteins | sample ThiBiot_500_biof_FD_183946 | JGI IMG/M metagenome (GOLD analysis project Ga0209922, IMG submission 183946) | Wastewater bioreactor microbial communities from Cape Town, South Africa - Thiocy_expt_500_biof (SPAdes) | ecosystem: Engineered > Bioreactor > Thiocyanate-remediating > Anaerobic-Aerobic ...
GGTCGTCTTCCTGTCTCAATCGGCCGTCCAGAGGCGGCCCGATGCCAAGCGCTGCCCCGAGGGCGTCGTCCCGGCGCTCCTTTCCGATCCGTTCGTGCACGGAACGGCCAAGAGCGTTGCCTTCCATTTGAAGACGGACGCGCCGATCTCGGCGTACGCGATCTTCCCCTACGGCGGAGCGGATTCCTTCTACCCGACGTCGACCCTCCTCCTGCCCGTCTCGTCGTGGGACAAGAACTACGTTGCGGTGACGACGGGAAGGTTCGGAAACCCGTACGATCGGGGGCCTCTCGGTCGAAGGACGATTCAGATCGTCGCGAACGATGACGACACGCAGGTCACGATGCGTCCCAACGTCCACATCGTCGGGGCGGTGGGGCTCGAAGGCGCGACGAAGAACCAGCCGAAGACGTGGACGCTCTCCCGCGGAGAGGTGCTCCAGTTCGTGCAGATCGACTCGCCGGCAGGAAGCCCGATCGAGGCGAACAAGCCGGTTGGCCTCTTCGGCGGCTCGCCGTGCACCTTCCTTCCGATCGAGAAGGGGGCTTGTGATCTCACGCAGCAGCAGATCCCGCCGTTCTCGCAGTGGGGCACGAGCTACCCGCTCGTGCCGTACCTCTCGCGGCTCAGCAGCCCGTCCGGATCCCGTGTGCGCGAGACAGTGGGGTTCACCCTCGTCGGTGCAGCGGACGACACGGTCCTCACGTACGATCCCATCAAGCCGCCAACGGCGCCGGAGAAGCTGTCGTCCGGCGAGGTCGTTAGCTTCATGACCGACGCCATCGTCCACGTCCGGAGTCAGGACTCGAAGCACCCGTTCTACGCCGGCGTGAACATGTCCGGCTGGCAATACGGTGGCGGTGCGAACCGGATGGGCGATCCCGAGTTCGTCAACATCGTCCCGGTGGAGCAGTTCCTGGATCGATACGTGTTCTTTGTGGACTACACGTATCCGGACACGTCGGTGACGGTCGTGCGGCGCAAGACGCCGGGGGGATTCGCCCCGGTGGCGCTCGAATGCGCCGGCGAGATCACGTCGTTCGTCCCCCTCGATGGCGCCGGCGAATACGAATACGCTTGGGTGAAGCTGACGTCGGATTTCCATCCGCAGAAATACCCGAAGGGGGAATGCGGCTACGGTCGTCACGAGGCGAGGAGCACCGGGCCGTTCTCGGTGACGGTCTGGGGGATCGGACCGGCTGCGAGCTACGGCTACGCCGGTGGTAGCGGTGCGCGTCCGGTGAACGACGCGCCGCCGCCGCCCGTCAATTGACGAGACCGAGCGTCAGCGAGGACGAGGAGTCTGGCGGAGCACGAGGGGCAGCGCTGACGCGTCATTCCTCGGCGACGGTGACCTGCCAGCCGTGTGGCTCCCAGACCTCGTCGTCGGGATCGAACGTGTAGGCGGGATCACCGACGTTCACTCCGACGAGCATGATCCGGTCGACGCCTTCGAGGTCGACGAGCGTCATCTGCGCTTGCGTCGCGCGCTCCGTGGTCGGGATGACGACCCGCCCGAGCTCGCGGCCGTTCGCGTCGAGCTTCACGAGCGCCCAGCGGAAGAGCGCGTGCTCCTCCCATTCGATCTCGACGCGCAGGCGCGCTTCCGGACGGGCTCCCGCGCGCTGGATCACGAGGTAGCTCGCGCCGGTGGGATGAAGCGGACGGCGCGGGCCGAGCCGACGCGGCGTCGTGGGCCAGGGGATTTCCCAGTCGAGCGGGACGCGCGCCGCGTCGCCGAGCGATCGGCGCTCGGGTAGGTGAAACCCGTCGTCGGCGCTGCCGAGGAAGGCGCGCGCGATCGCGAAGTCGAGCCAGAGGTCGTGGACGGTGCCGTTCGTCGAGAGCGCTCCCTTGAACGTCGTGCGGAGCACGTCGAACGTGTCCGGCTCGTTCGTCCAGCGGGAGGCGCCGAGCGGCGTCATCGTCGGATGCAGTGCCCAGGACGCGGTCACGATTCCGCCCGGTGTCCGGCCGAACGCCCACTCGAGGCGCGCCCAGAAGGCCGCCGCGCCCTCGGAGAAGAGCGCGTCGAGCGGGGAGGGGCCGCCGTCCTCGGCACCTCCCGCGACGGCGGTCTCCGAGCCTGCGCGGGAATCGCAGAAGGCGCGCTCCGGTCGCGACTGGAACGCGAGGATCGCGTCTGCCGAGAGGCCGACCGAGCACGGCGCCACGAGCTCGGCGAGGTACGCGGACTGTGCGCGTGCGGTGCCGTCCTCCGTCGCGGGCGCGACGCGGAACAGGCTCGCTCGGGCGAGCATCTTCGCCGCGAGCGCGTCGAGGACGCAGCCGGCGCGCACGCGGCGATCGATGGTCGTGAACGCGCGCGCGCGATCGAACCGCGAGCGAACGTCTCGTGCCTCGAGGGTCGTCGTCCCGAGCTCGGACTGCGGTTCGACGATGAAGACGTCGTAGGCGAGCGTGCTCGGGTCGACGTCGGGCGCCGGGACCGCGAGCGCTCCGGTCAACGTCTCCCAGGCGCGCTCGAACGCATCGAGGGTCGCCATCGCGGCGGTCCCGTCTCGAGGCGAGCTCGCATGCACGCAGACCGGCGCACGGGACGAGCACGCGCGGAGATCGGGAGCGAGCACCGGCCGGGCGGCGTAGGCGACGTACGGCCCGGGCGCGACGCCCGGATCGATCATGCGCGGCTTCGGATCCTTCTCGGGATCGGGCTCGCTGGGCCCGGCCTGCGCGGGGCGAGCGTGGAGAGCGAGCACGACGAGCGCGCCGGCGAAAGCGGCGCCCGATACGACGGGACGAGCCCTCCTCGCAAGGTGAACGAACAGACGTCCCGGTGACCTCCACACACCTCCATTTCACCCCTCAGGATGCGGATTTGACAGTGTCTTTGTCAGACCTCTATAACCGTGACGGACATCCATGGCCGATCCTGCCTTCGATCCCAGCGGCGCAGTTCGCTTCGACGTGACGAGCGGAGCGGCCTCCGACGCCCGAGGCACACGCCTCGTGCTCGTTCCCGCGGCCGCGCTCGAGGCGCTCGAGCGGACGACCCCCGGAGCTCTCGCTCACCTCGGCGGCGAGGTCGGTCGGGGCTGCGGAGCCCGCGTCGCAGCGCGCCTCGGAGGCGACGGTGGAGTTCGAGCGGCAACGCTCGAGCTCGTCGTCTCGCACCTCGCGGGCGAGCTCGCGATCGCGGGGCTCGGCGCCGTTCACGTCGAGCGCTGGGGGCGCGCCCTCGTGCTCGTGGTCTCGAACCCCGGCGTCAACAGCGACGGCTTCCTCGGCGCGGCCCTCTCGGGAGCGCTGGCGGCGGCCTCGGGGCGTGAGGTCGCGATCGCTCCGCTCGGTCGCGAAGGCACGACCGCCCGCTACTTCGTCGGCACGCCGCAGACGGTGGTGAAGGTGCGCTCGCTGGTCTCGCAGGGCAAACCGTGGAGCGACGTCCTCGGCGCTCTCCAGAAGGTCGTGACGTGATGAGCCCGACGGAAAAGATCGCGAAGCTCGAGAGCCTCCTCGCTCGTGTGAAGGAGCGCGCGGAGGCCCCTCGCGCGACCGGCGCCGTGGCGTTCCAGCCCCCGCCGGCGCACGTCGCCGAGTCCGCCCATGCGGTTCCCGAGCCTGCGCCGGCGGTTCACCAGTCGCCGACCGCGCCCCCGCCGAGCGTGGAGGCCGTCGCGGCGGCGCACATGTCGTCCGTGCCGCCTCCGCCGGAGACGGCCACCGGCTGGACGGAGCCGCCCCCGGAGACTTCCGCCGAGCCGGTCCTCGAGACGGGCGAGGCGGACATCGACGCGGATATGGAGGTCGAGGTCTCGGCGGAGGTCGTCGAGGTCGACATCGACATCGACGAGCCGGGCCTCCTGCCCGCGGAGAGCGGGACGCAGCCGGTCGCCGAGCACGCGACGAACGGATTCCACCCGGCGGAGGTCGAGCTGTACGCGGCGGCCAACGAGCTGATGGCGGAGCCGTCCGTGCCGCCGCCGGCCGACGAGCTGATGGCGGAGCCGTCCGTGCCGCCGCCGGTCGACGAGCTGATGGCGGAGCCGTCCGTGCCGCCGCCGCCGCCCGAGCCGCCCGCCGCGAACGAGGTGCTCGAGCCGGCGCCGAGCTCGTCGCCCCGTCCGATCGCCTCGGAGAAGCCCGAGGCGTACGAAGAAGAGAGCGCGCCGCGCCATACGCCGCCGCCCGAGTCCGGCAAGCAAGTCGCCGCCCCGTCGGTGAAGCCCGAGGCGGTGCGCATCACGACGACCCCGTCGTCGTCGCCGCCGCCCTCCCTCGAGGGCCACACGCTCATCGGCGGCTGGCGCGAGCCGGGAATGGCACTTCCGCGCGAGCCCGGTGCCGATCTCCCGCGCGCCCCCGCGGTGCGCGTCCCGCCGCCGCCGCCGCCGCCGCCGCGCGAGGTCTTCGGGTCGGCTCCGCCCGCGCCGCCCGCTCCACTCGCGCCGCAGCGGCTCGTCGCGGAGGTCACGCAGCCGCAGCTCCGCGCGGACGCGCCGGTGGCGACGATCGAGGGAGCCGCTCCGCGGTTCACGCCGGCGTCGTTCGGCGATCTGCTCGACGCGACGCTCTCACTCTGACGGGACGAGCGCACGCGGTCGGGGCGAGTGGTGCGCTCGTGCCGTGACGCGCCCGCACGACACGAGAAGGCCGAGGTTGCTCGTGGGCGAGCAGGCGCCCGACTTCAGCTGCCCGGCGTCTTCGCGCGGAGCGCGCGAACGAGCGTCTGCCACCACGACCGCTTCGGGGGCGGGCTCCAGGGCGGTACGCCGAGCGGCCCGCGCGCGTAGAGAGCGGCGATCCGCTCCTCGTCGTCACCTGGCTCGCTCGTCGCCACGAGGCCCGTGCCCGCGTCGACGAAGGCACGGCCGCCACCCGTCGCCAGCGCGAACGACCATCCCCACGCGTGCGAGGTCGCCTCTGCGATGGCGGAGACGTCGACGCCGCAGGCTTTCGCCGCGCGCTCGCGCGCCTCATCGAGGTGGAGCCGGCGCTTCGTCGGGCCTTCGCTCATCGCGCTTGAGTGTAGCGTGGTGACCCGAGCGATCAGAGCCACTCGACGGCGGCGCTGTTCAACCACGTTCGCTGGCGGCGTGCGAAGACGCGTGTCGAGCGGACGATCGCGTCGCGGAGCTCGTCTCGCGAGAGCGTGCCTTCGAGGTGCGTTCGCACCTCGGCGTAGCCGACCGAGCCCATCGCGCGGGCCTCGGCGTAGCCCGCATCGAGGAGCGCGCGGACCTCGTCGAGCCATCCCTCCGCGAGCCAGCGATCGACCCGGGCGCCGATGCGCGTCGTGAGGCCGGCGGGATCGTGTTCGAGGCCGATCATCGCAGCATCGAAGCGTGTCGTCTTGAAGCCGTGGGACGCCTGCCAGTCGGACATCGTGCGGCCCGACAGCTCGTGGACCTCGAGAGCGCGGCTTACTCGGACGAAGTCGTTCGGATGGAGTCGCTGCGCCGATGCGGGATCGACCCGTGCGAGCTCCTCGTGGAGCGCGGCGCGGCCCTTCTCGTCCGCGAGCGCGCGATGCCGGGCGCGGATCGCCGGATCGGCCGCGGGGGCCTCGACCAAGCCGAGCACCAGCGCGCGCACCCAGAAGAAGGTGCCGCCGCAGACGATCGGGATCTTCCCGCGCGAGCGGATGTCCTCGATCGCCGCTTCGGCGAGCTTGGCCCATCCGGCGGCGTCGATCGAATCGAGCGGATCGTGCGTGTCGACGAGGTGATGCCGGGCGCGCGCTGCCTCTTCGCGCGTGGGCTTGCCGGAGCCGATGTCGAAGCCGCGATAGATCTGCACGCTGTCCGCCGAGACGATCTCGCCGCCGACCGCCTCGCACGTGGCGAGCGCGAGCTCGGTCTTGCCGCTCGCGGTCGGGCCGACGATGCAGAGGAGCCGGTCTCCGCGAGCCAGCTCGATCGCGCGTGCTCTTGCTCTCGAATCAGCGTCCGACACGACGTTCCAGCTCGCTCCAGGCAAGTCGCATCACGACCGGCCTGCCGTGCGGGCAGTGACCCGCGAAGTCGACCTCGTCGAGCGCGGCGAGGAGGGCCCGTGCCTCCTCCGGTGAGATGGTATCGCCCGCGCGGATCGAGCCGTGGCAGGCCATCGTGGCGAGCACAAGGTCGACGGCTCCGCCGAAGGCGCGCCCTCCGGCACGCGAGAGCTCGCTCGCCAGATCACGCACCACGCGAGCAGGCTCTTTGCGTGTGAGGATGGCGGGCACCGAGTGAACGGCGACGGCGCCGTCTGCGACGGCACGGACCTCGACGCCCATGCGCGTGACCTCATCGGAGTGCTCCTCGAGCACGGCGACCTCCGACGGTGGCAGCTCGACGATCTCGGGCACGAGGAGCCGCTGGGTCGCGATCGATCGGGAGGCGAACGAGCGCCTGAGCCGATCGAACGTGACGCGCTCGGCAGCGGCGTGCTGGTCGAGGACGTAGAGCCCATCCTCTCCTTCGCAGACGAGGAACGTGGCGCGCATCTGTCCGACGAAGCGGAGCGTGCCGTAGAGCCCCGGGGGATTGAACAGAGTCGCGCTCGGCAACGCCTCCGCGATCGCCTGGACGCCAGGGGAGCGGCCGAACGCGCCGAACGGAAGCGGGCGGAGCGTGGCTTCACCGACCGTGGTCGACGGTGTCCGATCGGGATTGGGTGAAGGCCGCGCGGAAGTGAACAGGTTCTCCTCGGGCAGGAGGGTTGACGGAGGGTCAGCGCGAGACTGCATCGTCGGCGGCTGCGCCGTCGGGGGGGGCAGCGTCGCGCTCGAGACGAGCTGCCGCGCGGCGATGGCCCCGGCGAACCCGTCGAACGTCGGAGGATCGAGCCGCGGGCGCGCGAACGGGTTGCCGACCTCCGGGAGCCCGAACGCGCGGCCGAGCGCGTCGTGGAGCTCACGCGTGATCGCGTCGAACACCCCGCGCCCGTCGGTGAAGCGGACCTCGGCCTTCTGCGGATGGACGTTGATGTCGACGAGCTCGGCCGGGAGATCGAGCCATACGACGCCGACGGGGTAACGTCCGCCTTCGAGCACCGAGCCGTACGAGTTGGCGACCGCGCGCGCGAGGACGCGATCGCGCACGGGCCGTCCATTGACGAGGAGGGCGAGCCCCGTCGTCCCGGAGCGCGCTCGCTCCGGCGCGGCGAGCATGGCCTCGAGCCGGAGGGGGCCGCGCTCCGCGAGCACGTGCACGAGGTTCTCGCCCGCGGTTGCCGCTCGCGCTCGCTCCGCGCGCGAACCGACGCGGAGGTACTCGCGGACGACGCGCTTGTCCCGTGAGAGGGAGAAGGTCACGTCCGGGCGGGCCAGCGCTGCGCCGAGGAGCACGTCGCCGACGTGGGCGCTCTCGGTCGCGGTCGCCTTGAGGAACTTGCGGCGCGCGGGCACGTTGAAGAAGAGGTCACGCACCTCGATCGTCGTCCCGACCGCGCCTCCGGCCGGTCGCGTCACGGGCGCGCGTCCACCCTCGACCTCGATCTCGCAGCCTTCGCCCGAGCCCCGCGCTCGAGTCCGGAGGAGCAGCCGAGCTACGGACGCGATGCTCGGCAGTGCCTCACCGCGGAACCCGAACGTGCCGAGGCGGAAGAGGTCGTCGAGCGTCTTGATCTTGCTCGTCGCGTGGCGCTCGAGCGCGAGGAGGGCGTCGTCCGCCGTCATCCCGTCGCCGTCGTCGGTCACGCGGACGAGGGTGCTGCCGCCCTGCTCGACGTCGACGACGACGCGCGTCGCATGAGCGTCGAGCGCGTTCTCGACGAGCTCCTTGACGATGCTGGCGGGGCGTTCGACGACCTCACCGGCGGCGATCTGGTTGGCGAGCTCATCGCTCAGCTTCTGGATGCGCCCCACGCCGATGGGAGATAGCACGGGTGACCCGTCGTCGTGGTGCGCGTGGTGTCCGGCCGTGGTCTCAGCGATCGGGGATCGGACGCGCCGCGGCCTCGAAGAACTCGCGCGCACGTGGTCGGCTGAGCGCCACCACCACGAGCGCGCTCGCGACCGTGCGGACGACGAGCCAACCCGGTGGTGCCCACCGGCGGATGGCCCGCAGTGTCGGCACGACCCGCTCATACTGGTCTTCCGGCATGCGCTCGCGCTGCTGGATGACCGTCGCCTCCCACTGCCAGTCGGCTTCGGCGTTCGCCAAGTCGCGCGTGATGAAGTAGCTCGCGACCAGGACGATCGACTGCGCGGTGATCACCTGCATGAGCGCGGACCGCGTGTTCGCCTTGCCCGAGAGCCCACGGGACGCGAGCGTGAGCAGTGCGGCGCCGAGCACGAACATGGCCGCGGCCATCGGGACGGCACGGCCGCTCGCTGCGTTCGCGACGTCGACGAAGCGCTGGTAGAGCGCCTCCGCCTCGGCTCGCCCACCCTCGTCTTGGATGGAGGACATCAGCATGGCGTGCTGCTGCTCGCTCCCTCCGTGGTAGGAGCCGAGACGGCCGTAGCCCTCCGTGCAGGAGGCCGCGCCGAGCACGAGCGCGCCCACGAGCGCGACCACGAGGTAGCGCGGACGGCGGGCGGGCTCGGTCCGCTGAGCGCTCTCCGATCCCGATGCGTCGCGGTCGGGGGGCGGAGGGTGAATCGACGACATCGCGTCAGGGCCATAGCACGGGCGAAAACCCAGGCACAGCTGCGGTCTTCTAGATGTCCAGCTAGATGCCGCGCACAGGGAGCTTTCGTGATATTCCGGCTTGTCAAGACCATGCGCGCCACGACCTCACTCCACACCTGCCGTCGCGTCGCTCTCGCCCTGCTCTTGTCGTGGGCAGGGGCGACCAGCGCTGCAGCTCAGCCCGCGAAGCCTCCTGCCTTCAAGCCGGCGCCGAAGGTCGACGTGAGCCCGGCGGTCCAGAAGCTCAAGTCGGGGGACGAGGGGCAGATCCGCGCCGGCCTCGACGACCTCCGCATCGCCGGCGCTGCCGCTGCCGCGGCCGCGCCTGCGGTCGCCGATGTGCTCGCGCGCGGGCTGACCGAGCCGCTCGCGCTCCAGGCGATCGAGACGCTCGGCGATCTGGAGTCGTCCGACGGGAGCGCGATCCTCGCGCAGTACGCCTCGCATCGCACCGTCACCGTCCGGCGTGCGGCGATCAAAGCGCTCACGCGCACGAAGGGCGCTGCCGCCGCGTCCGCGCTCCGGAAGGCGCTCGGCGATGCGGACGCGCAGGTGCGGGGCAACGCTGCCTCGGGCCTCGGCGCGCTCAAGGCGAAGGACGCGGTGCCGGACCTGTTCGTCGCGCTCGATCACAAGGTGAACGAAGCGGCCGCGTCGATCGGTCAGCTCTGCAACGCGGAGCAGTGCGAACAGCTCGCGGGCAAGCTCGGCAAGCTCCCGTTCGACGTCGTCATGAGCGGCCTCGAGCTGATGCTCTTCCGCCCGTCGTCCGAAGTCTCGGAGGACGCGAAGATCAAGGTGCTCGGACGCCTGCGTGAGCTCGGCACGGGTGAGGCGCATCGCTTCCTGAAGGACGTCGAGAGACGTCTCGTGAAGGAGGCATCTCCACGGATCCGACAGGCCGTCGAGCAAGCGGTGAAGGCGACGGCGGGAGGTTCGCAATGAAGACGGTGACGATCCGGATCCTCGGTGCGGCGGCGCTCATCGCGTCGGCGCTGAGCCAGGGCTGCGCCAGCGACCCGAGCCGGCTGAATACGTTCTCCACCGACTGGCTCGACGACAGCGGCCGGAGCATCGCCGAGGTGCAGACGCGCCTCCGCGGCGCGCGGCCGAGCGCGAACACCGACCTCGTCGTCTCGGTCGCCGGGAACGACAAGATCATCGGCACCCCGCTCGGGGGCGGCGCGCAGTGGACCGCGAAGCATGCGCTCGACGTACGGCCGATCATCGCGGGCGGAGTGGTCGTCGTCTCCGGCGGCAACGAGGTCGCCGCGCTCGATGCCACGTCCGGCAAGAAGCTCTGGGCGCGGCCCACCGGCGGGCTTCCGCTCGTCGGCGCCGGCGATGACGGCAACCTCACCGCGCTTTCGCTCTCGCGCGGCGCCGGCTCGACGTTGCTCATCGTCGGGCGTGACGGCTCCGTGAAGCGTCAGATCGAGACGGACAAGACGCTCGGCGATCCCGAGGTCGTCGGCGGCGTGGTCTTCGTCCCCTGGGCGAACCAATACGTGAGCGCGATCGACGCTGCGTCGGGCGACGAGATCGGCCGGGTCACCATCCGTGACAAGGTCTCGCGTGCGCTGACGATCGGCGGGACGCTCTACTTCGGCGAGCTCGCGTTCATCCGCTTCGACGACAAGATCTCCCAGTCGTCGCGCGGCGGCGCAAGCCGTGTCGCGCTCCCGTCGCGCGAGCTGCCGGGGACGCCGCGGCTGCTCGTGCCGGGCACGGAGAAGGTGCCGCCGGCCGCGAATGCCCGCGACCGCGATCGGCTCTTCGGTCGCCCGAGCGGCGAAGCGACGCCGCTCGCGATCGACTCGGGGCGCTTCTACGCGAGCTACTACCGTCTGATTCTCGGCCTTGAGGCGCAGCGCGGGAACCTCACCTGGGTCCACACGCACCCGCACGACTTCATCGGTGGTGAGGCGGTCACGGGCGGCCTCGTCCTGTGCGACGAGGAGGGCAAGATCGTCGCGCTCGACGCGCAGACCGGGCAGGTGTCGATGGAGAAGTCCGTCGGCGAGCCCATCAAGAGCTGCGTCGTCCAGGCCGACACGTTCCAGGCGCCGAAGGCGGCGACGCCCGGGCCGTCGCTCAGCCAGCAGATCACCGACGCGGTGACGGTGCGCGAGGCGACGCTTGCGACGGCGCAGCGCCTCCTTCTCCGTGAGCTCGCGACGCTCGAGGACGAGAGCGCGACGAAGACGCTGATCGACATCGCCTCCGACCCGCGCTCGGTACCCGTTCTCGTCGCCGATGCTCGCGCGGCGCTCGCCACGCGGAAG
>Ga0209922_104088_pt1 | contig 10863 bp, 14 predicted proteins | sample ThiBiot_500_biof_FD_183946 | JGI IMG/M metagenome (GOLD analysis project Ga0209922, IMG submission 183946) | Wastewater bioreactor microbial communities from Cape Town, South Africa - Thiocy_expt_500_biof (SPAdes) | ecosystem: Engineered > Bioreactor > Thiocyanate-remediating > Anaerobic-Aerobic ...
TTTTTCAATTTCTTCACGAGTCACTTGAACATTTTTGACAATATGACGTTAGAAAATGACAAGAAAGAAGAATTTCTAACTGTTCAATGTATGTGTCATGCCGTGAGACGCAATGATGAAGACATTGTAGAAAGTCAATTATGATAGAAATTGAATATTGAGACAAGAAAAAACAAAATACGCCTGTGACAATTAATTGACAAGTTATAATCCAGGTTGAAACATTTTAAAAATAGAAAAGCATATCTAAATATTATTTTATTCAAAGACAAATATAAATGTATTTTCGATTTCAATATTGTTATTCATATGGATAAGCTCGAGCAGATTTTTTGTTTCATTCGATTTGTCGACGACGCCGTCGATAATGAGGAAACGATGGATAGAATTTATCATTCGGTGATGAATCAATATTCAAATAGACAATTTTTGTATCAAGATAATCTTGATCTTCATCTAAATCTTTGTAATTTTCATTGAAATCTCGTTCAGTATCGATATATAAATTGATATATTTCGTTTGTAGCTCGTCTTCAGTAGAATCACTTCGAAAATTTCCATAGAAATATTGTTCATTTTCATTAGTTTGTTTCGTTTGAATGTAACGTTTAAGTCGAGGAGCAATATCATTGGACGCAAATGTAATTAAATCCGGTATCGGATTGAGATGTTGACGAATTCGATTGACTTCATTATGAAGACGAGCTAAACTCGCTGTGATATCTTCAATGATAAATCAATCAAAAAGAATAATTACTCGAAAAGGATTACCTTCATTTTGATTATCAACGACTGGTAATGTTTGAATGAATTTATTGAAAAAAAGAATAAAACAAATTGAAAATAGGAGCATCTTGCTTGGTAACAGATCGAGCCGTCTCCTTTTTTTTATGTCCGTTAATAAAATAGTATGAATATATGCATATTTATAGTAGTAACGAAAAAAAAAGAATATTAAACGTATTTTCTTATTCATTCTTTTTTTCTTTTTATAGTTTCTTCAATGCCAAATACAGTAAATTGACTTTTGTTTGCTTATAAAATCAGACACTCATATGAAATACTGATTTTCGGTGAGGTTATTCAATAAAAAAAAAAGAAGAAAAGAATTTATAGTTGAAACTTGTTTAAATAGCAAACAAATCAAACGAGATTCCAATCTGTAGTTTATATTTTCATCGAACACTTTTTTAACCACATAGCATTTTCGATTATGAAACTATGTTGTATTGAATTACTATTTATTATCTTATTAACATAATCGATCGTAAATTGCTTGTTGAGAATAGCTTTCAATGGCAAACTATCTATGCATCAATTAATCGATATTTGAATAAATCGAATTCTATTTAGCATGAATTCAAGATGAAGGAACAAAAAGCTATGCATAGAAATCAAACGAATCTTTTCTTTTTCAACAAGATTTTAACAACGATCTGTTAGAAAAAAAACAACAGGAAAAGAATGTTTGTAAAGCGAATATGCAGATCTGCGTGAACAAAACCATGTGAATGTTTTCAGAATTAGATTTCAAAATGAAAAATAATTGTACAAGTTAATCTACATGTCTTCAACACTCCAAAGATAAGCTTCTTGAGCTCGAGCATGACGATTGGCAATTGTTTCGAATAATTTCTTTTCGTAGCCATTCGATCGATCGACGCCATCCCATCGATAACCAGGCCATATGCCAAATCTAAATATCGAATATTTGCAATGAATTCAAAAGACATGGTAAGTAAAAAGAAAATCAAACCTATTTCGTTGTGGTTCGGGTCCCTTGTAACGAGGTTTTACTGGAGCATTAGTAGTAGCACCACCACCTGCTGATCGATCACCAGTATTTGATGGTTTTTTCGTAAGATATTTAAGCATTGGATCGTCTATTAATATAAGAAACGGAAATTATTCTTTAGCTAGTTGTATGATTTACCTTCTCGTTCTTGTTGTTTAAGCATTGCATCAAGATCTTTATCATCTTGGTAACGTGCTAATGGTTTATCAGCTTGTTCTATGTAATCTTTTACTGTTTCTTCTTGCTGACGAACTTGTGCTAGACCACGACCCCATTGAGCGTATCGTTCAGCAACTTGTTCTTTATGTTCAGCGAGACGTCGTCGTTCAGATTTAGCTGGTTGAACAGGTTGTGGCGGTGGTTGAGGAGGTGATTCTTCTTTTGGAGGACGACGAGTAGATGATGGTTCTTCTTTCACTTTACGATGGTGAGACGGAGAGGGAGACGATGACGAAGAAGACGACGACGATCTTTTTCGGTTACGTTTATCATCATGTCGACGAGAAGAATCTCGATGTTTCGAAGAACTAGACTCATCTCCGTGTTTGTGTTTTCGATTATGTGACGAATGATGTTCACGTTTTCGTCTTGGTGGGCTGGGATCGTCATCTGAATGTTGTCTTCTTCGTGGAGGCGATCGATCATCACGTTTTCGTCTTGGAGGAGAAGGATCATTGTCTCTTTTTCGACGAGGTGGACTTGAATCGTCATCTGAAGGTTGTCGTCTTCTTCTTGGAGGAGAAGGATCATTGTCTTTCTTTCGACGAGGTGGACTTGGATCATCATCTGAAGGTTGTCGTCTTCTTCTTGGAGGAGAAGGATCATCATCGACTACTTGAGTTTTTCGACGTGGTGGTGATAAATTAGGATCACTAGTTTTCTTTGTTTGACGTCTATCAAGATCTGGATCACTATCATCAGAAACACTTTGCTTTTTATCTGAAGATTTCGAAGGTTTTGGCTTTGGTCCTATGCTACCAGGCTCAGGAACTTCTTCAAATGCCGCTACACGCCATCGTTTAGCATTTTCTAAACGTTCTTTCTCACGCACATCAACTGGCCGCTCATCAACAATACCTAAATTCATCAAATAAAATTCGTCGAAGAATTTCTATAAAATATTCTTACCAACAATCACCGGTGCATCTTCCGCCGAAATGAATTCATCATTCGCTATTTGCTCTGATAAACGTTGTGCTAAAGCATTCGATTTCTGTTTCGTTGTAGTTGTAGTTGTAGTTGTTGGCTCATTCCATGGAATAGGTGCATCATCATCAATAATATGTACATGTTGAACAACATTTGATTTGATTTTCTTCTCTTTATTTTTCTTCTTCTTCGAAGAAATTGCTTCAATTTTAAAACCTTTACGTTCAACTAATTGACTCATAATCTTAAAATTAAAAATAAAGATAATTAAAATTGGTCATCATCATATATATATATATTTATGTTGAATGTAAAATTAGAAGAAAGATCTATTATATATTTGGTTTTTCGTAAGACAATCTTGCATACAAATGATGAAAGTTTTCTTTTTGTTCGGTGTACGATTACGTTAAAGGAAAGACAATGACTATTGCACAAAATGACGACATAAAACCGATATAAATGAGAATAAATATGACATACATGAATCACAATAACTGTGTTTTGTTTTGTTTTTAAATGAGAGAAAAGAAAATGAGAAAAAAATATATAGAACTCGGTACTAAATGGTTAGAATTATGAATAAACGAAATGATTGACGGAATGTAACAACATAAAAATGAGACTAAGGATATGAGATTTAGTTTTCTTCGAGATCACGAAACGCTGTTTGCATACGTTCGTTGAGTTCTTCAAGATCACGTTTGATTTTATCTTCGGAATCTTTTGTTGGATCCTAAACAAGTCAATCGTTGCAAACATCGATCAAACGAATACAAAACCGTTTTACCTTGAATTTCATGCTGCTCAATTGATGAAGAATGTCGCCTAAATTAGTTCGAATATCATTCCACGTGATTTTCTTTTCCGACTGAGCTGTTGTTTCGACAGCATGTCGAGCTAAATCATAGAATGCAATCATATTACGAAGCATGGCTACACATTTATAGAATGGGCAATATCTAAAACACGAAAAATAAATAACAATAAATTCCTAAACTATTGATCTTATCTTACTTATCATAAGATGAGTAACCGTTTTGTTGAAGAAAATCATCTTTAATCATTCGTGCTACTTCAAGTGTAATCTTATCAGTTTCAGCTAATGAAGCTTTACCAACGAGTTGTACGATATCAGAAAGATCTTCTTCTTCTTGTAAGATCTCTTTGCACTAAATTTACACAAAATTTTATTCGAATTGTTCGTTTTGTTTAAAATCATACTTTAGCACGTAATGGAACAAAATCAGGAAAGTTTTTCTCATAATAATCATCGAGTACACGTGTATATTTACTATATGAAATAAGCCAATTAACCGATGGGAAATGTTTACGTTGTGCAAGTTTTTTATCGAGACCCCAAAAGACTTGAACGATACTTAATGTTGCAGCTGTAACTGGATCAGCAAAATCACCACCCGGTGGAGAAACACTTCAACATATATTTTGCTTCGTTATTTTTTTCTTTTCTTGAATGAATTTTTAACTTACGCTCCGACAATACTAACAGAACCTTCACGTTCTGGATTGCCCAAGCATTTGACACGACCGGCACGTTCGTAAAATGAAGCTAAACGAGTACCTAAATAAGCCGGATAACCCGAATCTACAAAATAAAAGCAAAATCAATTGAGAATTTGTCAAGAAAACAAAGTTTTGGTATCGAACCAGCAGGCATTTCAGCTAAACGACCAGAAATTTCACGTAAAGCTTCAGCCCATCGTGATGTTGAATCAGCCATCATCGCAACATTGTAACCCATATCACGAAAATATTCCGAGAGCGTAATACCTTTTCAAACAATGAAATAACTCAACGATTGAACATCTCTTATGTTAAGTAATTTACCGGTATAAATCGAAGCTTCTCGAGCTGCGACAGGCATGTTAGATGTATTGGCAACGAGAGTTGTTCGTTCCATAATCGAAACTTCTTTTCCATCGACTTCCATTTTTAACTGAAATATTTGGTTTTTAAACAAAAAAAGTCCAAGAACGGATTTCATTTTTGCTTTACTTGAGGAAAATCACGTAATACTTCAGCCATCTCGTTTCCTCGTTCGCCACAACCAACATAGACAATTGCGTTACTGTTTGAAAATTTCGAAAGTGATTGAGAAATGACAGTTTTGCCACAGCCGAAAGCACCTGGAATGGCTGTTGTACCACCTTGTACACATCTACGAACGATTCATAAAACAAAAAACACATTCAATTATTTTATTTAATAGATATTCATACGGAAATAATGAATCGAGAACACGTTGACCAGTCAACAATGGATGATTGGCAGCTAATTTCTCAACGACAGGTCGCATTTGTCGAACAGGCCAAATTTGAAGCATCGTATGTTTAGATTTTTCTCCATCGAATTCCGTTTCAAGAATAACATCCTAAGATATTTTACAAATAAATCAATAAATATCTACTAATCGGCATTCTTCTTACGTCAAGTGTATAATTGCCTTCGGGAGCAATATATGTAACAGTTCCTCTGGCTTTTGGATGAAGCATAATTCGATGTTCAATCATTTTATTTTCCGGTACTGTACCAAAAATATCTCCACCGGTTACATGACTACCAACCTATGTACAATTCGATTTAGTTTTCCAATCAAAACAACAACTATTTCGTCGTACTCGAATACGTTTATCTGGCGTGAATGTCCATGGTTTCGAACGAGTCAATGCAGGTACGTTGATACCACGCGGAATATAAATACTTTTCGTACGATCATAGATAACTTCTAATGGCCGTTGAATACCATCGAAAATACTGGTCATTATGCCAGGACCAAGTTCGACTGATAATGGTTTGCCTGTTCGTAGAACTGGATCACCGACCGTAACACCAGCTAAAATCAAAGTTTAAATCCTAAGAATTTTATTTGAATAATGAAATTAGCGACGACATACATGTTTCTTCGTAGACCTGAATTGTTGCTAAATCATTTTCTAAACGAATGATTTCTCCGACGAGTTCTTCGTGACCAACTCGAACCTTTAAGAAAAACGAATCATTCATGAAATCTTTCGCTTCAAATCAGCCTACCAATTCGTTGATTGCAGAACCAGCCATATGATTAGCCGTAACGACTTGATAGGTCAACGAAAACAAAAACAATTTCTTCGATATAACACTTAGCTGTTTGTTTACCTGGACCGGAAACTCCGAATACATAACCGTATTGAGCTTCGCGTTCTGCATTAGCTATTTTTGGAAGATTATCTCTGCTCATCATAGTTTGAAGATAGTCAATTGAAAAGAAAAGCTTTTTAAAATTAGATCTAGAACGAAAAAATTCGAGATTCGTTTAAATATATATATATTAACAATTAACAGAACAAGAACAAATTAAACTTTTTTCTCTTTTTTCGTTTTCTTATTTTTTCTCTTCGAAAGATTCATTTCATCCTGATCATCATTCAAATGTCCGCCACTCGTCGATAAACTCGAATTCGCCGCCAATGTCGGCGTTCCCGATGAGGTTCGATTGAGCATTCCAGTCACTGGCGTCGTCGTTGTTGGCTGTTGAGTAATCGGCGCTCCGTCATTCGGCGCCTTGCGTTTAACATCCGGCGATACACGTGCTGTTTGCTCGCTGATCACACGTTGAACTTGTGGCGAAGGTCCTGGAACAGGATTCGTCATTGGCGGAGGTAGAATCGTTTCGTTTGCTGTCGCTAAACGAGATTCTTTGTGTGCACTTGTATAAATATGATAGCTTTCATGCAACATCGGCTCACGATGTAAACGAAATGCACTTAATTGCTGTTCAGTCAATGGAAGGATTTCTTTGGAGATAATTTGACTTGAAAATAACGAACGTAATGTGCCAACGCCACCGTTGGCATCGGCGGCGAAGAATTTCGCGTGTGTTTGAGCTGTTTCAACGAGAGGTATGTCGGAGAGGAAGTCACTTAACGATGGGGATATTGGTTGTTTAACATATTTGTCGAAATCTCGACTTAAACCTCGATAGACAATTAGATTTGTACTGCCCGTTGGCGATTGTTCGAGAGGAAAATGATTTAGTAGATAAAACGGCGGTGATGGTCTCTGCAATTGAGATTGCTGCTGCTGCTGCTGTTGTTGTGAAGCAGAATCAGGCATAAGTAGATCGTCGTGTGTTATGTTTCCATTGGTCTTAGGAAGATGATAATTACCGGTTAAACTCATAATTATCTAGCGTGTTTTTTTAATCTAGAAAAGAAAAAATGATCTCGGAAATCTTCTGAAACTAAATCAACGCGAAAAAAAGCAAATGAATATTTATCTTTTGTTCTAATATGAAAAAAAAACTATGAAATAGATTGATCATTGTTTTTTAAAGTCACGGTTCGCTTGGAATGTTCATTTTTTATCTTTGGATTGTTTGTCACTATCGTTTTTATCTTTGGCTGAATTTGTTAATGATCCCGATCGGTCCTCTTTCCACGAATATGTACCAGTATAGACATAACCATGATGAGCCGCTCGAGCAAATGCTTCACGTAGACCGTAAACACCGAATTTATACGGAATAATCGATAATTTTCGATTGTCAATTTGCGCCAGGATCGGATCGACAATACGCCAAGCTTCTTGTAGTTCGTCCGATCGTACGAAATTTATCTTCGAACCCATGAAAACATCGAGAATCAAACGTTCGTAAGCATCAGGCAATTTCACGCCTTGATATCGTTGATTGTAGGTTAAATCTAATTCAGTTTCTTCGATACTATAACCCATTTCACCGGGTCGTTTGGTGTTTATCTTAAGATAAATAGCTTCGTTCGGTTGAATACGAACGACGAGTTCATCGCGAGCTAATTTCTGTTTTTCTCCATTTTCAGTCAGTTCTTCTTCGAACATGCCACCGGGCACGTCGCGGAATTGAATACGAATTTCTGCCTTTTTCTCGTTCATTGCTTTGCCTTTTCAACAAAAAACATGAGTAAATTTCTTTTGAAAAAACGAAATTCTAACCTGCTCGTAGGATAAATGGAACGCCGTCCCAACGTTCGTTGTTTACAAAAAGAATTGTTTGCGCAAATGTTGGCGTAACTGAATCTTTGGGCACGCCTTTATCGTCAAGATAACCTTGTTGACGTTCAGTAATCGGCGAGTCCTTATCACCGACATATTGTCCGATGACAACGTCCTCTAATTTAATCGGTGCAACCGAACGTAGAACTCGAACTTTTTCATCTCGAATATCTTCGCCGACAGTTGATCGCGGTTTTTCCATTGCAACAATCGATAAAATCTGTATCAAATGGTTTTGAATCACATCTCTTCACAAAAACAAAACAAACAATTATTTCATCATTAAAAACATTTCCTATCTACCGAATAATACCGAATTCATCGAAATAACCACCACGTCCTTCGGTGCCAATGTCTTCTTTGAAAATAATAATAACTGCTGCAATCGAATCACGATTCCACACACGTGAAAACATTCGATTAGAAAATCGTAAAGCAAGAATATTCTGAACCATTTCCTTGCCGAGATAATGATCGATACGATAGATTTCTTCTTCCGTATAGAATTTGTTCAAATGCTCGGATAATTTATTCGAACTTTCAAGATCTTTACCAAACGGCTTTTCGACAATTAAACGTAACCAACCAGGTCTATTGAACAAACAGAAATTATCCTCAATTCAAAAGACAAACGATCGTACGCTTCGGGTCGACAGTGTTTGCTGATCATTTCCGAAACACTGTCGTAGACACTGGGCGGCAATGCCAAGTAAAAATATCGATAGTCGTCTTTTCGTTGAGAGATTTTAATTGTTTCTTCGTGTAAACGTTGAAAATCCTCGGGTTTATCATACGAACCAGCAACGTATGAATTCAGCTGAGTAAATTTTTCGAAAAGTTCACGTTCATCATTTTGAATCTAAACGAAAACGTTGATTATTCGAGAAAATGAATTCGTTTTTTTTTATTACTTTCATGTATTTCTCAGCATTTTGAAAGACTTTGTCAATCGTCAATTGACTACGAGCATAACCAATAAAATGAATATTCTCTGGTAAGAGTCCGTCACGATACAACCACCTATTTCGAAGCAAAAAAGAAACTATCATTTTCAAACATCGATCGTTATCACAAACCAAAGTGTTGGATAGATTTTCTTTTTTGCTAAATCACCCTAAAGCAAAATGTTTATTTCGACACACGAAATAAAATCAAAGACAACTTACAGACGCGCCCAAAACGTAGAAAACATTCGGATGTGCTGCATCCGAAAATTCTAAACTTGTTAATTGACTACGTAGACGTTGGTAAATATAATCGACTTTTTCTTTAATACGATTTTGTACGCTGCTGCTCATAATAAGAGATTTGCTCGTGTTGATAACAAATCAAATGAATACTTGGAGGTATATATATATATATATATTTTTATGTGTTGGTTAAGATAAGGAAAAAAACGAATGTAAATAATAATAAATCTGTTTCGTCATGCTGATGCACGTGAAAAAGAGAAGAAGAGAAAAGAGTCAGTCAGGCAGAGTCAACGAACGAACGAATAGGAAAAAACTTTCTGAAAATAATGTAAACATCGACAACCAATCAGACAGCGGCAAGTCTCCTGACATCTGTCAGTTATTTGACAGTTTTTTTTTAAGAAATTTTCTTCGATGAATTTGTTCAAAATTGAAAATTATTTTTTTAACCTTTTCGATAAAATATTATTTTGTTTTTTTTTTAAATTCAAAGTTGCTTAACAACAAACAGGAAATGGCCAACTATCATGGCTATTTAATACTGTCCGTTGGTGTTTTTTTTTCATTCTAAAAAATAGAGAGAAGCAAAATGCAAGTTGCTAATCGAACTACTCGTCGGTATATAACACCAACACCGAAGAATTCAGCTGGAAATATTCGTATAAATGCAAAGAAACAACCAACGATTCCATCTCAGTAGGAAAATCAACTCGACAAATAAAATCTCGAAATGAATTCTTCTAGATCTCATTCATCACCGAAGAAAATCGTTGAAAATACGAAAGAACAACCAACATTGAAAAAGTCTGTTTTATAATTCGAAAGTGTTTTGTTTTCTTCAATTGAAATGAAAACTATTTCAGATTAATCGATCGTTTTCGATATGATGAACCTCAGGCACGGCCTGAACGAGACTCGATTGGTTCAGATTTTTGGTGGTTACACGGTACATTCGCTTGTTTTCTCTCTTCTCGTTATAAATTTGCTCTCATTTCATAATTCAGATGAATTAAAAAGTACCTATGAAAAAACTGTAAACGATGATGATGACGAAGAACGTAAATCAAATCTTCCCGAATTTATTGAAGTAGTTTTTTTTTGTTTCTTCGAAATGAAAAATCAAAATTTCTATTCACGCAGATATTTCCTTCGACAGATATTGATCACGAATTGAACAAACGTGCATCTTTATTACTTAATCAAACATTTAGTGCACATTCATCTGACGTTGGACAAGTGTCAAGTACAGGTCTTGGTTCGACTGCATCGACAACAATGACAGCAACAACAACGACGACAAGTACATTTCAACCTCCTGTTACGAATGAAAGAGCTGCTCGACCGATTTTCACACGAATAAATGAACGAGATGGAAAATTCAATTTCAAGAATGAGAATGGAGAAGATGATATCTTGTATCAATGGCGTTTACGTAGACGATTAGAACAAGCACAAAACGGCGAACCGATTACATTTCCATCGAAAGTAAAATTCAATTTTTGTTATTTTCTACGAATTATTTATTGTATATTTTAAATAGATTGCCAATCGAACAGAAATCTCACCAGCACGTTCACTTTTTCCAACAATACCTATTGAAATACCCACCATAGTTCCACCTCCTCCTCCTCCTCCTCCTCCTCCTCCTTCAAATGCTAAGCAATTGTCACCAAAAAGAGAAAGACAACAATCTTCAAC
>Ga0209922_104089_pt1 | contig 10863 bp, 7 predicted proteins | sample ThiBiot_500_biof_FD_183946 | JGI IMG/M metagenome (GOLD analysis project Ga0209922, IMG submission 183946) | Wastewater bioreactor microbial communities from Cape Town, South Africa - Thiocy_expt_500_biof (SPAdes) | ecosystem: Engineered > Bioreactor > Thiocyanate-remediating > Anaerobic-Aerobic ...
ATCTTCAAAATTATACATTTTGTCAATGTGATCGAGGTTGGATAGGAAAATATTGTAATATCTCTTATAATTGTCAATGTTCATCAGATGCTAAATGTCTTGGTGTTTTACCTAATCATCGATCAATTTGTTTATGTCCTCCAAATAGATATGGATCTCGTTGTTTCCTAGATGATTTAATATGTCCAATAAATGGAAATTCTACATGTTTAAATGGTGGTCAATGTACTTCAGATGAAAATCATTTGATGTCTGATCAAAAGTTTGAATGTCTTTGCAAAAGTGGATATAGAGGAAATCTCTGTGAAATCAAAGATGTTCAACTTAATCTTATTTTTGAACGCCTAATCATCCAAGAACAAAAACATATCTTCATTCATTTTATTCATGTTCATGCAAAAAGGTCATATATATATTTTTTTCTTTAATATTTATGCTTTTCTTGTTTTCATAGGGAGCTTTATGAGGACCTAAGGACAGTAGTGAGAGGGTCTACCTTTCGCACAATAGCATTAAAAAAAGATTCCGTCGCAATCCACTGGTCGAAAGCTTTTCATCTAGTTTTTGTCGAGTTAGAAAACAACACTTTTTATTTAGCACATGTTCAATCTGAGTATAACCAATCAGCAACTATTAATAAAACAATTCAATCATCTAACTATTGTCCACATGTAAATGAATTATTTAATCAAACAATACGTCAATGGCATTTGATTCGTCAGATTAAATATTATCATTTACCATGTCAAAATCAATCATTAAATCTTTCTTGTTTTCGTGATGACATACATTTATGTATTTGTTATGATTTCTATGACGAACGTTTATCAAATTGTTTTGAATTTGATTTTAATCTCAAGTATAATTGTTCGGATCGTAGTGTTTGTGAAAATGATGGTGAATGTTTTCAAGATGATGAATCTTGTCCAAAACGATCGATATGTCGTTGTAAACCATGTTATCATGGTCGACGATGTCAACATCGAACAAGTGGATTTGGATTATCACTTGAAGGTATTTTAGGCTCACAAATTCTACCAATTAAAAGTCTTTCCAAACAGCCAACTATAATTCTAACAAGTTTTGCATTGATACTTGTATTTATGTTAGCAGGATTGACAAATGGTATCGTATCATTAATAACATTCAAGAATAAATCTGTTTGTGAAGTTGGATGTGGTTTATATTTGTTATCATTATCTATTATATCAATTATTTTAATGATTGTATTTCAATTGAAGTTTATTCTTCTTCTTTTAACTCAAATGACAATTTTATCAGATGGCTTATTTATGAAAATACAATGTCATTCATTAGATTATCTTATTCAAGTTTGTCTTTGTTTAGATCAATGGTTAAATGCATGTGTTGCTATTGAACGTGTTATTACAACAAAGCAAGGAGCCAAATTTAAGAAAGAAAAAAGTCGTAATATAGCAATACGAATTATTTTGCTAGTGGTTGTTATTACAATGGCAAGTTTAGCTCATGATCCATATTTTCGATTGGTATTTATTGATGATAGTGATAGTGATGATGATAATGAATTTCAAGTTAAAAGGATTTGGTGTATTGTTCGTTATAGTTCTCAATTTAAAATCTATAATTCATTTATTCATACATTACACTTTTTTGGTCCATTTTTATGTAATATCATTTCTTCAATTATTTTAGTCGTGACCCGATCACGTCAACAAGAAACTCTTCAAAAAAATCAATCGTTCCAAGCAATTTTGAGAAAGGAACTTCAAGAACACAAACGTCTTTTGATTGCACCAATTATTCTCGTTGTTCTCGCATTGCCAAAATTGATTTTAACATATCTATTAGAATGTATGGAATCAGAAAGTGATGCTTGGTTATATTTGTGTATTTATTTGGTAGCATTTATTCCATCGATGTTAACTTTTGTTATATTTATTTTACCATCAAAATTTTACAAAAAACTGTTTCGAAAAACAGTTGAAAAATATCGAACAAGGATTCAGAAACGTTTACGTTTGAATTTGTTATAATTATTAAAATTTATCTAATTTCTCGAACAATTCACATCAAATATGAGTCTGTAATGTTGTGTTCAAAATTGAAAGGTATACGCATACATATGTATAATAAGTCAAAAGAAGCTTTACCTGCAATCGAATAAAAATCGTCCATTTTCGTTTTCACTTCGTCGAGTGACATAAACGTATATTGTGCAATAGACATACGAAGCATGGTTCATGGATGACTGGGCACATATATAGATCGAATAATGAGAAATAAAATTTCACATTAACATCACACTTAATATTTGCATACGTAATCGCAGTATGTATAGAAAAAACTTATTGATGGGATATAAAAGCGTATTGGTATTTTATCTATTTGTTGGTGTACAATTATTACTAGTAAGATTTTATTATAAATGTTCTTCACATAATGTCAATGTCAACATTGAAAATGTTAATTTAACACAAACTCACAATGATTGTGTCAATATTGGAAATGTAAATTTAACAAAAACTCGCAGTGATTCGACTCTTTTTGATATTGGTGACAAATATAAGACAGATAAAGTCTATATACATCGTTATGATAGATATTATGAAAAGTATTTCACATCCTATCGACACACATCGGTACGTCTTCTCGAGATTGGTCTTGGTTGTGGTATGCCTCTTGGAGCTGGTGCTTCGTCATTAACTTGGCGAGAATATCTAGGCGCAAATGCTGATATTCACGTAATTGAATATGATGAAAAATGTGGACGAAACTGGACAAATACCGTTGGAAAATACGTAAGAATTATTAAAAAAGAAAATGATATGTTTTATTTTCATAATAATTATTTAGATAAACGTCACTGTACATATTGGTAGTCAAGAAGATATTGAATTTCTTGAAAGATTCAAATCAAATATGAGTCTATTCGATATTATTATCGATGATGGTGGACATACAATGAATCAACAGAAAACTTCATTTTTAAATTTACTATCGTTGGTTCGTCCAGGTGGCATTTATGTGATTGAAGATCTAGAAACAAGCTATCTTAAAGAATTTGGTGGCGGATATTTAAAGCCAAGCTCTACAGTATCTTTTTTGAAAACGTTTATCGATGAATTACAACCAGAATCACCTTACAAACTAATTTCTGGTTCAGATAAAATCCTTTCAATGGAAGTTGGCGATGGAATTTGTTTTTTTACTTTAAAATAAAAAAAAAGACATGATAATATTTCTCATAAATGTGCAGGTGAAAAGCACTCGAATCATTTTTACTGACATTAATTTTCAAGTTTAACTTAACGTTAATACAACGATCTCAAGTAGTTAGATTTCTCTCGGTGTCTTGTTGATTTTGTACATGTACATAAATAAGTTTAGTGTTCTTTTTCGACACGAGTTTCATTTTTTTGTCCAAGAAGAAAAGAAAATATGAAATTAAATAATGCACATGAAAATAACGGGTATCAAAACACGACGGCAAGCTTTGATTTCTCTTGCATTACAAAAAGATGTTGCTTTTCCTGATGCTAATTCAATTGTCAACGAACTCCCACCATTGAATATAACATATTCAAATTCGATCAAATCAGCGGCAGTTACATTTGATGAATTACCACCTAAAAGTCCGACTGTCATTCCAACGAGTGCTCGAACATTTTCTACAATAACAAGTGCCATGTAAGATCATATTTGCAGTCGTTTTTGATAATTTATTATTGAATGCGAATTATACACGTATATTTTATAGAAAGAAACGAACAGCAAGTGTATCACCAATAGTACCTGTTTCATTGAAATCAGTTACAACTATTTCGCCACTTGTGCCACTACTTGGTTCAGTTTTATTTCTTATAATTATTGCAACATCGAGTATTTTTCTTCCGCACTATTTATTATCTCTGAGAACTCAACATGGTAAATGTTTACATTTGATTGTGAGAAAATATCGAAAGGTTTTCATTTTGAAAAGAAATTGTATGTACTCCCGGCTGTTGGAATGGCGGTATTTGTGAAGCAAAAAACATTTGTACATGTGCTGTCGGCTATGAGGGCGATCGTTGTGAAAGAAGTACTTTTGTCTTTGTTCTTACTAATTTAAATTCGATTTTAGCTGTATGCAATGAAACATGTCTTTATGGTATTTGTACAGTACCATATCAATGCACTTGTTACCCTGGTTGGAATGGATCATCTTGTGATCAACGTAAAAACAATCTTTATTTTAGAAATCGATATATGAAATGTTTTTTATTTAGCAATTTGCACATCTGCATGTATCAACGGTAATTGCACACTTCCGAATTATTGCAGGTGACTGTGTTTTTTTTTGTTGATGATTTCATCCATTTCTCTCTCTCTCTTTTTTTAGTTGTACTCCTGGTTACTCCGGTGACATATGTTTAACACGTATGAAATCCATTTCAATTTGAAAGAAATGTGTTGAATTTTCTGTCTAGCTGTTTGCTCACCTTCATGCGTCCATGGATTTTGTGTATCACCTGATACTTGCTTGTGAGAGTTTATCTTCGTTCGTTTCATTAAAAGACTCATTTCCTTTGATTCAGATGTCTTTCTGGTTGGAATGGAACAACTTGTGATAAACGTAAGAATTAACAATTAAGAAAATTCTAATTTCATTTTTAATATCAATAGCAATCTGCTCTCCATCGTGTGAACATGGAAATTGTTCTTATCCTGATGTTTGCCAATGCAGTTCAGGTTGGACTGATAGTATTTGTAGTACCCGTAAGTGCTATTTTGAAATAAAACAATAGATAAATCGTTCGTTTAGCGGTTTGCTCACCTGTATGTCAACATGCTTCGAATTGTACTGCGCCCGATACGTGTATTTGTACGTCGGGTTACAATGGTAGTCGTTGTGAATATCGTAAATTGAATTGTTGTACAAACGCAATTAGCGAATTATCTTTTATTTTATTATAGCAATTTGCCCAGCAGGTTGTTTAAATGGTGGCAATTGTGTAAGTTGATTATAAAATGAGATTTTTTCGAGTTTCAGTTTTTATTATCTTCGTAGACGGCACCATCAAATTGTACATGCCCATCGACTTATACCGGTTTAATATGCGATGAACGTAGGAGAAAAATGAAAAGAAAACTTTGTTTTTGTAAAATTTTTTTATATTCTAGCGATTTGTAGAAATTCATGTTTGAATGATGGCAATTGTACAGGTAAAAATCGAGTTCATTCATAACGGTTCAAACTGAAAGATAATTAAATGTTAATTCAGCTCCTGATACATGTAGTTGTGCAACTGGCTGGTCGGGATTTCGATGTGAAACTCGTAGGTTTTCTTTTGTTCTTTCTTATCAATGTGAAAATTCCGTCGATTTATATTCCAGCAATTTGCAGTCCAACATGTGAAAACGGTGGTACTTGTGTAAGTGAGCTCAACATTCAATTTTGATACTCATCGATTAAAATTTAGATTGCGCCAAATAATTGTTCGTGTGATACACTCAATTGGCAAGGATTACAATGTCAAACACCGATCTGCAATAATGGTTGTGTCAATGGTGGCACATGTGGACCGAATCCTCAGAAATGGTAGATACGATTTTGATTTGTATGAATAAATTCTCTTTTATTCGATCTAAAGTACGTGTACATCTCAATGGACTGATGATAGTTGTTCAACTCGTAAGAGAAAATTTTCTTTTGAAAATAATATCGATCTTGTTTTGTTGTTTTTTTCATCTGTAAAGCGGTTTGTACGAATCCATGTTTAAATCAAGGTTTATGTACTGGTAGATTCTTTCAATTTGAAATTTGTCCATTTTTTTACAGTTTCTATTTAGCACCTGATGTATGTACTTGTCCACTTGGATACAACGGAAGTGTTTGTCAATATCGTAAGTTTAGCAAATTCGATTGATATTTTTAATTCAAAGTTTATAGCTATTTGCGATGAACCTTGTCAAAACGGTGGTGTTTGTGTTGCGCCTTACCAATGTAATTGCACAATTTCCTGGTCAGGAGTTCTATGTACGATTCAAATATGCGATCCAATCTGTAAAAATGGTGGTATATGTACGGCTCCGAATACTTGCGTATGCGATAATACAGCTTGGAATGGTGATCGTTGTCAATATCGTAAATTAAATTTTCTTTTCACTTCGGTTTGAACTAATTTTGAATTTCAGCAATTTGTTCTTTATCATGTTTGAACGGTGGAACATGCATAGGACCGAATATATGTCATTGTAAGAGATTTTCAAGAAAGAAAAAAACGAATGAAATAACTTTGTTTTCCTAAATTATAAAAAGGTGCAACTGGATATACTGGCAGTCGATGTCAACAACGTAAATAAACCTCTTGGTTTTTTTTCTTTTTGAGAATATCAACTGATTGAATGTGTGTTATAGCAATGTGTGTACCAATGAATTCACACGATCTAACCGATTATCAAGTACCGAATAATACATGTCAAAATGGAGGTACATGTATTTCACCTAATACTTGTCAAGTTCGTCATTCGAAGAAAGTTCTACGGAGAGAAAAGAATAAGTTGATTATTTTTTAGTGTACGTCATCATGGACTGGTTCTGAATGTCAAACACGTTCGTATTATTATCATACTTTGAAATCGAATCAATATATTCGTCTGTTTAGCTGTTTGAACGACGCCCTGTCAAAATTCTGGCAATTGTACAGCTCCTAATGTTTGTACTTGTACAACTGAATGGACAGGATTTGATTGCACCTCTCATAAATAATCTTTTACATATTTAATCATTTTAATTAATAAAAAAAAACTTTGATTTTTTAGCTGTTTGTTCGGTCTGTCCGACGTCGACGTATACTTCGGCATGCGCTAGTTGTGCTATAACTAATAACAACTGTAATATAGATTGTTCGGGTTCCGATGAAAACTCGATATTTATTTTAACTACAATCGATTTGAGCGCATATTCCAGTCATCGATGTGTCCTTGAGAACAATAATGGAACATTGACATGCGTCAATACTTGTCCGTGATAAATCATTCTTGTTTTTTTTTAATAAAGAAAGAAAGAAAGAAAAAGCAGATGGCATCAGATGTCTTTTGTCGATCAAATGACAAGAACAAAAAAGAAAATCATTCGGAAAAAAGAAAGAATGAATGATAATGATGTTGTTTACTATCTGCCTCAATGCCCCATACCCTATAAACTTCTTTGTCGTTTGTCGTCATCGGAATTGAAAACATTCAAATTCGGTGTGAATTTAATCAGTGGAAAAACGAATTTCAAAAATGAATTCGGTCCATTATTACTTCCATTAATTGTTTACAAACATGCCGATCATAGTTTAACAATTTGTCGAAATAAATGTCGACATGCTGGTGGCAATTTCATTCGAGATATCGAAGATTTAGATATTGTTCGATGTTCATATCATGGTTGGAGATTAAATTGTCGAACAATGGAATATATTCAACCGAAAAATGGTTTAAAACAAAAAGAATTAACTGTTCAAAAGCAATCTGATGATGATGATAGTTTATTAATCTTAGAAGAAGTATTATTTTCACCTTGGACAGATGATCCACAAACGAAAGAAGATTTAGAACCGAATGAATTAAATATTCAGTTATTAAATTCATCATCGATTTTAATTCGAAAAAATTTTTTAATCGATCCGTATTTAATCGGTCCATCATTTGGACGAAGTTACTGGCTAATCGATGAAGTTCCAATGAATGTATTCGATCAATTGAAAACTGTCAATGCAATTCTATTAACAAAATATTTTTCCAATCATTTCAATCTTCCAACTTTACGTGAATTAGCAAAACGAAATTCACAAATTCCAATCTATATTCCAGCATATTCATTCGATCGATTTTCGAACCAATTAAAATCTCTCGGTTTCGAAAATATCGAAATCATTCCGTTCGGTATTTGGAAATCCATTGATAGCCGTTCAAGATTTTTAATCTTGCCCGATCATCAACATCCGAATGTCGATTGTTCAGTTGTTTATGAATATAAAGGACATTTAGTTTGTTATTTAAGTGATTGTCAAAATCCTAATGGAACCTATTTGCCATATACAATCGATGTTCTCATAACGAACTATGCAACTCATCGAAGTTCATATCCATTGTGTTTTCTTGAACAATTCGATTCAAATGAAATCATGCAAATTCAAAAGAAAAAAGATGAAGATTTTCTACAGAAAGTAATTAAATTTATTCAATTTACTAACCCATCGGTATGGATGCCAATTGGAGGCAATCTATTTCCTCTACATCCGAATGATGAACGTTTTGCTGACGTTTTTCCAAAAGCAAATTTAACATCAGTTATTGAGACTATAGAAAAACGTTATCCAAAATTAAAAATTTCTTCATCGAATATGAATGAAAACGTTCATTCAGACATCAATTTAACTCAATCGATTGATATTGAACCGTTCAATTTCGAAATCTATTTTCAATGGGCGAAATTTGCTAATTATGATCTTATTCTACATATTATCGAAACAAATGAAGATTTCTCAATAAATCTTCGAGAATGTTACGTCGATTTTCTTGATGCAAATCCAACCTATCCTGAATCATGTCCATCCAATCGTAATTATCTTCGTTTGAAAATACGTACATCAGTTCTTCAACAAACATTCCATCATGGTTTACCATGGATTGATATTTATTATGGTTTAAACGGATTGTTTTATGCTCAACCGAATATTTATCATGAAAAGTTTTGGGATTATTTCAAGTATCAATTGCCTTTCGAGACACCAAACTGGAATGAACTCTAGTCATTTTTATTTATTTATTCATCATTCATGACTATTGAAATAAAATAATTTTTCATATGAAACTATAAATGTATTGTCTGATGGTTGAGGGTGTTGAGTGAATCACTAAAACACAATGCAATAACATTCAATTCAATATGTTTTTCTTTTTCTATAGACACTCAAATATCTAGATGTTCGATGTAGTGATACAAGTCATGAAGGTTTAGAAAGAATAAAAGAAAATATAGAGATCCCTTTTTACTATTATTAAATTTGATAAATAAACATGTGTAGCGAGCATCTAATCTAATCTCAACTTATCTTGATACACATCTGCCAATGGAAGTGTTCGCTCACCGGATCTAGAAAGTATATGAACAAAGATATACATCTGTTCACAAAATCACAAAGTTAAATTCATTTGAAGAAAAATGTTCTGTTGGAAACTTCTCATTTCTTTAACATTTCTATATTCGATCAATGGAGAATTTCAAGTTAATATGTATTATACAGGCGACTCGAATCTTACACAAAACAACTGTTTACGTCTATTTTTCAAAACATTGACCCATAAGATGTTACAAAAATTGTCTTTTTGTTTAAGTGATTTATCATCAACACTTAAAATCGAACCAAGTAATTCGATTAAAACGTACACTTTTCAACAATTAAAAAAACAAAATCTAACTTCTGAACATTTATACTTGTGGTCAACACCAATTGATATCATTGAACAATATCAACTCTATTTAAATACAAATAATACAAATTTAGCTAAAAAAATATTTTACAAATGTATTTTACCAAGATTCGGTCCTCGATGTCAGTATCAGCTTATGTTTTATGATCCCCAACTATTATCTCTTCATAAAAATATTGAGACAGGTTTTAGAGGACGTGCCATTGATGGCCGACCTTCTCTAATGACTTGTTATGATCATTTAGAATGTTATCGAAGTAATTCATATACATGTTTAGATTGGACTGAGATTTGTGATGGCCATATCGATTGTTTAAATGATGGAATCGATGAAAAAGATTGTTGGCAATTAGAAATCAATCAATGTAATGAAAATGAATATCGATGTTCAAATGGCGAATGTATATCGATATTATTTGGTAGACACGATAGGAGGGCTTTATTCTTTGATTGTTTTTATCACGAGGTTATTGCTCACGAGATACAATACGGCCTTAGTATGTGTAATTTAAGGTATCATTCATTCGATGAATGTGATGATATTATATGTCCATATTCATCCCTAACAAGTTCTTGTTCAATTAATCGTCAGCATTACGCATTTATGATGATGCATATCAATGACAATAACTCTCTATCAAGTGATATTTGGCTGTCACTAACATGTTACCTCCGTTTGTCAATTGACGAGTATCAAATTTGTAGAGGATTTTGTGATCGAAACGATTGTATTCAAATAATCAATCAAACTTATCCTGAGCAAATCTTCTTTCCACGAAAGCCAATTTTATTTGAAAATATTTATTTTATTTATATGAAACATGAAATTATGAATAATACTGATTTTCGTAATATATCGCCGTATATTTGCTATACAACAAATACTTATAACAATTATTTTCAGCAATATTCAACTTTTAAAATGAATAATTTCACGTGTATTTACTCAAAAATATTTCTCCATCATGATGGTGGGTTGAAATCATTACACGACACTGTTTTCAAGAAATTGTATCTCATACTTCGACGATATCATTTAACTGGGAATTATACATCAGATATTTGTCAACAACCTCAAATGTATCAATGTATTCATTCATTGAAATGCATTTCTGTTCATCGATTATTAGATGGAATTTATGATTGTCCATATATAGATGATGAAAATCAAACTTTAATTTATACTTCAAATATTATTCAACATCAGATAAAAGATTGGCTAAAACATAGAATAGAAGTTGGACAAGCAACGTCTGATCCTCTTGAAGACAAGAGAGAATATATCAAAAATACAATTGTATTTCACTATATTTGTGATCGAATTGTTGATCTATTACCAATAATTATCGATGGAAAAAATCATACAGATGAAACTGAATGTCAACAATGGGAATGTGACAATCTATATACACGTTGTCA
>Ga0209922_104092_pt1 | contig 10860 bp, 10 predicted proteins | sample ThiBiot_500_biof_FD_183946 | JGI IMG/M metagenome (GOLD analysis project Ga0209922, IMG submission 183946) | Wastewater bioreactor microbial communities from Cape Town, South Africa - Thiocy_expt_500_biof (SPAdes) | ecosystem: Engineered > Bioreactor > Thiocyanate-remediating > Anaerobic-Aerobic ...
ACGGCCCGAACTCGGGCAGGTAGTTCCCGGAGGGGCCGAGGTGGTTGTAGACGACGTCCTGCACGACCGCCAGTCCCGCTCCGTGAGCCGCGTCGACGAAGCGTCGGTAGGCCTCCGGGCCGCCGTAGTCCTCCTGCACGGTGTACCAGAGCACGCCGTCGTAGCCCCAGTTGTGGGTGCCGTTGAAGCCGTTGACCGGCAGCAGCTCGACGTGTGTGACACCCAGCTCGACCAGGTGGGGCAGGCGGCCGATCGCGGCATCCAATGTGCCCTCGCGGGTGAACGTGCCGACGTGCAGCTCGTAGATCAACCCCCCGGCGAGTTGCCGTCCGGTCCAGGCGGCATCGCTCCATACGAAGGATGCCGCGTCGTCCCACGCCGACAGATCGTGCACCCCCCGCGGCTGGCGGCGCGAGCGCGGGTCGGGGCGCACGTCGGAGTCGTCGAGCACGAATCCGTACTCTTCGCCCGGGTTGGGCGTCGCGAGAGTCGTCCACCAGCCGGCATCCCGCGGCGTCATCTCGATGTCCGCAGCGCCGTCCGGGAGACCGGCCAGACGCAGTCGCACCCGCGCCGCACGCGGCGCCCACACCTCGATCGTCATGCGACCATCCTGCCCGTCACGGACGGGTGCCCCGCACCCCTTGACGCGGACGGCCTACGACGTGCCGTCGGAGTTGCCCTCGTCGTGTTCGTCGGGTGTCGGGCGGCGTCCGAGGAAGAAGAAGACGACGGCGAGCACGCCGAACGGCAGCGCGACCGCCCAGTTGTGCATCGTCAGCCCCATCGAGACGGCGATCGCGAAGAAGGCGATGGCGACCCCGAGATAGCTCTGCTGCTGCCCGCTCGACTCGGCCATGACTCGACGCTAGCGAAGACCTCCTGCCGCGGCATCCCCCGTGCGACGGAATCGACGCGCTCGCATCCTGCCGCGAACTCCGCATAATGTGACGTACTCCGCACCGGATGCCGCGTCTGCGTGCGGAGTTCGTCAGGATCTGCGGAGTTCGTGGTGGCGGTCTCCGCGGGCGGTGACGCGCGTCAGTCCTCCCAGCGCGAGGGACCGCCGGATGCCGCGAACTCCGCGGCCGCCGCGGCGCGCAACTGTGGGTCGGTCGTGTAGGCGACCGCCGTGGCGGCGAGGGCCGCCGCGGCATCCACCAGGGCGTCGACGGCCGCGGGGAGCACGGTGAGCTCGGCGAAGGCCGCGTTGTGCGGGAACACGTCGTCGGGTCCGCCGAGTCCGAGCGACGGGTGGATCGACGGGACGAGCCGGCTGACGTTTCCCATGTCGGTCGACGGCCCGCCCTGCGGCGGGGTGGCCGGTGCGGGGATCTCGTGTCCGCGGGCGGCGAAGGCCTCGGTCCACCGCGCGGTCAGCGCCGTGTTCGTCTGCAGCGGCAGGTACGGCGGAACCGGGTCGACGTCGATCTCGGCGCGGGTCCCCGTGGCGAGCGCGGCTCCCTCGAGAACGGCGACGACGCGATCGGTGAGCTCACGCAGCTGCCCGACCTCGGCGGATCGCACGTAGAAAAGAGCCGACGCCCGCTCGGGGACGATGTTCGGCGCGGCGCCTCCGTCGGTGATGATGCCGTGCAGGCGGTCGCTCGGCAGGATGTGCTGACGCAGCTGGGCCACGCTCTGGTAGGCGGTGACGACCGCGTCGAGCGCGTTGCGTCCGAGCCACGGCGCTCCCGCCGCGTGCGCCGCACGCCCGTGGAACGTCACCGCGACGCGGCGCACACCCGTCGTGCGCTGTCCGAGCACGGAGCTCGTGCCCGATCCGCTCGAGGGGTGCACCATGCCGGCGGCATCCACATCGTCGAAACCGCCGGCGCGGATGATGAGCTCCTTGCCGCCCCCGTTCTCCTCCGCGGGGGTGCCGATCAGCGACAGCCGTCCACCGAGGCCGGCGACCAGCGGCGCGGCCGCGAGGAACGCCCCCACCGCGACCGCCGCGATGACGTTGTGCCCGCAGGCGTGACCGATGCCCGGCAGGGCGTCGTACTCCGCGATGATCGCGAAGTGCGGGCCGGATGCCGCGGCATCCGCGCCCGCCGTCGCCCGCAGGGCGGTGTCGAGGCCGAACGCGCCCACCTCGGCATCCACACCGTGCGCGGCGAGCAGTGCCGCGATGCGCGCGACGGACGCATGCTCCTCGAACCCGATCTCGGGCTGGTCGTACAGCTCGCGCGCGAGCCGCGCGAGCTCGGGACGCAGGCGCTCGACGGCGGCCGCGATCTCCGCGTCAACCGCGGCCGGCGACGACGCCGCCTCGACGCTCACAGCTCGACGAGCTCACCGTCGGCGCGGCGGAGCGTCAGACGGAACCCCGACGCCTCGCCCGCCACGACCTCCGCGACGCCGTCGCCGAGACCGTAGGCCGCGAGGATCTGCTGCAGCGCCGCCGGGTCGGGCTCGGTGCGCACGAGCGAGACGAGCTCGATCGTGGGGATGTCGCTGAGCCCCGGCTGCGCCGTGGTGGCCCAGTCGATGAGGAACGGAACGTCGAGGCGACGGTTCTCGCCACGGGTGAGGCGCCATTCCAGGAGGGTTCCGTCCGGCGTGCGCCGCGAGAGGTCGCTGACGTCACCCGGGTCGTAGCCGCCCGCGCGCGCCGTGGCGACGGTGGCCTCGATGTCGGCCGGGTGCACGGCGAGGGTGGCGATGCCGAAGGTCTCCGGCAGTTCCGGCTCGGGGCGGTCGGGGTTGGGGCCGATCAGCTCGATGTACTGCGGGCCGCGGCGGCCGTCGACGGTGAGGGCGACGAGCGCGTTGGCGGTGCCGGTAGGGTGGGCGCCGCCGGGTGCGGCGACGACGCCGGTGCGCTCGGCGAACCAGTCGACCAAGGCGGCCAGGTCGGGGCCGGCGATGACGACGTGGTCCAGAAGGGTGGGGATGCTCATGATGTCCTCGGTATGGGGTTAGCGGGTGGATGCGCGGCGGGCGGGAACCTCGGGCTCGCCGAGCGACAGCATGAGCCGGTTCGCCCAGTTGAAGAAAGCCGCGCCGCCGATGACGTCGACGATCTCGGCGTCGTCGAGACCGGCCGCACGCAGCCGTGCGATGTCGGCGTCGCCGAACGCGAGCGGGGTGTCGGCGAGGGCGACGGATGCCGCGACCACCGCGTTCCACGTCTCGTCGCCGAGGTCGGCCTCCACACCCTCGTCGAGAAGGCGCTGCACGTCGGCCTGCCGGCCCGACTCGCGCGTGGCGGAGGCCGCATGCACCGACGCGCAGAAGACGCAGCCGTTGTGGCGGGAGGTCGCCGCGGCGGCGAGCTCGCGTTCGGCGCGGCCGATGCCGCCCGACACGTTGTAGAAGATGTCGAGGTCGGTGAGGGTGCGGGCGCGCAGCGCCTCGGGGTCGCGGGCGAGCAGCCGGAAGTACGGCATCTTCGCGCGGGCCGGCTCGATGAGCGCGTCGCGCTGGGCGTCGGTGAGCTCATCCTCGGCCACGGGAAGAAGCCACGGCACCCAGCCGAGGCCTTCCTGCGTGTACGCGTCGGGTCGAGCCAGCTCGGCGTAGGTGGTGACGACGTCGGTCATGTCAGGCTCCTTCGGGGACGGTGGCGGACGCGGCGGAGGTCGCGAGCGGCGCGGATGCCGCAGCCAGCACGCGCAGCCCCCAGGCGACCCGCAGTTGGAAGCTCAGGAAGGCGACGAGCTGCGACAGCGACACGATGTCGTCGGGGCTCCACCCGGCATCCACGAGGTCCTGAAGCGCCTCGGCGCGCGCCTCGCGCGGACGGAAGACGAGCAGGTGCGTGTGCGCCAACGCGGCGGACAGCCGCGGGCCCAGCGCTGCGGCCGTCCCGGCATCCGCAGCCCAACGCACGCCGTCGGTCGACTCGTCCTGCAGATTCGGCTCGCGGTACGCGCCGAACGGACCGGTCGCGGCGGCGTCGGTCGCGGCATCCGCGACGACGGCGATCAGCGCGGGCGCCTCGTCGCCGAGAAGGTCGCCGTAGAACGCCGTCGCCTCGGCGAAGCCGTGCAGCTGCGAGACGAACGAGGCGACGGCGTAACGCTCCGCCAGCGCGAACGTGCCGGGCGCGGCCGGCTCGAGCAGCGCCTCGAAGCTGCGCTGCGCGTTCTCGCGGGCCTGGGCACGCTGGTCGCGCACGGCGGCGAGCAGGTCGTTCGCGGCGATGCCGGCGAGCAGGTCGATGATGTCGGCGGTGGGGGTGCTCATGCGAGTCCTTCCGAGGGGGCGGCGAGGGCGAGCGGGCGGTGGGCGTGGTGGAGCGCGGCGGCGGCATCCGCTCCGACGGCGAAGCCGAGGCGGGGGGCGACCTCGCCGGCCAGCAGCTCGAGGGAGCGGAGGGTCAGCTCATGGGTGGCTGCGATCGAGTGCACCTGGAACGAGACGTCGCTGGCGGCCGGCAGCGTCCGGTCGGCCGACAGCGATGCGACGACCTCGTCGACCGTGCCCACGTGGGTGTCGGTGATCCGGACGAGCTCGTCGAGCGCGACCCCGTCGGTGTCGATGCCGAACATCGTGCGGGCGAGGTGGCGGAGGCCGTCACCGGCCAGTTCGAGAGCGCGCGTGCGATCCTCGGGGTCGACGACGAGCGCGGTTCGCGACGCGAGCACGCGGACCGGCGCCCCCTCGGGCAGGGCGGCGCGGTAGGTCTCGATGATCGGCAGCTGCAGCTCGTGCAGGGGGGCACCGGGAGCTTCCGGCGTACGGGGCTGGGTGCGCGAGAGCAGCAGACCGTCGCCGCGCTCGCCGGCGCGGCGGCCCCCGTCGACCGAGAACGTCGCCTGCCAGATACGCGCCGACAGGTCGCCCGCGGCGGGATAGATGCGCGAGTCGGTCCCTCGGATGCCGCGCCCCTCGAGCGCGGCGAGGAGCACGTCCAGGTGATCGGCGAAGATCTCGCGGCGACGGTCGGACTCGCGTCCGAACGCCGCGAACGAGGAGGGCGTGCCGCCGGTGGCGAGGCCCAGCTGCACACGTCCGCCGCTGAGCTGATCGAGCACGGTGGCGTCCTCGGCGACGCGCAGGGGGTCATCGAGCGGAAGCGTGACGACGCCGGTGGCCAGCGCGATGCGGCTCGTGCGTTCCGCCGCGGCGGCCAGCAGCACGAACGGCGACGGCAGTCCTCCCTCGTGCTCGCCGAAGTGGTGCTGCGCGAGCCACGCCGAAGCGAAACCGTGGCGCTCCGCGTGAGCGATCTGCTCGATCGCGAACCGGTAGCGATCGGCGGCGGAGGCCTCTTCGAGCACACGGCTGAAGAAGCCGAGACGGGGACCGCTCATGCGGATACCTCTTCCTTGCGGGGGACGACGGGGCCGGCGGAGGTGAAGGCCGCAGCCCTCGACGCGGAGTCTGTGCGCAGCGACGCGCCGGGGATCGCCGCGAGGAGCTCGCGCGTGTAGGCGTGCTGCGGATCGGCGAAGACCGCGGCGGCCGCGCCGTGCTCCACCTGACGGCCGCGGCGGAGCACCGAAACGGTGTCGGCGATCTGGCGGACGACGGCGAGATCGTGCGAGATGAACACGTAGGTCAGTCCGAGCTCGCTCTGCAGCCGCGCGAGCAGCCGCAGGATCTGCGCCTGGACCGTGACGTCGAGGGCCGAGACGGCCTCGTCGAGCACGACCAGCTCGGGCTCCACGATCAGCGCACGCGCGATGGCCACGCGCTGGCGCTGCCCGCCGGAGAGCTCCCGCGGATGCCGCGACGCGATCTCGGGCGCGAGGGCGACGAGCTCGAGGTGATGCGCCACCCGGTCGGCCCGCTCGCCGCGGGTGCCGATGCCGAAGTTGCGAAGGGGCTCGGCGAGGATGTCGGCGATGCTCTGGCGCGGATCGAGCGACGCGTACGGGTTCTGGTAGACGAGCTGGGTGGTGCGGTGGAACGCGCGGCGTGCCCGTCCGCCGGCGAGCGCGGTGACCTCGGTTCCGCCGACACGGATCGTGCCGCGCGTCGGGCTGTTGAAGCCCGCGATCGAGCGCCCTGTCGTCGTCTTGCCCGAGCCCGACTCCCCGACGAGGGCGTGCGTCGTGCCGCGGGCGACGGTGAACGACACGTCGTCGACGGCGACCAGCGGCGAGCGTCCCGCGCGGCGGAACTCCTGCGTGAGCCCGGAGACCTCGACGAGGGTGTCGGCGAGGGCGGCAGCATCCGGCGCCGTGCGCTCGACGACGCGGGCGAGTGAGGGTGCGTCGGCGAGGAGCGTGCGGGTGTAGTCCGACGTCGGCGCCGGCAGGACCTCAGCCGTAGGCCCCGCTTCCTGCACGCGGCCACCCTGCATCACGACGAGCGCGTCGGAGCGGTCTGCGGCGACGGCGAGGTCGTGCGTGATGAAGAGGATGCCGGTGCCCGTCTCGGCGCGCAGCTCGTCGAGAAGGTCCAGGACGGTCCGCTGCACCGTCACGTCGAGCGCGCTCGTGGGCTCGTCGGCGATGATCAGCTCGGGCTGCAGCGCGAGCGCCGCCGCGATCAGCACCCGCTGGCGCATACCCCCGGACAGCTCGTGCGGATACTGACGTGCGCGAGCCTCGGGGTCGTCGATGCCGACGCGTTCGAGCAGGTCGATGACGCGCGCCTGGATCTTGGCGCGGTCCTTCCACCCGTGGATGCGGAGGGCTTCGCCGACGCTCCAGCCGATGGTGGCCACCGGGTTGAGCGAGTTGCCCGGGTCCTGCGGGATGAGCGCGATGCAGCGTCCGCGCAGATGCCGCCAGCGGCGCTCGCCGAGACCGACGAGCTCGGTCGGCCCGTCGGTGCGCTCGGACAGTCGGATGCTGCCGCCGGAGACGCGGCCGTTGGCGGCGAGCAGGCCGATGACCGACTGGGCGACGGTCGTCTTGCCCGAACCGGACTCGCCCACCAGAGCCGTGACCGACCCCGCCTCGACGTCGAACGAGACCCCGCGGACGGCCTCGACGGCACCGCGACGCGTGCGGTACTGCACGGCGAGGTCGCGGATGGACAGCAGCGGCTGCGCGCTCATGCGGCATCCCCTCCTCGAAGGGCCTGGCTGAGGCGGTTGGTCGCCAGCACGACGAACACGACGATCAGGCCGGGCAGCACCGTGAGCCACCAGGCGGTGGCGACGTAGTTGCGTCCCTCGGCGATCAGCAGGCCCCACTCGGGCGTGGGCGGCGGGGCGCCGTAGCCGAGGAAGCCGAGGGTGGAGATCTGCAGGATCGCCGAGCCGAACTGCAGCGCCGCCAGCGCGATCACCGGAGTGAGCGAGTTGGGCAGGATGTGGCGCCACAGCACGCCGAAGAACGTGCCGCCCGAGCCGTAGGCCGCCTCGACGAAGTCGGTGACCCGAACGCTCACGACGCGCGAGCGCGCCAGGCGCGCGAACACCGCGATCGAGGTGACCCCGACCGCGACGGCGGCGCTCGTGGTGCCGAAGCCCAACAGGATCACGACGCTCAGCGACAGCAGCAGTGCGGGGATCGCGAGCAGCACGTCGACGACGCGCATGAGCACCTCGTCGACGGCGCCGCCGAGCGCTCCGGCCGCGAGGCCGATGGCGGTGCCCACGACGAGGCCGACGAGCACGGCGACGAGCGCGCCGATGATCGACTGCGAGGCGCCGTAGACGACACGGGCGTAGAGATCGCGGCCGGTGGCGTCGGTGCCGAACCAGTGCTCGGCGCTGGGCGCCTGCAGCGCGGGCGCGACCGTCTCGGTGGGGTTCTGGGCCGTGAACAGGCCCGGGAACAGCGCCCACAGCAGGGCGACGAGGATCACGAGCGCCGGCAGGACGAACCCGACGCGCGAGACGAGGCTCCGCCAGCGCAGGCGCCGGTCGGGAGCGGGGGCGCCGGGGCCCGGGTCGCCGGGTGCGGTGTCGCCGGCGAGTCCAGCGGTGGTGGCCAGGGCGGTCATCGGTTCCCTCCTCGGGAGGCGGCGGCCGCCACGGTGGCACCGACCTCGGCATCCACGAGCTCGTCGACGGCGCGGTCGGCGGCATCTTCGCGCGGTGCCGCGACCGACCCGCGGGTGGGCCCGGAGGTGCGCAGCCTCGCGTCGAGCACGGGGTACAGCAGGTCGACGATAAGATTGATGACGACGAAGGCGACGGTGGAGATCACGACGACGGCGAGCAGCACCGGGGTGTCGCGGTTGGCGACCGCCTGCGCCGTGAGCTGGCCGATGCCGGCACGGGCGAAGACCGTCTCGGTCACGACCGCACCGCCCACGAGCTCGCCGAAGAGCAGTCCCGCCATCGTCAGGGTCGGCAGCAGCGCGTTGCGGGCGACGTTTCGCCACAGCAGCCACGGCGTGCTCGCCCCGCGCGCACGCACGACGGCGACGAACGGCTGCTCGCGCACCTCGTCGATCGAACGCATCAGCACCTGTGAGAGGGGCGCCGCGATCGGGGTCGCCAGGGTGATCACCGGCAGGATGAGCGCCTGCACGGGGTTGGCCCCGATGACGGGCACGAGCCCGAGCCGGAACGAGAACACCTGGATCAGGATGATGCCGATCCAGAACACCGGCAGGGAGACGAACAGGGGCGGGATGCCGCGGAACACCCGACGCAGCCCGCGACCCGCACCGTACGTCGCGGTGAAGGCGATCGTGACCGCGAGGAACACCGCCAATGCGAGACCGAGCACCGCCAGGGTCAGGGTGGGCGGCAACGCCGTCGCGATGAGGTCGGAGACGGCCGCGCCGCTGGCCACCGAATAGCCGAAGTCGCCCGTGAGGAAGCCCGCGATCGAGCGGACGTACTGGACGACGAGCGGCTGATCGGCACCCAGCGACTGGCGGATCGCCTCGATCTGCTCGGGGGTGAGCCCCAGCTCGGGGCTCCCGTACCGGGCGATGACGGCGTCACCGGGGAGCGCGGCCAGCAGCAGGTAGGCCGCCGTGTAGGCCAGAGCGAGCACGAGCACCGCCTGGCCCACACGACGAAGGACGTACGTCATGGATTCCCGGATCTCCCGACTCAGCCCGCGAGCCAGGTCGAGGAGAAGGTCGGGCGTCCGACCGACTCGGTCTCGAAGCCCTGGACCTTGGCCGTCAGGCCGAAGACCTGCGGTTCCTCGAAGATCGGCAGGATGTAGGCGTTCTCGGCGAGGTAGGTCTGCGCCGCCGCGGATGCCGCCTGACGCTGGGCCGTCGTGGGCTCGGACGCGATCGCCTGCAGGAGCGTGTCGAGCTGCGGGTCGCCGATGCTGCCGTCCGTGGGGTTCAGGTTGAGCAGCGTGTTGCGGTTCTTCGAGAAGTACTGCGACTTCAGCACATCGAAGTCCGCGCGGCCGACCATGGAGTGGTACACCTGGATGACGCTCTGGTCGGTGGACGCCTTGGTCTGCGCGGCCATGTCGCCGGCGAACAACGACACCTGGATGCCGAGCTTGCCCAGCTGCTCCTGGATGAGGGTGACGACCTCCTTCGAGCGCGGCTGCGGCAGCGCCTCGTTGAAGCTCAGCGTGAGCTTCTCGCCGTCCTTGGCACGGATGCCGTCGGATCCGAGGGTCCACCCCGCGGCATCCAGCAGCGACGCGGCCTTGGCCGGGTCGTACGTGTAGGACGAGGAGGTGTCGACGTAGCCGAGGGCGGTCTTGGCGAGCGCGCCGGTGGCCAGCGGGTAGTTCTTCGTGAACAGGGTGTCGACGATCTTCTGCCGGTCGATGCCGGCGATGATCGCCTGACGCACACGCACGTCGGCCAGACGCGGCTCACGGAAGCGGAAGCTCAGGCCGTTGTTGACGCCGTTGGTGGCGGCGGCGTGCAGCGAGAGGGCTCCAGCGGCGAACTGCGCCTCGTCGGGGGCGGGGATGTTGCGCGCGATGTCGGCTTGGCCTGCGACGACGGTGCCGACGCGCACGCTGTTCTCGGCCGCGACGACGTAGTTGACGCCCGCGAGGTAGGCGGCGCCCTGATGCTTCAGCGACGGCGGCGCCCAGTTGTAGTCCTTGCGCGCGGTGACGCTGGTCTGCGTGCCGATCTGCTCGTCGGAGATGACGAACGGGCCGCTGCCGATGATCTTGGTGGCGTTGCCCGGTCCGAACTGCTCGCTCGTGCGGTCGAGGGTCGCATCCGACAGCAGGCCCGAGTTGATGGTCGAGACGGCCTGCGCGAAGCCGGGCGACGGCGCGGTGAAGTGGAACACCACCGTGTGGTCGCCGGTCACCTCGCCGTGGTCGTAGTTGTTGATCGCCTCCGACACCGGAAGCGCCCGAGCCTTGTCACCCTTGCCGTAGAGGTCGATGTTCTTCACGACGTTGGCGGCGGTCAGCGGGGTGCCGTCGGAGTAGGTGACGTCGGTGCGCAGGTCGAACGTGTACTCGGTGGCGTCGTCGTTGACCTTGTGGTAGAGCAGCCGGTCGGTCACGTTGTTGACGATGCCGCCGTTGGGGTAGAAGCCCGCGGACGGCGGGTACAGGGTCGTCCAGGTCTGCGGCTCGAGGTAGGTGAGGGTGCCGCCCGTCTTCGGCTCGCCTCCGGCGGAGGCGGCGGGGGCGGCACTGCCGGAGGCGCAACCGGCGAGGAGGGCGACCGCGGCGAGGGTGGATGCCACGACGAGGGTCGTGCGGGTGAGTCGGGACATGGTGGTCTCCTGGTGTGCGCCGGGCGGCGCTGCGGTGAGCGGGATGATCCACCCCACCACGGCTGCACCCGGCGGGACCAGCCGTCGGTCACGTGACGTAAGCGATCGTCACGAAACGTCATACGCACCGCGTTTCGACTCGCTGCGCTCGCTCAACGACCGGGGTGGAAAGGGCGGCGCATCCCGGTCGTTGAGCGAGCGGCGCAGCCGCGAGTCGAAACGCCCCGACCCCGCCCGCGCCGAGCGGTCAGTCGGCCGCGACCAGCAGCGCGACCGGCAGGTCGGCGAGAACGACGGCCAGGGGCGCGGCCCCGCCGGCGAGCTCGCGTCCG
>Ga0209922_104100_pt1 | contig 10838 bp, 9 predicted proteins | sample ThiBiot_500_biof_FD_183946 | JGI IMG/M metagenome (GOLD analysis project Ga0209922, IMG submission 183946) | Wastewater bioreactor microbial communities from Cape Town, South Africa - Thiocy_expt_500_biof (SPAdes) | ecosystem: Engineered > Bioreactor > Thiocyanate-remediating > Anaerobic-Aerobic ...
CGTTCACAAAGAGACGCCCTCACCCTCACTTTGGTAATATGCCCTCCGTTCACAAAGAGACGCCCTCACCCTCAAGTTGAAAATTGAAAATTGAAAGTTGAAAATTGAAAATTGAAAGTTGAAAATTCAATTGAAGCTAAAATTGAAAATTGAAAATTGAAATTTCAATTGAAACTAAAGTTGAAAATTGAAATTTCAATTGAAACTAAAGTTGAAAATTGAAATTTCAATTGAAACTAAAGTTGAAAATTGAAAATTGAAATTTCAATTGAAACTAAAGTTGAAAGTTGAAAATTGAAAGTTGAAAATTCAATTGAAGCTAAAATTGAAAGTTGAAAATTCAATTGAAGCTAAAATTGAAAATTGAAAATTGAAATTTCAATTGAAACTAAAGTTGAAAATTGAAAATTGAAATTTCAATTGAAACTAAAGTTGAAAGTTGAAAATTGAAAATTGAAAATTGAAAATTGAAATTTCAATTGAAACTAAAGTTGAAAGTTGAAAATTCAATTGAAACTAAAGTTGAAAATTGAAAATTCAATTGAAACTAAAGTTGAAAATTGAAATTTCAATTGAAGCTAAAGTTGAAAATTGAAAACTGAAAATTGAAAACTGAAAATTGAAAATTGAAAATTGAAATTTCAATTGAAGAAAATAATTTCAATTGAAAGTTGAAATTTCAATTGAATTCAATTTTCAAATTGGACATGTATGCACATTTTTATTTTCTGTCGCCGAAAGTAAATGTATTTTTATCTTAGCACATTCAAATGATTGCTTTCGTGTTCGTAGTAAATATTTGAGACGAATGTGAGTCAATATTAATATCGATCGAACCAATTCGTCATTTCGATACGTATATACGTAGTTATGACAAGTGATTTCCAATCATCGGCCTACATCTTATCAGTCAGAGTTATATTCGTTCCTGCACTCATCAATCTCATTTTATATAAAAAAAATACACATAAATGTTTAACAATTCTTATTCATTCTTGAAATGTAAGTCTAAATTCATTGGTTCCAGAGCATTGATTTGTTTTCACGTACCATTTCCCCTCAAATCGACGTTTTCCGATGTTCCATTCAAGTTGAATAGTGACTGTATGTCCCAAGTTTTCGGCTGGATTTCCTGTGCCTTTCTGATAAATTTTTGTGAGACCAATTCGACGAGTGTCGAACGAGTAGATTCCATTGATAGAAAAAACACCAACATCATCTTCTCCAAAACCTGATACTGTTTGTTCTCCATAATCGAACGAGAGTGAACAATTATGAGGTCCATGCCATCGTTTATATTGAAAATAATTGCTTTTCCAATGACCTGTTGGAAAAATATTCTCTACATCCTCCATTATGTCTTCATTACTTGTTGCATCGTCTTTATTCACGAAGATTGTGTTTGAAGGTGGCCACGTATCGTACGACCCAATCCAACGAGGTATTAATACGATAATTAAAATTGGGAATATCAACATTAGTATAACTGTAAAACTAGATATTTTATCTACATCAGGTTGATCTGTTTCGACTGTATAGGTGGTCTTATTAGCTGACATTTCTGCAGTTTTGTACTGGTCATTATTGATTATCGTTCTATCATTTCGGTCGAAGGCACTATCATAATCATAATCATAATCATAATCATAATCATAATCATCACCATCATCATCACCACCTCCACCACCTTGGCAATAAATATAACATGCAAGGATGGCAACGATCAATAGTATACGAATGTTGATGTGCATTGTATTTGATAATAAATGTGCAGATACTATTTAAATAGAATTTTTATCTCAAACATGATTCATGATAACAATTGGAAAAAACCTCGTAGATTTCTTTTTCAAGTAACAGCGTCGTCAGAGACACGTAAACGTTCTGGATTCGTAATAATTGAATGATGCAATGGTTGTCACTATCAACACGTAGAAAGATAGAGGGTGTTGAGGTGTTTCTACTTCAGTAGTGACTTTTATCCTAATGATATACGTAGTAATCGAATTTATTCAAAACATATATTAAAAGTCAAAAAATCGATGATTCTAATCAACACAGAATCAAATCAGCTTCAATAGGTAAGCATAAAAGAATTTCGTGGGCTAGTTAAAATTCAATATTTACTGCGAAAACAAAATGCAAATTGAATTTCAATTGCTTCAGAAGCCCTCAACTTTGATGAATATATACTCATATAAAGTTTTTTTTTCTCGATTATTGGAAAGAAAAAGAAATCCTACTTCCATTCACTATGATCAAACAGCCATATCGTCGAAATCATCGTTCAAAAAGACGAAGACGAAGATCTCAATCATCACGCGTTGTACATATTTCTATTCGATCAAAATCAAGTCGCTCATACTCACATTCAGTAGGTTTATCTGATGTTTTGTTGTTTGACTATATTTCAAAGATTGAATATTCAAGGTACTATCATTGACAAGTTCTCATGGATCCAAATTTTCGACAGTCACAGTAGTACCTGATGAGAATATGCAAACTATACGGGCAAATGTAACAGACTATACGAAGAAAAAGAAACGGTGCGTGTATTCTTTTTTATTGGTTTTAATTTGAACATGTGATTGTATAGATATCCCAATCGTCGATGTTGGGCAAAAGTTTTGATTGCATTAGTTATTTTAATTATTATAATTACAATAGTTTTAGCAGTTTTATTGACGAAAGTCAGAGTGAAAAAATCGAATAAAGAAGCTATTCTTCGATGGAATTCAACCGGTATAACGATGGCAGGTGTAACAGGTCAACGTGGAAATACTTCGGATAAATTATTTACTCCTCGCGGAATAGGTATAGATTGGTCGAATGCATTGTACATTGCGGATTCGGGCAATAGTCGAGTTCAGAAATATTCGAAAAATGTATCAGTTGGGGAAACAGTAGCAGGTGAAGGTTCAGGAATAGCTGGAATGGGAGATGAGTTCCTCTCGGATCCGTATGATGTTGTTGTTGATTTAAATGAAAATGTCTTTGTAGCAGATTCACCTAATCAGAGAATTCAACTATGGACTCGAGGATCATCACAGGGGACGACAATAGCAGGTACAACAGGTGTTGCTAATAAATCAGCAAATACATTGAAATCTCCTTATGGAATTACATATGATTCAATTACTGGTGGAATTTATATTTCTGATTCTGGTAATTTTCGAATTATGTATTATCCAGCTGGTGTTCTTAATGGTACTGTTGTAGCTGGAGGTAATGGACAAGGTCTTAATAACAATCAACTAAGTACTCAACATAGTGTATATCATGATGCAGTAACAAATAGCCTTTTTATTTCTCAATGTAATGCAAATAATATTATTCAATGGTCGATAGGTGCTTCGAGTTGGACGCTCATTGTTGGTTATCTTAATGGTACAATTAGCAGTAGTTCAAGTGGATTTTCATGTGCAAGAGATATTACTTTAGATCCAATGGGTAACATGTATGTGGTTGATCGTGATAATAGACGAATACAATTTTTTTCTATTGGACAAAGTAATGGCATGACGATTGCTGGTATTACTGGTATTCCTGGTGCTAATGCTTCATTATTATCTAGTCCTGTTTCAGTAGTATTGGACTCTCAGCTAAATCTTTACGTATCAGATAATGGAAATCATCGAGTGCAGAAATTTATGCGTTTTTGATAAATGAATGCAACAAAGAAAGATATTGTTTTGTGCCATGTGTTGAATTTCATTTCTCGATGAAAATATGATCGATTCTATTAATAGACTATATGGTATTTCTACAATTGTGGATTGAAGCCATTCATTTGGTAGTGTAATACTTATGTACATATATCAGAATTCTAAAAATAAATAAGAAACAGCGACATCAATAAGGAAAAATAAGGACAACTTATGAGCATTTTCGATAAGTTGGCATTGACTTAACAAATATTTATTTTTCTCAGCTAACAATATATGTCAGCGATTGAAGGACATTCTTAATTCATATCAAATGATTGTCTCCTCAGCAGACAAATATTAGAACTGATTCTCGTGATTTTATAAATATTAAATTATATGCAACGATACTATTTAAAAAGATAAATATTGAATTTCACAGATCAAATAAGGCACTACTTTTTATGACAATAACATATAAGCTGTAGTTTTGATTCTTACTAGATGTGGTCTTCTATTAAGAGAGTATTTTCTGTATTACTTAAGTCGTGTAGGAGGATTTTGTTGAGGAAATTTTATTAAAAAAGTTTAAAAAAATAAGAATTTTTGCTCAATTACAATAGTTCGTAGTTATAAATGAACAACGACTATATATGAAACATGTAGCAGTTGTTAAATCGAGAAAAATTTTGAATATAAAAAGCGTTGCACTTTCGATGAAAAAATGGATAAAAAAGCTCCCTGAAACCTTTCGTCTAGTTCATTCTTTGTTTATGTTTGCATACACACAGAACATGTATAATAGTAAAGGATTTTTTTTCGAATTTTTTCGAAAAACTCTCAAAACCATGTTTTTCGACGGTGAACTCGAATTTTATGATTCTTTTCGACTAAAATAATGATTTACTAATATTAGGAAAAATCCAAAGTATGGAACCGTTAGAGCTCATCGAGTTCTACTTGGAACCAGTGTTGGAGCCACTGAAGCCAGTGATCCCGTCGCGAATCGGGAAAGGAAATACTCGAATCCGGAGCTAGAACATCCTACGCATAGTTAAATAAATAAACCGGACAGTTCATTAATTTCGATTCTTCATCAATACATATCGATCGAGATCGTTGATGTTTAGTTAGTGAATCGATATTTACATAATGCGTCAACAATACATTTCTGTCACATGACTAAATCCTTTCAGTAGAGGGTCGACGACGTTAACGGCACGTTACTTTTTTTAAAAATAACATAATGTCAATTCTCTCACCTCTTTCTCTCGAATAGTAATACGTTCTTCATAGAAACGATGATGAATTTTTTCTATAAATTAGTCATAAAACATCCGATGTAGCATGGTTTTATCAACAACATAATTATGCTGTTCTGCAAAGAGAAAACAGAAGACTTAATAATCCATATACATATTTACATAAGATGCCGTTAAACAGCATAGAAAATGCAAACTGTGAAAAGAAATCATGTCCACAATTTGTTTAATCTGGAAATTAACTTTTTCTTTGGGTTTTTTTCCAGTATGAATCACACCGAAACGGTTAATATATAAGAAATGCTTTTCATTCAGCTCATTCACATATTCTTTTCGTATAATGGGCGTCCCGTATCTCAACACTTTCATATTTTCGTTTTTGTTTTCAAAAAGAAATCCATTTAAATCAGTCGATCTAACGAACAAGAACATTATCATTGATGGTTACTCATTATTTTATTTTACTTATTACATGATATTACAAGAAGACATGAACAAAGATTTACCTGATCGAATAACATCAGTCGAATTTGCGTATGATAGTCTTTCGAAGAAATTTCGAGAATATTTACAAAAATTTCAAGAAAAACGCGCAAGTGTTTGCATCGTATTTGATGGCAACTATGAACCAAAGCAACATCAAAGACCTGATCCACAACGACCTAGTAGCATTCGATTTAATAAAGGCCGTTATCATTTGTCATCTCTTTTACATGATCAACTTATGAGCATTGCACGTGATCTTGATATTGAAGTTCGTATCGCACCTGACGAAGCAGATCCAATAATCGTTCAAATGGCAAGAGAACGTGACGCGTACATTGTTGCACGTGACACAGATTATTTTCTTTATGAACAGACAAAAGGCTATGTTCCATTGGATACATTGGATTTGTCAACACTTAATGCAAGATATTATCATATGAGAGATGTTTTTCAAAATATGACTCAAGAAAGTGTAGCACTATGGGCAACAACCATCATTTATGATTTCATTACATTCGATGTTCTCGAGGTAATTTTGCAAATTTTTCATCATTCGTAAAAGAAAAAAAGAGATTTCAATGTTACGACGTTAATTTTAGAAAAAATTTCAAATGAAAGAAGCACATGATGCACAAGATTTTCGTCGTTGGCTTCGTATTTCAGAGTCGGATGATGAAAAATGTCGACGAATAAGATGCTTATATAATATGCTTCGTTATATACAGAAAGTCGGACCTAAGGAAGCATTTGATAAAATTTTTGTCTTAGTTCCCGAGGAGCATATAGACTTATTCCGAAAATCAATAGAAAAATACATTAATATTCGATCATCTTCACAAAAATCAACATCAAATGGAAATGAAATGCATCCATATTTAAATACAATGCGTGAATGTGGAAAACTTGATCTCGATGTAACTGATATTCTTCTCCGTCGACATGTTCTGTATCTTTGGAAAGGAACGAATCCAATTCATCGTCAATTATTGCTACCAATGTGTTCTATATTAATCAAATGGGATTATTCAACATCAAGGAAGAGAGATCGTTCCTCTGCACTCACTTTCAATGGGCAGACATACAATCCACTTGAATTTCATGACTCTGACAATTTGCCAATACTAGATGAATTACCTCATTTGGACCCAACAAGAGCAAGACAACTTGTGCTAAATTGTGTTGATTTTGCTCTCGAATCCGAAGGCCAATTTCAATGGAATGAGATTCATGATGACTACAAACTTCCATTGTCAATTTTGAAACTTTGGTTACACAAAAAGTCAGATCGAACAAAATCATTAGAAGTGACTTTAATGGCATTGATCGTTTCGTTTTTAAAGTATATGCTCCTCGATACATACGGTGAAACTGGAGGTCAACATGATGAAATTATTTCAGAAAGAATACCGAAAAAGCCGTATCGTCAACAGTCGTATAAAGATTTACGAAGCTATATTTCACTTGAAGAATGTGCTCATCTACGAAAAGCTATAAAAGACTATGCAACACTCATTTTATCAGATGACACAATTGAAAAACAAATAGAAGAATGTCAACAATTCTACAAAGAATTAACAATCATCAATCAATTTTTCAAGCAACCATTTCATATGCCACGGCCAGATTTGTACTTCAATCGATTCACTCATCGTCTGGCTGTTACTTTAAATCAATCGAAAAACTTTCGAAAAGATATTCGAACACTTTTCTCCAGACATATTTTGCTAACTGAATTTATCGACGAACTTTATGCTTTTTTTTTTAAAGCTAAATAAACTTCATTACTCTTATCTTATCTTCATGAAATACATATATGTCACAGTAAAACTTAAAATTTAGGATAATTTAAAATTTTCCTAGGAATAATTAAAATTATCCTAAATTTTAAGTTTTACTGTGACATGTATAAAGAAGAATGCCTGTCTATCTTTTCGTTATGCATTCAGTCCCCGTAATAGATAGCGCCATCAAACTTTCTATGGTACTTCCCTAGGCCCCGAAGGTGGTCATGAGGGGATGGGAGAAAAGTGGAGAAAAGAGAGGAACACGGAAGAGAGAACATATTATCGAGATCGTGAAAAACTGCAATTTTCGACATTTTTTTCAGAAGTTTAGAGAATATCCACCATCATCCGCTCCCGTATCCTCACACCCTTAAGATAAGTTGTTCGAAGCATATTATAGGGAACCCTTACAGATCTCTAATCTTCACGAACAACTCTACCTGTTGCATGTACAACAGTAGACAAACACACAAAAACGCAAACAAGCAGTCAATTTCGAGATTAAAATCTTGACTACAGTCAAGGGAATTGGAAGAATCGTTCTATTTGTAAATTCAAATATCGTTGTTTTTAGAGATGTCCAATTATTGATTCTCTTATCATCCCCTTTATCACGCGTGAAAGAGCATTATTACTGGTGTTTTGGATGATTGCTTGTGAGAACGAAAGATATAAGGAGAAGAGAATAGTAAACTATATTTGGTTAAATACGACAAATGACTGGTTATTGAACTGATCTCACTTTAGATTTTACCTTTCTGTTTCATATCTTTAGTTTCAATACTTTAAAGATTGTCAAGAGAAAGAAATAATGCCATAGTCATCTGAATCATCAACTAATCACAACATTAATATGAATAATCTTAATATCGAAGATAAGAGTTTCAATATTGAATATTTCTAACAGAAAACCAGCATTTCATTACTTTGATTTATATTTATTAAAGCTTTACTTAACAATCCTTCATGATAACTCCTCAGATTCCTCGTGAAAAACTACACCTGAATTCTTAAGAGACGGTCCATGAGAAAATCGAAGATTTTTTTTCTTGTGTATCGTTCACTATTCAAATTGAGTCATGTACTAATCGATAGAGCTTGGCTCGCTCTACAAAACTGTATGTATGACAATTTCCATTCATCTCAACTTTGATTTTGAATGGGGCGACTCACAAATATATTTTTTTATCATAACTTTTCCAGCAAATCCTGATCAATATATAGAAAAGTCATATAGTCAAGGGCAGTAACGTTGCCTTTTCGATAGAGGAATATATTTGATCTGAATATCTATGAAAATAAGGGAAATTCTTACTTTGTAACCAAAGTAATCAATACAAAAGCTCTACAAACTGTGAAAGTTTCATTGAATTTAGACAAGAAGAACGGTGTTCGTTGGCCAAGTATACTTGATGAGCCAGTATTGAGAGAAAACAATAGTGATTCGGAACGTGAACATCGTCTTGATTCTCTAAAAAACGCTTATGAAACAATATTAAATAGTATTGGTAAAGATCCAATGCGACAAGGTCATTTCATTATTCTAACTGGAATATACTAAGATTAAACATTCATATTATTTCTAACAGGTCTACTGAAAACACTCGAACGTGCCGCTCAAGCGATGCTTTTCTTTACTAAGGGATACGAACAATTGATACGAGATATTGTTAGTGATGCTATATTCGATGAAGAATGTGATAATATGGTAGTCGTTAAAGATATTGACATATATTCACTTTGTGAACATCATTTGTAAGTTAAATAAATCTTTATTTTTATTAACATTAATTTATCTAATAGAATACCCTTCTTTGGTAAAATATCGGTAGCTTATTTACCCAATAAACGTCTTATTGGACTCAGTAAAATAGTAAGGTGAATATATAAAATATCATTAAAGATTAAATATAGTTTATATTCATTATAGAATTGTCGAAATCTTTAGTCGTCATCTTCGAGGTTAATTTATTAAAATAATAATTGAAGGTTGATCTATGTTATTTATTTTTAGTACAAGAACGTTTGACTCAACAGATTGCTCAAGCTATAGAAGACGCTGTTCAACCACTAGGTGTTGGTGTAATCGTTGATTGTGTACACATGTGTATGGTTATGCGTGGTGCAGAAAAAGTCAACTCAAGTACAAGAACATCAGCTATGCTTGGTGTCTTTCGTGACAATGCAAAAACTCGCGAAGAATTTTTAAACATTGGGCGAAACAGTTCTTTTTGACATTTTTTTTTACATTGATTCAAATAGGAATAGTTCTCATGAAATATGACATACAGTTTCTTTTCTGGCAATTGCCTCAAGTTTTGTAATAGATGTTTGCATAATATCTTTTTTAAATTCATACTTCATTACTGGACTTTCAACAGTTCATAAGAACACTCGTCACTTCGAGAATATTACAAAAATCAGAATCATCCAAATGGCACATGCATAGAAAATTCAATTCTTGGAGAGCTAATAAAAACATATTATTTTTACTTATTAAAAAAGCGCAAAGAAGTATTTCCGAGAATCTGTTCAATTCAAGTTGTTATTTTATTGCCTAATTCCTTTTACCGGCCCATTTTTTAACAAATACAATTTTCATAAACTAGTAATTCGTCGACACAGACATCTCATATACAATTCTACATAGCTAGTTTATCTAACTTCCAGTAGGCAGTAATGTTTACCACACCAAATCCTCACAAAACCCGGATGGATATATCTAGGTTTATATGAACTTACCTGTTACTTTTTCCTTGAATTGATATTTTTAAACTTCACAAATTGTTTTGCTAGGAGAATAATCAAGAAGAAGAAAAGGGATGGTGTATCTACTTTTATTCTTAATTCTTCACAGGAACGAATGGATATATATTAACGTTCGAGCTGACGATTGTATTCATCTGCTGCGTTAGCTAGAAGTTTTCGATGTTCACGAACTTGCCATATTGGATTTGTACCATTCAATATGAATATTTTCAGATTTTCTCGACTTCGAAAGGCATCGCAAATGATATTTTGACTTTGATTTGTTATTTGATTGGCAAATAAATCTAGATCTTCTATTGTTGAAGGTAATTCTGGAAGTAAATCTTTTAGACCAGCATCTGTAATATTATTAACGCCAAGATTCAATATTTTAAGACGTAAGTAAAGTTAGCACCAGATTCGAGTTATTTCAATCCAGATTCGTTCCAAAACTTGTGCTATTTGTCTAACCACTTGTGCTGGATGTAGAATTTAATTCTGAATCGTTTGGTCACACTTTCAGGATAGCTCATCGGCCAAAAAATGGCACTTCACCCCCAAAAACCGTCTCCAAGACCCCATTTTGACCATATTCAGTGGATGGATTCGCCATAATACTTGTGCTGATTGTCTAACCAGTTGTGCTGGATGTAGAATTTAATTCTGAATCCATTGGTCACACTTTCAGAGTGGGTCATCAGCCAAAAAATGGCACTTCACCCCCAAAAACCGTCTCCAAGACCCCATTGGGACCATATTCTGTGGATGGATTCGGCATAGTACTTGCGCTGATTGTCTAACCAGTTGTGCTGGATGTAGAATTTAATTCTGAATCCATTGGTCACACTTTCAGAGTGGGTCATCAGCCAAAAAATGGCACTTCACCCCCAAAAACCGTCTCCAAGACCCCATTG
>Ga0209922_104110_pt1 | contig 10824 bp, 7 predicted proteins | sample ThiBiot_500_biof_FD_183946 | JGI IMG/M metagenome (GOLD analysis project Ga0209922, IMG submission 183946) | Wastewater bioreactor microbial communities from Cape Town, South Africa - Thiocy_expt_500_biof (SPAdes) | ecosystem: Engineered > Bioreactor > Thiocyanate-remediating > Anaerobic-Aerobic ...
GGCGTCCTGTCGCGCTTGAGTTCCAGCACGTGCAGGTTGCCGTCGCCGTCGACTGCGAGCAGATCGAGACGCTTACCGTAGGGCGTCGGCACCTCGCTGCCAATCACCAGAAGCGGAATGCCGAGCAGCGACGGATCCTTCGTCAAGAACTGGTGCAGCTCGTTCTCGGCCGGCAGCGCCGCAGGCGACAGGGGCTTCGGTGTCTGGCCGTCGATCCGCCACATCCTCATCTCAACCGGCATCGGTCACAGCTCCCCTCGGAACGCGCGGGCCTGGAGCGAGGTGAAGAGTTCGTCGTCGTGGTTGAGTGCGCGCGTTACCGTCTGCCGACGAACGAGGACGCTAGCGGCACGCTCGGCGAACACGAGTTGCAGGTCCATCGGCGGCACAGACACCACAACGGCCGAGAGGGTCTGTTGATTCACCTTGAAGGTGCCGTTGGTGGTACGAGCGATTGCTTCGATCTGAGATCGCACATCTTGCTGACGCCACGCCACCTCGAGATAGTCCATGTTGACGAGCGAGGTGTCAACGCGCCCCGCGATCACGGTGTCGGGGAAGACGAGATCGGGGCGGTCTTCGCGTGAGTATGTCCCGACTCCGACGAGAGAACGGTTGCCGTTGCCGCGGCACATCATGAAGTCGCGACGGCTCACCCGCTTATCCGCTGGCGGCTCAGCGGCGAACTGCCCGACCTTCTTGGCCTCTGGGTCAAAGCCGCCCTGAGTTACGGAGGATAGCGTCAGCACGGTTGCGGAGTGTCCGCCTGCGGTCGCGGGAGAGAGGCCGTTTCGCATAGATGGCATCAGCGTCCCGCCATTGATCGCGTCGAAATCCTTCGCGGCGAACATGTCCATGAAGACCGAGTCAACGAGCGCGTCGAGGTGACCAACAATCCTGCGACGTTTCGTGCGGATCTTGTCGGCCCAGTCGAGGATCGCGGCAATTCGCCGCTGCTCTGCAAGCGGCGGGAGCGGTATCGGAAGGCTCCCAAGCGCCGCGAGCGATATAGCTTTGCGGCGGTGAACTGCCCCCTTCCCCAACTGTGGGTAGTGAGCGAGCGCTCGAGGACTCTTGAGAAAACGAATCAGGTAGTCGGCATCCACGAGGGACTCGTTCGCGCGGAACACCGTGTACATGGGGCTGATTAGCCCTCGCTCCGGAGCGATACCAATGGATCCCTCATCGAGATGGATCGTGGCGTACGCAAAGTCGCCTGGTTCCACTAGCTTGTAGCCTTCAACGTCGCGGCTGAATACCTGCTTCCTGAAGTACTCAAGGCTCGGAACGAACCCCGAGTGCTTGGTCACCGAGTAGACGGGGAAGTTACTCTGCTCACCTGCGCGTCTGCCGGCTGGACGAATGAGGTCCGCAAGCATCGCAGTCGTCATGCGAGCATCGCCTTTAGCTCGGCGAGGTCGGCCGAGATTTCGGCATCGAGCTTCTCGATGTCGGCGATAATGTCGAGCGGTGCACGGTGCTGGACATCGTCGTGTACGAGCTCCTTGTAGCGGTTGAGGGACAGGTCATAGCCCTGCGCAACAATGTCAGCTCTTGGCACCAAGAACGACTGCTCTGTGCGAGCGCGGGTCTTCTCGGCATCTCTTGACCTCCATCGTGCGAGCACGTCTGGCAGGTCGTTCGCCTCCACGGGATTGCGCTTGTCGTCGAGCGAGAGCCCATCGGCGCGCACGTCGTAGAACCACACGTCTTCCGTGCCGCCGGAGTTGGTCTTTGTGAAGAAGAGGATTGCCGTCGACACTCCCGCGTAGGGGCGGAAGACTCCCGAGGGGAGTTTGATGACGGCATCCAGTTTCTGGTCCTCGACGAGCATCTTGCGCAGTGCCTTGTGCGCGGTGCTTGACCCGAAGAGCACGCCGTCGGGCACGATGACCGCCGCGCGTCCGCCGGGCTTGAGGAGCTTCAGGAAGAGCGCGAGGAAGAGCAGTTCGGTCTTCTTCGTCTTGACCGTGCGCTGTAGGTCTTTCGCGGTCGATTCGTAATCGAGTGACCCGGCGAAGGGAGGGTTGGCGAGGATGAGCGTGTACTTCTCGGCATCCGCGGCTGCACCCTCGGAGAGTGAGTCGCGGTAGCGGATGTCGGGCGACTCGATGCCGTGCATCAGCATGTTCATGCTGCCGATGCGGAGCATCACATTGTCGAAGTCGTAGCCGTGGAACATCGAACGGTGGAAATGACTGCGCTGCGCGGCATCCAGAAGAGCGTCTGAGTGTGTCTCACGGACGTACTCGGATGCTGCGACGAGGAAGCCGGCGGTGCCGCACGCCGGGTCACAGATCTCGTCAGAAGGCTGAGGCGCTGTGATCTTGACCATGAGGTCGATGATGTGCCGTGGGGTGCGGAACTGCCCGTTGACGCCGGCAGACGCGAGCTTGGAGAGCAGGTACTCGTACAGGTCGCCGTTGGTATCACGGTCGGCCATCGGGATGTCATCGAGCATGTCGACGACCTTCGACAGCAGCGCGGGCTTCTGGATGGTGAAGCGAGCATCCTTCATGTGCTCGCTATAGGTGGTGCCGTCGCCCATACCGCGAAGGAACGGAAACACGTCTTCGGCGATGGTCTTGTGCATGACCTCGGGAGACGCGTTCTTGAATTGACTCCAGCGCATGTGCGTCTGCCCGGGAAGGAACACCGGGTGTCCGACGTCGGAGCCGGTGATGCGCGCCTTCTTCTCGGCGAGGGTCTGGATGTCGTCGAGGCGGCGGATGAAGAGCAGATACGTGATCTGCTCGATGATCTCGAGCGGGTTGCTGATGCCTCCCGACCAGAAGGCCTCCCAGACGTTATTGATCTTGCTCTTCAGTTCCCCGTTGATCACAGGAGCCACTCTAGTTAGGGCGGCAGTGTTCGATGCGGACATGGCGGACCTCCTGCCGCGCGGACCGTCCGTACAGCCGACCAGCATCTCGGAGAGTTCCGACATTTCGGTTCGCTGGTTCCTAGGCGATCGCACGCCAGGCACCTCATTTCCGCAAGAATGCGGGATGCCTTCCGCGAGGTCTGGGATCAGTACGATGTGCGCATGCCATACGAGCCGATCGTCCCGGAGGGGCAACACCTCGGCACCTCGCGCGAGCACGATGGTGCGGTAACCGGGCACCTGTTCGACGAGGACAATAACCTCAAGGGACACGCGGCGTGGCAATGGGTCGACGAGCCCGAGGAGTCCTACTCGCCCGTCTACGTGGAGTCACCGACTCGGGAGCTGACGCCGGAAGAACGCGAACTAATTGAGCAGGCCACCGCGCTCCTGCTCGCGCTGATCATCATTGGAGTTCAGGCGGCAGCGCCGCGCGTACGTCGTTGGTGGAACCAAACGGCGTTGCCCGTGATCAGGCGGGCGTGGCAGCGCGCCACGCGCCGGAATGCTCAGCCCGACGTCGTGGTCGAGGCCGAAATGGTTGAGCTTCTTGAGGTCATCGAGGCTGAAATCACACCCACTCCCGAGCCGGGGTCCGAGCTCGTGGCAGACCCGCAGTTCACCATGAGCAGCGCGGAGTGGGCCACGAGGTATCGGGCAATGGTCGCTGCGGCCGCATTCCAAGATGAGCAAGCGCGCATCCTCAAGAGCGCACATGTCGTCGATGAGTTCAATGAACTCGGCGCCGAAGGCGATGCTGAGCTCACTCCCCGAGCGTTCGCTGAACACGTGCGCTCGATGCTCGCTGCGAACCCCGATCTGCTGACAGATGAGTCCGTCGCTGAACTACAGCACATTCTCGAGAAGCGCGTGCAGAAGCTTGGACGGTCCACTCAGTAGTCCTCAGGTCAAGCATCGCCGCGCGGAGAGCGCCACTTGGCCATATACCTGGCAGGAGCTTCATGCTCAACCCGCCCGCGTAGGTACCTTCTTGGCGTTGCGCCCGTTCACGGGTTAACTTCCCGAAACGGACGAAGCCCGCGCAGGTGAATAGCCTGGACCGATCGGGCCGATGTACGCACCTTCGGCGGCTGAAGGGGAACGAATGATCCGGGATGAGACCCGCGTCGCTGACGACGTACGACCCGATGGTCGAGACGCTCCCGACGATGTGATCCGGCTTCGGCGTGCGACTCGCGCGCTGCGCTTGCACCTCGACACTCTTCCAGTCGACTTCAATCTTGGTGCGATCCCGGACCGGTTCCTCAACGGCCTCGCGTTCGTCTCAGCTAGAAACCGCTACGGCTACGTTGAATCGCTAATCGGGGCGGGGTTCGGCGGCACCGCGATGGGGGCAATCAGTCGCGGTCTGCTCGTCGACGCGTTGAAGTGGGACTGGATCTCTTCGCGTCCGCAACGCCTCAAGTCGCTACCTGCCGAACTCCTACGCGAACGTGACGGCATCTGTTCCCTACTCGATCAAACCCAGACGACGTGTCCGATACTGACGCGTTGGCTCCAACCGTTGCCCGCCGTCGCTGGCCTAACCGGACAGGCACAAGGTTGGGCGTTGCTCGACACGCTACCGAGCGACGCACGACTGCTCGCAGACTTCCTCGCAGCTCGCGAAGACTCGATCAGCCCGCTTACTTCGCGGTGGACGCCCCTGCTTATTCGTTCGCGGAATCTGCTGGCTAGTGCAGAACTCCACGGCTCAAGCATGGTTCTGGCACACAGCGGACATGGCAACTACCTCGGGTTGCTCAGTAGCGTCGCCGAAGGAGGCGGCATCGGGTTCGACCTGCGATTCGATCATGAGGCGCTGTTCATGCAAGTCGCGGCGATCGGAGTCGTGGGAACACTCGTCGGTTCGTTGGCGGCGGACAGCAACTGGTGGCCGAAAGAGGTGCCGGCGCACGACTTTGCAGACAAAGCGCTCGACCTCGCCTCGGAGGTTTCCGCGCGGGCGGTTGTCGTCCACAAGTTAGTGGGCCGTCCCGGAACTCGCACTCCCAAGTCCCGCACGGGTGCGAGCGGCTCGGGTTCAGCGGAGTTATACGTGCCCCATGCTGCCGCGACGCTAACAACCGGCTCACTGCTGCCGGATGTCGCTACGACCGAAGCGGTGTGGCGTACGGCAGAGCAGTTCTTCGCACTCCTCGAGAACCTCACAGTTGACCCGTGGGCAGAGGGGCAGCCGTTCCACGCCGTACTGAGCTACGGTGCAGCCATCTCAAACCTTCAGACGATCTTTGCGACGTCTGGGCAGCCGGGTGCCCAGGTCGTGCTCCCGTTTGTAGCCCGAATGATGCTCGAGGAGGCCGGCCGCACGGCATGGCGATACTCCGTCCCCGACGCATCAACCTTTGAAGCTCAGGCAACTCAGTACTTCGATGAATATCGCGCTCGCCGCAAGAGGACGATCGACCAACTGACGACGAGTGGGGTGCCACGGGCGGCGGCCGAACAGTTCTTCGACTTGCCCTCATTCGTCAACACTTCTCGGGTCCCCAAGTTTGCCTCCCCGGGCCGAGTGCCCTTGCCACCCGTGTCCGACATGCTCGACAAGCTGGGCGACATGTTCGACGAACCGGGGTGGCTGAGGGTCGCATACTCACTCCTGAGCCAGATAACTCACACCACCGCACTCGGGCTTCTCCACTCCGTGCGATTCGAGCGAGGTGGATTGCGAGGAGGCGAGCTCAGCCCCGAGATGACAGCGCTCAGTTTGGACATAGCCTGCATCGCAGGTGCGCGCATTCTGGGCACCGCCGGACTGATTCTTCGAGACCTAGACGACGGCGCAAGGCAGTGGCGGGACGACCTGCTCCACCGAGCGGCCGTTGTTCACGGCGCGGCTCGGTTGGTGCATGGACTTGACTAACGCCCTGGGCGGGCCGGATCGCGCGGCCGAGCAGTCGGCGGTAATCACCGGACTTGATTGCACGCAGCCGTCCCGCAACCGCGCACTGCCCGTAAAGGGATGGGTCGTGACGCCGGCCCTGCGGCCTCACACGGCGGTCGCCCGAATGATGACGAGACGGTCGACGAGCGTGAGGGGAGCGGCGAGCCCGACGCTCGCGAGGGCGTCGCCACGAAGCTCCACACCATCACTGACCCATTGCGGGACGGCGTGGGTCTGGATGGCGCTGCGGGTGAGGTCTTCGACCTCGACGCGGTACCGGACGGTGGGGTCGAGGCCGGGCAGTGTGATGCGGCCGTGCGGCCAGTCGACGGAGTGATCGACGGTGCTCATCCGGTAGACGGCGTGCGATGTGTCCCGTGCGACGACGCCCTCGAGCTCCACGGCGGCGTTGGTGGGGTCGGCATGGACCACGGTCCCGGTGCGCAGCAGAGGCCGCAGACGCTTGTGCAGCGCCACCCACGCGGCCAGCCTCTCCAGTTCCTCGGCGGATGCCTCGGCCAGATCCCATTCGATGCCGAAGTGCCCGAAGATCGCGGTGCCCGCGCGGAAATCAAGGTCGAGCATCCGGCCGGTGGTGTGGTCGGCGCCGGACCCGATGTGGGTGCCGAGGAGTTCAGGCGGGAGGATGAGAGATGTCCAGCGCTGCAGGCGCTGGCGTTCGTGCGCGTCGATGCAGTCGGATACCCAGACGCGGTCGGTGTGGTCGATGATGCCGAGGTCGATGCGCCCGCCTCCGCCACAGCACGACTCGATCTCGAGTCCGGGATGCCGCTTCTTGAGGGCGTCCATCAGGCGGTACGTCGCCAGCGTCTGCTCGTGGATGCCCGGTGCGTAGGTGGGGCTGTGCCCCGCATCGACAAGAGGACGGTTGTGGTCCCACTTGACGTAGTCGATGCCGTAGCGGCCGATGAGGGTGGACATCTCGCCGAGGACGTAAGCGAACGCGTCGGGGTGTCCGAGGTCGAGGACGTGTTGCTGCCGGGAGGGCACGCCCGGGCCGTGGGCCGTGCCGAACAGCCATTCCGGGTGCCGGCGGGCGAGTTGGGAGTCGAGGCTGACCATCTCGGGCTCGAACCACAGCCCGAACTGCATTCCGAGGCTGTGGACGTGGTCGGCGAGGGGGGCGAGCCCGTCCGGCCACACGTCCGTGTCGACCTGCCAGTCACCGAGGCCCGCGTTGTCGCTGCGGCGCCCCGCGAACCATCCGTCGTCGAGGACGAACCGTTCGACGCCGAGGTCGGCGGCGCGGTCGGCGAGGTCGATGAGTCGCGGAAGATCGTGATCGAAGTAGACGGCCTCCCACGTGTTGAGGATGACGGGGCGCGGACTCGTCGGGTGCGACGGACGCGCGCGCAGGTGCTCGTGGAACCGGTTCTGGAACGCATCGAGCCCATCGCCATGGGATGCGACGAGCCATGGGGAGCTGTAGGACTGGCCGTGGTCGAGGACGACCTCGCCGGGCAGCAGCTTCTCGCCGCCGCTGAGCAGACGCCACCCGGTGGGCGTGCGTTCCGCGGAGACGACGCCGTTGCCCGACCACGCGAGGTGCACTCCCCACACATCGCCACGGCGGAAGCCGAATCCCGTCTCCCCTGCGCACAGGACGGTGGCGGAGTCGTGACCGGGGCGTCCGCCCCATGCTTCACGGGTCCACCGCCCGTGACGGAAAGGGTGCCGCTGCGGTTCGCGTTCGTGCGCGTGGCGCCCGGTCATGTCGAGGAGTTCATCGGCCACCGCGGGGACCGGCAGTGCGGGCTCGAGAACCATGACTTCGTAGCCGCCTTCTCCGGTATTGGTGATCGTGGCCCGCAGTCGGAGAAGTCCGGAAGACTCGAGTCGCAGTTCCGTGGTGAGGACGAGTCCCTCGGCAGCATCCTCTGCGGTGCTGACCAGGCGCGCTGCGCCGTCACCGTCGGTGAGCTCGTGTGTGACAGTCTCCGGGGCGAAGGACCAGGAGCGCCCGGCTCGCCTGCCGAGGATGCCGGGGTGGCCGAGCCAGCCGGCACTGTGCAACGGCACGAGCGCGACGTTCGGCTGCGCGTAAACGATCGAATCCCCGACGGGCCCCGCGACTGCGACGGCCAGGTCGCCCAGGTCGCCGGTGAAGGGCCGCCCCCAATGCAGCACGGTGGGCAACTCTGTGTCGGTGATGCGGAGGATCACGCTGGTGTCGCCCCGCGTGATGTGGACGAGATCGGCGGTGGTGCGGGCGGTGGTGGTCGTGGTCATGACGTCGGCACGGCTTTCGGTGTCGGGAGTGGACTCGTGGCCGGCCCAACGAGGAGGGCCGGCCACGAGCGGTCGTGTGATCGAGTGATCAGTTGTTGTCGGCGAAAATCTGCGCGCTCGCGGTGTCCATCTCCTTGAACACGTCGTCGTCGCGCTCACCCGTCCAGAAGGCCTCCGACATCGGGTTCACGGTGCTCTCGATCTCGGTGCCGCCGCTGAACAGCGGCGCCTCGTAAAGCGTGCCGTCGTCGAGCTGCACGGTGAATGCCGACAGGTCGACGCCCTTCTCCTTCAGCGCCGCGACGGACGCGTCCATGGATGCCTTGATCGAGGGGAAGAACGTGCCGTCGGCGCCGGCGAGGGACTGGCAGTCTTCGGTGCCCATGTAGGAGATCCACTTCCACGCGGCATCCTTGACCTTCGATCCGACCCAGATCGAGTCTGCGTTCGAGCCGGACAGGGCGGCGCGCTTGCCCGCGGGTCCCACGACCGATGGCGCGGTCTTCACGGTGACGCCCTGCAGCTGCTGGAACGTGGTGAGGTACCACGAGCCGCCCTGGACCATGGCGACCGATCCCGAGCCGAGCTGCTCGGCGATGCCGGTCGTGAACTGCTCGTAGCCGGGCGTGTAGCCCTTGTCGACGAGGCTCTTGATCCAGTTCGCGGTGTCCACGTATCGCTGGTCGGAGTACTGGAACGTGGTGGGCCAGTTGGCCTTGTCGCCGAGCGTCCAGCCGGTCGTGGGGGCGAACTGCGCCCAGGTGTCCTGGCCGTTGATGCCGCCGCCGGTGAGCGTGCCCATGCCGTAGACCTTGACCTTGGTCTTGTCGAACCCGGCTTCGTCGCCACGCACGCCGTTCTCGTCGACGGTGAGGTGGGCGATGACCTCCTCGAAGCTGCCGCCGTCGTCGGAGTTCCACGTCATGCCGGCAAGGTCGGCGTCGGTGAGACCGGCCGCGGTGATGAGGTCCTCGTTGTACCAGAACGCGAGGGTCGACCAGTCCTTGGGCAGGCCGTAGGTGTGGCCGTCCTTGTACTCGCCCCAGGTCGAGGTGCCGACGGAGTACTTGCTCATGTCGAAGTCGTCGGCCTTGATGTAGTCATCCAGGGGCTCGAGCTGGCCCTGGTCGGCGTACTCGGGGTAGTACGCCGGGTGGTTCTGGAACGAGTCGGGCGCGTTGCCGCCGACGAACCCGGCGGTGATCTTGGCCCAGTAGTCGTCCCACGCGTACTGGCTGATCTTGATCTTGATGTTGGGGTTGGCCTTCTCGAACGCGTCCGCGCACTTCTGGTACGAGACGGCCTGCTTGTCGTCCCATCTCCACCAGTTGACGGTCTGGGTGCCGTTCGCGTCGGTGGACGATCCGCCGCTGCAGGCGGACAGGGGCAGGGCTGCGGCGACGGCGAGCGTCGCCAGTGCGGCCAGTTTCTTGCGGTTCATTGTGGTGCTCCTTGATACGAGGGTGGTGCGAGGTGGGGTGTTACTTGAGTCCGGAGAAGCCGAGCGAGTTCACGATCCGGCGTCCGAAGATGAAGAAGACGATGAGCATCGGCAGCGCTGCGAGAAGGGCTGCGGCCATCAGGCCCGCCCAGTCGGGCTGAGCCTGCGGGGACGATTGCTTGAACACCGCGAGCGCGAGGGTGAGGGGCTGCACGGACTCGTCGTTCGCGACCAGCAAGGGCCAGAAGTAGTCGTTCCAGTAGTTGATGAATCCGAGGATCGACAGGGTCGTGATGGGCCCGGATGCCAGCGGGATGGTGATCTGGAACAGCACCCGCATCCGTCCGGCCCCGTCCAACAGCGCGGCTTCCTCGATCTCGGAGGACATTCCGAGGAAGAACTGCCGGAGGAAGAAGATGTTGAACGCCGAGAACAGGGCGCCGGGGAGGATCAGGCCCGCGAACGAGTTCATCAGGCCGAGGTCCTTGATGGTCACGAAGTTCGGGAGCAGGGTGAGGATGCCGGGGATCATCAGTGCGGTGAACATGATGCCGAACACGAGGTCGCGGCCCTTCCACTGCAGGCGGGAGAACGCGTAGGCGGCGAGGGTGGCGAAGAACACCTGGCAGAAGGTCGCGATGCCGGCGTAGACGACCGAGTTGCGGACGAAGACCCAGATGTCGACCGATGCGCCCGATCCGCCTTCGGCGCGGGCCTCTTCGACGCTCTGCAGGCCGAGGACGCGCAGGAACGGCCCCCAGGTGAAGTCGACGGGGAATGGGGAGGCCGGGTTGGTCAGCAGTGCGAAGTTGTTCGACAGTGCCGTGCGCAGCATCCAGTAGAACGGGAATACCGTGACCAGGACAACGAGCGCGAGGTAGACCCAGGCGAGTGCGCGGCCGGGGCGGAAGCGGCGCGTGCGGGCGCCCGTGGGGACGCGGTGCGTGGTCGCGCCGGTGAGGGTCGCGGTGGCGGGAGCGGTGGTGGTGGACATGGCGGTGACCTTTCAGCCCTGGTCCGACTCGGACGCGCGCAGCAGTCGCATCTGCGCGAACGAGATGATGATGAGCATCAGGAACAGCACGAGCGACATCGCCGACGCGTACCCGAAGTCGAACTGCCCGAAGGCCTTGTCGTAGATGTACATCTGCAGCACCATGGACGCGTTCGCGGGGCCGCCCTTGGTGGTGACGGCGACGATGTCGAACACCTGGAACGCTCCGATGACGGTGAGCACGAGCACCATCGCGAGGATCGGGCGCAGCAGCGGCAGCGTGAGCCGGCGGAACATCTGCACCTCGGAGGCGCCGTCGAGCTTGCCGGCCTCGTAGATCTGCGGGGGGA
>Ga0209922_104111_pt1 | contig 10821 bp, 14 predicted proteins | sample ThiBiot_500_biof_FD_183946 | JGI IMG/M metagenome (GOLD analysis project Ga0209922, IMG submission 183946) | Wastewater bioreactor microbial communities from Cape Town, South Africa - Thiocy_expt_500_biof (SPAdes) | ecosystem: Engineered > Bioreactor > Thiocyanate-remediating > Anaerobic-Aerobic ...
GAAACATCGATGCCAACAACAATTAATAAAAATGCGAAATCAAAAGATGATTTTATTACTAATGTATTAAAAATGATGTTGGTTCTTAATGTTTATAGTTGAATACAACATTTGCAGTAACTTCGGCGCGACATATACCTACATAAGGAGGAATAATCCTATGTGTCATAGAAATATCTCGAAAGGGATATCTCCATATACATGTCTATGGAATATACCTACACCTTCTTTCCATTTAATTGTAATCTCATATAGTTAAATGCGAAGGTCTCATATGATAAATATATCTAAATTATTTTTATTCGTGTTACAACAAAAGTAAAATCATAATCAATGTCAACAAGAAAAAAATAAACATAAGCTAGAAGGTTGCCGAGAAAAAAGAGAATGTGTTACATTAAAAGAAAAATACAATGACATTTTAATAAAAAAAAACGGTTGCATCATTTGACGTGGAATTCCATTTAGATAAACACTTCAATAAATTTATGACGAAAGATTTCAAAATCAACGTCAACGTAAATAGAGATCTTCCTAAAGAAATAAATATTTGCTGAAAATCTGAATATTTAATAGTACTCACATGTCATTCGTCAATCAGAATCTTCATCAAGTTCATCGATGGCTAGGTTATTTATCGAACTATTTTCCAACTCGTTCTCTGACGAAACGTGGCCATCATCGGATTCTTCGGTTTGATTCGGATCATCAGCTTCAGCTTCATCGTTTAAAAAGCTTCTTGAATTGAACGTTGTATCTTCATTGGAAGTATCACCAATGCCTTCATCGGAATCTTCATCATCGAAATTATTTTCGTTTTGGTGATCATCCATACGTTGTTGCAAATACGTTTGTTGCTTTAGCATAGCATGTCGTGCTGTTCGAATCGATGTACCGAGTGCTTTTCGCATATCATCGACACTGAAATTCAAATTGTTATGAAGACATCTTGCATACACTAAAGAAAAAAAATGTACAGTGAAAAGAAAAGAAAAACTGACGATAAATATTTTTCAATTGAATTTGGCTCATTCTCGAGATCGAAACACATGCTGCACGATTTGCGACCGTTGGGTAAATGAGTCGAAAGATCTTCAATGCGGTCTTTTGCGGAGTACGCACTACCACCGTTGCTAAACTTGCTTGATCAAGACCAAGATCACTGCCAATCTTTGCCAAGTCTCTACCGTCACCCAATAAATTGCTTTTGGTATTGATCAAATACAATAATTTTTCGATCCAACTTAATACTTCCGCTGTCGGCCGAGCTAAAGTAAAACAATCAGTTAACATACTTGTTTCATGCAAGAGATTAAATGGATGTACACTATTTTTCCCGTACATCCATCATCTCTATAGTCGAAGTGAAAAGTATACGTACGAATAGTGGTGGCCTTCAGCCAGCAGTGGACTAATGGAACTATCGATAGGGAAATTGTTCCATTTTCAGCAGAAATGGATAACCCCGACAAAATTGTGTATATACAGCAGAAATGGTAAAGTCTATAAGACTGTAACCGTGCGATCAGAGAACGAGCAAAAAAATATTCTATTGTATAAAAGAGAATTGGATAAAGTGTTTCTTCTTGAAGTTTAACTACTTCTACTAGGGTAAATCGAATTCTGTTGAGATTCATTTCTGCCGATGGCAAACAAAATGAATGGACGATTTCAGTTAGGAATAAAACATTTATGCTTGAACTTGAACGATTTTTGTTTGGAAAACACCATTTCTGTTTGAACTCGAACGATTTCTGTTTGGATTTTTCCTATATGTACATGTAACAAATAAAATATCCATTTCTATTTATGAATAGAGAAACAAATGAACCATTTATGCTTGTTCTTATTTTCCATTTATACTGTTGAATAGCGAAATGAATGAACGATGTCTATTTGGAAAAATTCATTTCTGCTTGAATTCGAACGATGTCTGTTTGGAAAAAACCATTGCTGTTTGAACTCGAACGATTTCTGTTTGAATTTTTCCTATATGTACATATAACAAATAAAATATCCATTTCTGCTGATGAATAGAGAAACAAATGAACCATTTATGCTTGTTCTTATTTTCCATTTATACTGTTGAAGAGCGAAATGAATGAATGATGTCTGTTTGGAAAAAACCTCTTCTGTTTGAACTCGAACGATGTCTGTTTGGAAAAAACCATTTCTGTTTGAATTCGAACGATTTCTGTTTGGAAAAAACCTCTTCTGTTTGAACTCGAACGATGTCTGTTTGGAAAAAACCATTTCTGTTTGAATTCGAACGATTTCTGTTTGGAAAAAACCTCTTCTGTTTGAACTCGAACGATGTCTGTTTGGAAAAAACCATTTCTGTTTGAATTCGAACGATTTCTGTTTGGAAAAAACCTCTTCTGTTTGAACTCGAACGATGTCTGTTTGGAAAAAACCATTTCTGTTTGAATTTTTCCTATATGTACATATAACAAATAAAATATCCATTTCTGCTGATGAATAGAGAAACGAATGAACCATTTGTGCTTATGAATAGAGAAATGGACAAACCATTTCCGCTTGAAAAAGTTCATTGTTTTCTTCAAAGTGAAGCTATTCTTTTATAGTCGTATAGATTAGAATTAAAAGAGAGAATAAATACATGTATTACATAATAGAGAAGTGCATTGCGTATTATATTTGTTTTCACATTACAACTAATAGTTGATCTTCTTCGTTTAGTGTTTGCAAGATAAGATCATTGATTGATTTTTTTTCGTTGTTTGTTGAATAGAGCAGTATATTGAAGTTGTTTCTACTAAACTTTTTCTGGAGGGCAAATTTTTTTTATTTTAAATAAAATTATTTTTAGATCGAACGTTTAATAAAACGATGAATGCCATGCAAAGATTCAAAACAAATTTTAAAGTAGCTTGCACACTGAAACTTGAGCCGGATATGTGGTTTTCGCCAGGTGTTTCGAATTACATTCGTCACTTGGCTTCATACTACCAGGTTGATGCACATGCCATGGTCTTATCTATTATTAATGGTGTAGCTACAACTTGTCGTTCAACATATGTTAAACGAAATTCTCATTTTCTAGTTCCTTGTAACTTGTATAATCTTGTTGTTGGTCGTTCAGGTTAGATTGATTAAACATTCTCATTCTCATATTATTTTAAAATATTGATTGATGTCTTTTTAGGTTACAGTAAATCAAATTTACTGGATATGGCTGAATTAATAGCTGAAACAGCTGCAAATTATTTTGCTGAAATTGATGAAAATTCAAAAACAAACGAACAATTATCTGATGCGAGAACAACAACTATCTCGAATTTAGTAAATAAAGAAAATAGTTACAAAAGGTCGTCTAAGGTCGTCTTCAATGACGGCACTCCTGCTGGTATTTTAAGTAACTTAAAACAATCCACAAGAACCATGCATTTGCATGAAGCCGACGTAACATTGAAGTGCTTCGGGCTGTTGTTACCGTCGCCATATGATATTTCGCCGACTAAAGTTGATCCATTTCGATCAACTTTAATGACCTTATATGAGAAACCAGGAAATTTTTATCGAGTTTTAAAAAATGAAACGATTGATGTATCTGGTTCAAAATTGAATATTTTTGTAAGTATCATTACTTTTCTTACATGAAATAAGAAATTTTTTTAGGGCGCTTCAACTGGCGAACTGATTGCATCGGAACTTGTTCGATTGGCTACGTCATCATCAGCCGATCCTTTATTCGAACGATTTCTTTTATGGCCTTTAGATGGTGTTCCAATTCCGAACAACAGATGCATTGCATCTATTGATTACATTCAATATTGTTCATTAGAACAATTTGCAGTGTTTTGTGGGTTTTTTTCGAACTTGGTGCTCGAATTGGAAACTGATGGTCAGGAACTTTTAGCTGCTCAAGCTGAAGAATTTCGACAGCAAGGTATGAATTTGCAATGTTTTTATAAAGATTTAAGAGCAATTGTGAATTTTTTGTATAGCAAGCAGTTCTGATGTAGAAGATAATGCAGCAGCAAAATTTAATAAAATGGCGTTAGTCTCATATCGTATTGCTGGTCTTTCAGTAATAATCGAAGCTGCTTTTGACGTAGCGTGTGCTTATGTTAATTATTATGCAACATTCGATAATGGTCAAGCTGATAAACGTTTTTTTGATCGTGCTCAAGAGATTGTCAATGTAAAATATGGATCAATAATAGGAAAAGAACAAAATCTTGTCATAAACACGGAAATATGTTATCGAGCACAAAATATTGTTGCACAAAATATCGCTCAATATATGATTTTGATGAAATTAACACCAGACGATAGAAGAAATTGGAATAGTTCATGGAGTAGAAATATAAAATCAGTAACAAAATCTGCATCGACAAATTCGGACATGGAATTAGCAGAATCTATGGACCTATTTACAGCTTTAGTCGATTTGGCTCCAAAGAAAGAGCAGCTGCCGTTAACGAAAAAACAAAACAATATGTTAGCAAAAACGAACGAATATAAAAAGCGGATTTTACTTCATAATTCATTGGTATTTCATAAATCTTGTCTTTATGTTTCTAATTTTCTGAAGAAAGCTAGTTCAATACTCGAAGAGTATTTTTTAAAAGCATTAGTTAATGGTGGATATTTAATCGCAATTCCCGACGGTATTATTTGCTGCAAAAGCAAAGCAACTATATACATAAAAATGATACCCGAAAATGAGAATGAATCCAAGGATAAATTAGTTAAACTGTTAGCTGACATTGGAGATGCAACGTTGAATTATAATTCTTATATGGCGTCTTGCAATGCTATTTGGCTATCTACAGTGGGAGTGTTAAGGGAAGAAGTCGTTGATCACTTACAGCAAGAACATTATAAACGTTTAAACCTTGATTTCGCATCTTTTTTCCAAGTTTATCAAAGTCGAACTCGAAATCGAAGAAATGGTAAGATATTTTACGTCATTGTATAACTAAAGGATGTTGTATATGCTATAATTTAGATGTGCCTGTGTTAGATTTCCAATCATCCAATATTGCTTCATCGAATATCAATTCATCAGATTTTCGTTCGTCTTCTGTTCAAAGGTTTCTTAATGGTATTGTTTAATTCATTTTTTGTATTGATACGAGTTTTGTCACACTTAGACAATAATGCCGAAGAAACTTCTTCTAGTTTTGATGAAATAGTTGTTGTAAACGAGGTTATTATTGAAGGACAGAATGCTCCAAGAAACATCGATTCTCAAGAAAATGCTCCAAGAAACATCGATTCTCAAGAAAATGCTCCAAGAAACATCGATTCTCAAGAAAATGCTGCAGCAAACATCGATTCTCAAGAAAATGCTCCAAGAAACATTGATTCTCCAGAAAATGCTGCAGCAAACATTGACTCTCAAGAAAATGCTCCAAGAAACATTGATTCTCAAGAAAATGCTCCAACAAGCATTGATTCTCAACAAAAAGCTGCAGCAAACAATAATGCTGAACAAAACGGGAACGAAAGCTCATCTGAAAGTGAAAGTAATAGTACTGTTTGAATTTGATATTTTATTATGTATGCTAAAACAAGTAGGGGAGCGTGATAATGAAACAATTGCACGTCGAATTATGAATCGTAAACGTAAACGGCGAAAAGTGTCAAGAAAATGATGATGCAACGAACGTTAGTCAAATAAAAATATTCTCGTATAATCAGATATCTTATTGTCCTCTTTCAACTGGTGATAAACATTTTCCATATTTTTGTCTCGTTCATTCAGATTAATCAGAATTGTTAGACGTTTTTCATCAATTGTTTATTCATTAAGAAAAAGAAAGAAACGTATTATTTTTCTATTATAGATTTCATTAAAATTGTTGCTTAAAGCAACGTATCTTGCAATAATAAATCCTATGGCTCAGTCGTCAAATCAGAATAAATACGATTCACTGTTAAATCAATTTTTGAATAACGATAATACAGCAGAAGAACAAGAAGAAAATGATCGAATGAAGCAATGGTTGGAAGAAGCTACAAATAGATTGAAAAGTCAATTTCAAGCTCATCGTGGTAAGGTAACAGATGAATTGTTAATGTCTAAATAAATTGCATTTATTTAGGAAATGATACAAGTGTTAAGATCAATTCAAATGAAATGTTGTTATCGAGAGGTTATTCCGATGAACTTGAAGCTGCAATGTGTATATCATTATCTAGTGATTTTTCAGACGAAGAAGGTGTAGTTGAACGAAAAATAGTATGTGTTCCCTTATTTATTTAATGAGAATACTGAAGTTCAGTATAAATAATGATATTTAGGTGAGAAAACGTCCTTGCGACGATAGTATGTTCGATAATGATGGTCCACCAGTAAAACGATTTAGTACAGACCAATCTTTTTTAAAGGATGTTTTAGATTTAAATATGATATCTATTTCACCCGGACTAACGAACATAAGTATAAATGATCAACAAAATAATGGTGTTCTTCGAAAATCTTCCGTGTCGACTGCGGAATTGATCACTGAAGTTGAATCTAGAAATTCAAGTTGTATATGGCCAATAGGAATTTCACAACAACCCGATTTCATTGAAATTGTAGTCACTGACGCTGAAATGAACGCGTACTGGGACACTATTCAAGATTTATTTTAAATTGCTTTTTTGTTGAGAAGTTCATTGAATTAATTTTTTAACTGGCATTTTTTACGGATATTTTTTTACGAGTATTTTTAACGGGCATTTTTAAAAAGATTTTTACAGTCCAAAATATATAATATTACTTTTCAGATTCGAATACAAACTATGGAAAACTCTTTGTGGAGAACTAATCAAAATGATATTAATATATTAATTGATATATACAAAGTATTTCATCCTCAAGAATTACACTTTTTACTTGATTTAAATAAACGTTGGTCAATTTATGATCCAAATCGTATGCAAAATATGAGATGCATTTTGAGAAAAACTTTTTCTTCTAATCATGAGGAATCACAGATACAGCAAGTATTGTCATATTTCAATTCCGAAAATTGTATCCGTTTGTTTTCCACCGTGACTGTCGATATGGCTCTTGCCGAGAGAGATCAGATGTTTCATTTAAATCCTTATCAATCAGTATGCCCAATTTGTTCATCTACACTTGTTGCTCAAACGGTAGATGTTTTAGCTGTTCAAGTTTATACAATGAAGGGTAAAATAGATAAGGGTAATAATATTTTTTTAGTGATTAATTTCAAAACAAGTTTTTAGGCACTGTATTTTATGTCTCATGTAAACACGTTAACACTGCCTTCAGCACATCTCCTATAGTTCACGTTTTTCCAAATTACTTTCGTCAAAATAAAACAATTACATTTACATCCGCAAGTTTAGAACAAAATGATGTGGTTTATCTTGGTGGTCGACAAGCTTTTGAACGAGCTTTAATAGAAAACTTCACTTGTCAATTATTAGGAAAAGCAAATTCATGGCAGAAATTTGTCGATGGACTTAATTTAGTGGGATTTAATACAAATTTGACAGAGATCAAAGCTGATTGGCGAAAGAAATTAGCAATGGCGTTTATTAAGTATAAAGTGATTGAATTCGATTTATCCCTTGGATCACCGATGGTTTCTATGCCGGATACAGCAAATGAATTTGATAAATGGATGTGGAATGAATATCCACGGTTATTATCATCATTTGTTTTCTTATGGAGTAATCATAAAACTTTAATTGGTGCTTGTTCATCTCGTTGTAGTCAATGCATTGTTGTTGACGGGCATCAAAAATGTCGCAGACGTGTCTGCCGAGCAAAGAATGTGAAAATCTCAACAGAAGAATTTTCTTCGATAACAGTTGGTTGTTGTCGAACGCCGGTTTTTGGATCGCATTTTTGTGACTTGCATCAGAATTTGTATGATGAAAATGATAACACATCTGTGTCAACAACTAAAAAGTCCTACAGAAATAAAAAATCTGAACCAAAATTATCAAGGAAACCTCGACAACACGGATTCAATGCGACAAGTTGTCAAACATTAAAGGAACGAACAGGAAAATATATTGAAAAATGTAGTCGCTCTTTTGGAATTTTAGCCGTCGTAACAAACTGTAAAATTATTATTACGTACGCAGAGATATTTCGATCAGAAACGATTCGAGAAATAATTAGTCTACTTTGTTCTACGATTCGAGGTGAGATTCTTCCAACTAAAATCATATAGTGATGAAATTGAGATATCGAACCTGGGACTAACAGTTCATTATTAAATACAGTTGATACAACATATTTCATTTCAGCATCAAACTACAATATTCCAAAGTGTGGCGTTTATGATGACGGTTGTCATCTTGTCGAATTCATTCGAAACCATTTTGGAAATGACCTCTTTTCAACACCAGCATCAAAATTCCTTTATGAAACAAAATTTAGTGTTGACAGGACTCATTTCAAAGGGCACGTTGGAAAATGGTGCAGGGTACACATGAATCCATACAACAATCGAAGTAAGTCTTTTTGATACACTGACAAACAAAATAAATTCCATTTTACAAAGTGCTCGATGGAATCAATACGCAAGCTGCCGAGCAGCTTTTTTCTTGGGTAAAAGGCTACGCAAATATTCTAAGTACTCTTGGTTGGCGGAAACTTCCGATATATCTTCTGCTGCTATTTCATTATAAAAACCTTGAACGTGTTCGTATACGTCCAACACATATATTCAATATTGTAAGATCCTCCGTCTGGTAGATCCTCTTAACTTTTTTCGTCTGAAGGTTTCTTTAGTTCCAAATATTCCAACAATCAGCATCGCCTATCTAGCCGACGCCGAACAACAACAACAACAACAAACAGTAAGACACCGCCTTTCCATTACGTAACTAAACGTATTCTCATTAGAATCAAACAAATCATCAAAAACAAACACAGCCAACATCACACCATCATCTAACAGTACGCCACCATATGTTGCCAGTGAAATAAACCGTTCCTTTATCAATAGAAAACTTCTGCAAACATATTTAAACGAAAACTACATCGATCAAACTTACCAACAAATAAAACCCCAGAGAATGTCATCGGAATAGCCGCCATACACAAAATCATTCACGACACCGAAAATGCAGCGCAACGACATCAAGACAGACAAAACAGACAAAATCGACGAAGACAACAAAAAAACGAAACTCGCCGAAAGCACAAATCAATCCTTTCGATACCACATGAGAATTAACACAGCTTAATTTGACGTACAGTAAAATCGATTTCTTTCTATCGAAAATTCATTTCTGCTTGAAGATAGAGAAATGGATGAAGGATATTTGCTTGTATTTGAAGCATTTCTGCTGGTGAAAATCGAATTCTGCTTGTACTTCTCTCTATATGACAAAAAAAAATGAATGAAGAAAATCGATTTCTGTCTATCCAATATTCATTTCTGCTTGAGGATAGAGAAGTGGATAAACGACCTCTGCTTATATTCGAAGCATTTCTGCTGGTAAAAATCGAATTCTGCTAGTACTTCTCTCTATATAGCAAAAAAAAATGAATGAAGAAAATCGATTTCTGCTTGAGGATAGAGAAGTGGATGAACGACCTCTGCTTATATTTTATGCATTTCTGCTGGTAAAAATCGAATTCTGCTAGTACTTCTCTCTATATGAAAAAAAAAATGAATGAAGAAAATCGATTTCTGTCTATCGAATATTCATTTCTGCTTGAAGATAGAGAAATGGATGAAGGATATCTGCTTGTATTTGAAGCATTTCTGCTGGTGAAAATCGAATTCTGCTTGTACTTCGCTGTATATGACAAAAAAAAATGAACGAAGAAAATCGATTTCTGTCTATCGAATATTCATTTCTGCTTGAAGATAGAGAAGTGGATAAACGACCTCTGCTTATATTCGAAGCATTTCTGCTGGTGAAAATCGAATTCTCCTAGTACTTCTCTCTATATAGCAAAAAAAAATGAATGAAGAAAATCGATTTCTGTCTATCGAATATTCATTTCTGCTTGAGGATAGAGAAGTGGATAAACGACCTCTGCTTATATTTGAAGCATTTCTGCTGGTGAAAATCGAATTCTGCTAGTACTTCTCTCTATATGACAAAAAAAAATGAACGAAGAAAATCGATTTCTTTCTATCGAAAATTCATTTCTGCTTGAAGATAGAGAAATGGATGAAGGATATCTGCTTGTATTTGAAGCATTTCTGCTGGTGAAAATCGAATTCTGCTAGTACTTCTCTCTATATGACAAAAAAAAATGAACGAAGAAAATCGATTTCTGTCTATCGAATATTCATTTCTGCTTGAAGATAGAGAAGTGGATAAACGACCTCTGCTTATATTCGAAGCATTTCTGCTGGTGAAAATCGAATTCTCCTAGTACTTCTCTCTATATAGCAAAAAAAAATGAATGAAGAAAATCGATTTCTGTCTATCGAAAATTCATTTCTGCTTGAGGATAGAGAAGTGGATAAACGACCTCTGCTTATATTTGAAGCATTTCTGCTGGTAAAAATCGAATTCTGCTTGTACTTCTCTCTATATGACAAAAAAAAATGAACGAAGAAAATCGATTTCTTTCTATCGAAAATTCATTTCTGCTTGAAGATAGAGAAGTGGATAAACGACCTCTGCTTATATTTGAAGCATTTCTGCTGGTGAAAATCGAATTCTGCTTGTACTTCTCTCTATATGACAAAAAAAAATGAATGAAGAAAATCGATTTCTTTCTATCGAAAATTCATTTCTGCTTGAAGATAGAGAAATGGATGAAGGATATCTGCTTGTATTTGAAGCATTTCTGCTGGTAAAAATCGAATTCTGCTTGTACTTCTCTCTATATGAAAAAAAAAATGAATGAAGAAA
>Ga0209922_104113_pt1 | contig 10815 bp, 6 predicted proteins | sample ThiBiot_500_biof_FD_183946 | JGI IMG/M metagenome (GOLD analysis project Ga0209922, IMG submission 183946) | Wastewater bioreactor microbial communities from Cape Town, South Africa - Thiocy_expt_500_biof (SPAdes) | ecosystem: Engineered > Bioreactor > Thiocyanate-remediating > Anaerobic-Aerobic ...
TATTACACCAATTGTTAGCGAATTTCTCTATTTATATTAAGAATTTAGCGTTTCTAGATGATCGATTTTATTTCACATCAATCTGATTTTATTTACTTTTCAAGAAAATCTGTCAAAAAAGCTACACGAGTTCAGTAAAATCAATATACATCTACTAAGAAAAGGAGATAACAAAGAAAGTTGGAATGATGTCCTGATATCGAAAAAAGAAAACAAATTTAAAGAAACATATGTCAACGAAATGAATACATCAATTAAAAAACACATCTGAAGAAAAAAAGAGTACCTGTTGATTTTTGGATATTTATTCGTATTCTTGATAAAAATACCCAAAAAATCATAATACACTGTAGGGAAAGAATTTGAATTCAATTTATTGATCTAAAGTTTTATTTCAATATGAAAAATTGGTTGAAAGTTTGTACCTAATTTAGACAGACGTAGTTGTACAAACTAAACAAAATAACGACTTCGGCAAGTTGAATAACATCAAAATAATAATGCATTCGCTAGGTCGTATATGAGTTTGAGTCCCTGCAACTCACTATTTGAGGGTGTTCTTTAAAAACAAATTGATTTGCCTTTATTTGAACAAGACAATTCAATTCGCTGTTCTCTGCTCTGCTTTTCAGCAGTCGATCTGTTTATATAAATGATTTTCAATAATGAAGAAATGCACGTTGAAATGACCGACGCGTTTCGTGTTGTTTATTATTATATTAAACACTCATCAGGGCCGTGCATGAAATCAGTGTGTACAACGCAATAAAGAAAAAATGAAAAGTAATAGAGAAAAAATGAAAAGGTAGAAAAATCGAGCAATTTAATTAGCAATTTGAGCATATGAAGTAGAAAGGCTGAACAATGTCTATTGTTGAATTATTGACATATTTAATTGTAATTTTGTATATAAATACGTAATCATGCTGAACTAAGTCGGATGTTTACGAGAAATATAAATATGGTTTTGTAATAAAATTTAGAGCTATCAATTGGAATTTTTGTATAAAATACGTAATCATGCCGAACTAAGTCGGATGTTTACTAGAAATCTGATCTTGTAATAAAGCAATCTATTGGAGATTTTGCCAAGGATTATTTTAGTGGATCACATTGTAATTTGTAGTATATATGAACGCAACCGATCCGTAATGAAACGAATGGTTACTTTAGAGATAGTATCATTATCTATTGTATGTAAGTCGTAGTTGAAGATTGTTTGTGTTGCGAGTGCAAAGTATAGGATTGATATCGTTTATAGGTGAGTCTTCGAAGTATTTCTTCCAAAGTTCGTTGAATTTCTTTGGAAAATTGACCATGCTCGTACAATAAGTAAAATGGATATACATCGATTGGTTATATTTGGTATTCAGTTGATCTTCTTTGGTAATTGGTTTGTTAATTATTTTATTTCTTTCATTTGTATAATTTTCATGTGTTAAATGGGTGTTTATATTATATTTTGTAAATATTCGATTGAATTGATTGTCAATAAAATTATTCGGATATTTGTTAAGTAGTAGTGCCATACGTATTGTTTCACGTTCGTCAAGATAGGCTTCGAATGTAGAACAGTATTTTATACTACGGAGTAACATTGCAAATGGAATGTTCTTTTTTATGTGTAATGGATGTATACTGTTGTATGGCAAAAAATATGGTTCATGTGATGGCTTATGGTAAACTTTTGTAAATAATTGTCCGTTTTTGTTTTCAATTGTTATATCAAGGAAATTAACTGATTGATCTACATGTGGATTGAGCTTAATATTCATATTGAAATTGTTCCATATGTTAATCTGCTTGTGTAGGTGTCTAGTTGGCCAGTTAATCACTATAAAGATATCATCTATGTAACGCATGTAAATTCCTCCACTATTCGTAATTTGCTTAATAATATCAAGCTCGTAGAAGTACATATAACAGTTGGCCATTGTAAGAGTAAGGGGCGAGCCCATGGCTCCACCGCGGATTTGATGATAATATCTACTATTATATGTAAAATAGTTATTTTGTAATACGTACCGACTTAATTTAATAATTGTTTCTGTTGATAGACCACTCACATGTTTCAGATTTAATTTGTCAAGCATTTTTTTAAAGGATAGTACACCATCAATTTGAGGTATCATTGTATAAAGGTTACATACATCTAATGTGCAGAAAGTTGTTGTTTGGCGTAAGTTTTTGACTGACCATTTTCCTAACTTGTCAAGAACTTCATTACCAGATGTAACAGTAGTTGTAGCTGCCATTTTATTGAATAGAGGACGAAGTAATTTATCAAGCATCCTAGATATTTTAATTGTAGGATGTTTCATACCTGCAACGATTGGTCGCAGAGGGGTGTCTTGTTTATGTACTTTCGGTAGATAGTATAAGTGTGCTAAATCGACTTCTTCTGTTTTCACGACTAAGCTTTCGTACTGTTTTTGTGTAATCAAATGTTTTAATCTTAATTTTAATAGATAACTGTTTGTTCGTTGAATTAATTCTGGTAATGGATCATGTTTGTCTAGACATTTATATGCTCCTGTTATTTCCATATGTTCATCCGATTTTTTCAAATAATCTTCTTGTCTTCCTAAATGGAAGATTTTGGATTTGTCTGTACGTTGTATAATTGTATTTGTATGACGTAATTTGTGTTTAAGACGTTTCACTATTCGATTGTAATTTTTTGATTGATTTCTTAGATTATTAGTTATTTGAGGTGTATTGTTTCCTATAATACTATCTAGTGTATCATATGATATAATTCTATTTGTATTATTTGTGTAATTTCGATCTTTGTATTTTCGATATTTGTCAGTGATATTTGTATCATGTAAGGTTTTGAGAATAATTTCGAGTTCATTGATAAATTTATCTACTACCATTCCGGGTTTAACTTTCTTATTATAGAATTGTTTCTTCAGTTTATTGTGTAAATTAGAAATTTCGATGGTACGACGACGGGCGGCTGAGGTAGGGTCGTTGAATATGAATTTGGGCCCGAGTTTTATAAGTTCATATTCATCTTTAGTTAGATTTGCTTTTGATTGATTAATTATGGTCGGAGCACAAAAGTCTCTCCTCCTAATTGTCTGATGAGAGTCGAACTGGCAATATTGGTTTCGATGATTGTTTCTTCGTCGACCCTCAGTTCTTCTAAAAAAGAGGATGCTTGTTCAGCTTCGATTTCGTATCGTAATGATCGTATATCGTGATATCGTTTGTATAGGATAAATCCGTTTTCAGTCTCTTCATCTTCTTTAGGAAACCCTCCAATGATTTGGTAAATTTCATCAGTGAGAATTTCTTTCTCACGTGCAAGTGTTTTTAAGTATAAACTCATTGCATTGGTTCGATAATTAGAAACGATTTTTCGCATATCATTATAAATAGTTTGAGATTCCTCTGCATTTAGTATTGATTCATCGACTTTAAATGTAAGGTCGGTTTTTGATATAAAATTTGGAGGAATATTGTATTCGACACGTTTGGTCGCTATTTGAAAGTTTTTTGCTTTTGTTTGACATTTTTTAACTTTGGTTTTAAGTGTTAAATGTATATCCCATTGAAGTGGTGTAGCAGCGGTTTTAAAAGCCAATAATGCTTCATATTCGTTCATTTGGGTTTTTGCAACTTTAATCTTTTTTTCAGCTGAAACCTTTGCGTGTTTAGTATTTTGATTGATGTAATCCAGGATAATATGTTCAAGACGATCAACAGTTTCACGAAGGCGAACAGGATTATTATTATTGTTTGAATTATTAGATAATGTTGCAGAAGTCTGTGACCAGTAAGTATTAAGTTGGATTTGTAAATCTGTAATGGTTGCATTTGCATGGGCTATATTCGATGTTAATTGATCTATTTTCTTCTGTGCAAAACGAGAATTAACCAAATCATCTCGTTTTTTGGTTCGTTTGACGATATCTTTGCACCAGTGCTTATTATGCGTTCCCATTTTTAAGTACTCTTGCCAAACTTGAAGTTCATAATTGTCACGTACCCAAGTATCATAAATACTAGTCGCTGCTATTGTATATGCTTGGTTACCACGGGATTTGACGATTGGATTAGCATTATCATGCATATATCTTAATATCTTGGTACTTTGTAAGTAGGTGGGTACCTTTTGTTTACTTTGCTTAGAAGAATTATTATTATTGCAAATAGGAGAAGTATTCAAATAGATATTATCTGGTTCATTTCCTGTGAAATTATAATCCTGGTTTAAAACTTCAAATCTATTTCGATGTTTTGAACCGTATTGTTGTTGTAGTTGTGGTTGTGTTCGCCTTTGTCGTCGTCGATACGTTGTCGTAGTATGTTGTTGCTGTTGCTGGTTATTTCGATTGATTCCACCGATGTTAGTATCGTTTATATTATCATTATCACAATCATTATCACAATCAACCAAGAATGATTGTGTTGTATTGTTTGTTGTATGTGCTCGTGTAACGTCATCATTGGTTGATGGTTGTGTAAAGATATTTATTGGCGTATTAGATCTTGTATTTGTATTTCCAGTATTATCGGAATTTGATAAGTTAAATGATGATCTAAGACTTGGTGCAATCGATGTGGATCTTTCACGTACTTCTCTTGGCATGAAATCGTTTAATTTAATATTTCTTGGTAGATGTGCTCGAGGTTTACGTTGTTGATGTTGTTGTTGTTGCTGTTGCTGTTGTTGTTGCTGCTGTTCTTGTTCCTGTTGTCGTTGATATCGGTTATTTTTCGATCTTGGTGATGCTCCGTGTGGTGGTCTACCATTATTATATCGACGATTATAATTTCGATTGTATGATCTGTAATCATTTCGATCGTACCATTCATAATAATTGTGATTATATGGCTTATTATAATATCGATTGTAAAAAGTATGGCGTCTCTGATTCATATTATTATTATAGTTGTATCCGGTTTGATAATTATCGTAGACATCACCACGGTTTCGATACTGCCTGTTGTTATATGGTTGTACTTGATACATATATTATTATTATCGATCGTTGGAATAGTCAGAAAAAATTGATCAAATTATATGAATCGAATTCAAAAATAATTTGATACCTGAAAAGGACAAAATGTAATTCTTTAAAAACAAATTGATTTGCCTTTATTTGAACAAGACAATTCAATTCGCTGTTCTCTGCTCTGCTTTTCAGCAGTCGATCTGTTTATATAAATGATTTTCAATAATGAAGAAATGCACGTTGAAATGACCGACGCGTTTCGTATCTTTATAAAGATATTACTCTTCAGGGCTGTGTATCTAGAAAGTAAATAGATATATTAATGATGAATGATTATATTTATTTTGAAGAAATGAAAATAAGTGAACGATGACGTTTGAACATGTACTATTGACGAATTGTATCGTCATTACACCTAAGTATATTGGGATCGAACTGCAAAATATCGAAGATCAATTAAAAAAGAAAAGTTTTTCTTATTGGAATAACTTATAATGAACGATTATTCTTCATATTACACGGGAATTTCGTTGTACTTCTTCATATTCTTCTTCAACTGATTTAATAGCTAATTGTTGACGTGGAGACAGATATGTTGGTTTTTGTTTATATGTTCGATTGTTAATATGATCAGTAGATGGGGATCGTATTGATTGTCGTTGTTTCTGTGACTCACGTGTTACATGACGATCAAGTATTCGTGAAACGGCGTAATCACACGGTTTCAGTTTGATTTGACTGACACAAATACAGATTATTTGAATAATTATGATCGTTGTTACAAAAATAAGTGCTACATCTCTCCAACTATTCCATATCGGAGTTTGTGTTGCATAATGATAAGAAATGATTTGTTGAAGATTTGTATTGTTGATGGGATTATTAATGATATTATTGATCATCAGTCGATTGTCTTCAATTAACGTGCGATGGTCATTTATGGTTGTTTGTATGGCCTTTACATCGATATTATCATTAATATCTCTTGATTTTCGTAATGAAACTTCATTATGATGAAGTGCAAATATTAATTTTCCACGAACATCGGCTGAATTAACACTTGAGCACCAGATAATTATACTCAAGATGAATGAAGAAAAGACAGTGGATGGCATTTTTAGTGTATCTGAAATAGAAAAATAATAAGTAACAGTCGGATGTTATGTGAGTAATCGATCAAAATTAAATCACTGAATGATTTAATGATAGGATTCTAGCATCCTATACACATCGAAAACAAGTATTATTAATGTCTAGTGCAAATTCAATTTCTCTCTTTATATTCATAATTCATAAGCAGGGGCGATACAAAAAATATGTAGCTATTTCATATGAGGGTGTTGTTTATTTTATGGGATAATTCGATTTCAAAATGGTTATATGTGAATACGTGTTAAAATGAAATCACGAAGAACAGGGAAAGAATTTGTGTTTAAAAATTCCCATGTATTTTTCAAAGAGAAAGAAATTACATTTGTCCGTGCTACGTGCAGTGATATTTTTCGCATATTTTCAATTAAAAGAAAGAAAGAGATAAAAACAATCTTGTTTGTATTTCATGGAATAAGACAATAATCTAAATAAAACTCGTTTCAATTTAATTACATTCAGTTCAAACAAGTTACATATAACATATTATAACATTTTTGTAAGCTAATGAAGATCATATAGAAAATTAGTCGTTTATCTGTTGTAATTCGGTAAGCTCATATAGAATTAAAAAAGAAAATAAAGAAAACGAGTAGAGTTTGTTTTAAGCTACTTTTGCATGACAAACTAATTGAATTCAACAGAGAATTGTAGTTGATTTTATACTTATTAATATATTATTTGTTTCGATAGGGTCAACTGTTTTATTGTTATGCATATCCTTTCTATCTGATAATTGTCTTATTCCATTTGATGAATCATGTTCTTTTATAAAATTATTACAAGCGCCCTCTTTTTTCATATACAGTATAAAGAAAGTATATTCGTTGTATCAAAAACGATACAATTCGTTAGTAAGTATCGTTCTCTTGCTTTTGGGTATCGTACATCATTAATTCAAATTCAAAACATACAAGTAATGCGAATTTTTAGCTACCATCATCGCGTTTGTTCTTTTTTCGTATATTAATTATTCAGAGGTTCTGCTGCAGTTTATGTCTACTATTATGGGAATTCGAGATCCAAATAATCCCCCCGAGGGAATAGCTGGAAAAAGAAAGAGAAATTGGAAGCGAAACGCGAAAAAAGAACAACAAAATTATAAATATAAACTTAAGTATCCACCGTTTCATATACCATCGCAATATTACAAAGTGTATCATATTCATCAATTTACCGATTTAGAGACACTTGATCATATTATTACACATTTCGAAAGCTGTACTTCTTATACAATTGATACTGAAGCAGTTAGGCATCCATCTAATTTAGCTTTAATACAAGTACAATCAATACCAGCGCAACTTCCGTCGTATGTACTGCTAATACAATTACGCCATTTGCCGCAAAAACAATCCATACTGTTTAATAAAATTAATTTAATTTCGAAAATAATATTCGATAAAGAAAAAACAATATATTCGTGGGGTTCTTTGGAAAAGGAAATCAAATACGCTTCGCATTATTCACTTTTTAATACTACAATATATGCAAAAGTTATTGATCTTCAATGTGAGTTTTCACATTGGTATCGTAGGAAACCACCTTTTTGTGAGGTGTGTAAGCCGGAAAGAAACACACATGTTACTCGTGGATCTTCTATGTTTTGTGCATGTCGATCACATCCTTATGATAATCCATCGAATTTATGGTCTCTTCAAAATGCCGTTTTATACGCAACGAATTGCTTTTTAGATAAAGCACAAACTGAAAACAATTGGTTTGAAATGCTCGATGCTAAACACAGAAGAACTTCTCCGGATGTGATTGATGAAATGATACATTACGCAGTTTATGACTGCTTAAGTGTGACGTATCTCAGATTAGGTATTATAGAACAATGGCCTTTGAAACAATTCGAGCAAATATCTATGGAAATATTACTAACTAATTCAATAAAGTCAATTGTATCTCATAGATCAAGACTTCCGTCAGAAAATGAATTTATCGATGCCATTCCACTTTCACCATGTGACAATCATCAACAACAAAATCCACATGAAAAGATGAATGAAACAATTGAATTTCATCGTATCGTTAAATATGCATCTTCATTAAATAACTCTACAGTGTTAAATACCGTTCATTCGAGTAAAAACTCGCACCGATCACCTGAAGCGAGAGCTCGAAGAAACAGAAAACGGAATATGAAACATCGGCTCCGACGCTATCAGTATTATATTACAAGACGGTTGTCTCATCATATTAAATCAAAAGAAATACGAATGAGATTAGACAAATTAGGTTTTTCATACACGCACATAAAACCTAAAGGTAATTTTGTCATTATTGGAATGGAAAAGTGCAACTTGGATAAAAAGTTAGACCGGTTATTACCTTTTAATATTTTTGATTAAAAACTGTCAAAACCACTAAAAATACAAGAAACACTTCAATGTAGCTTCGTTGCATTCTACTTTTACTTTTGCTTTCCGCATATTTCTTCTATCAGTACCAGTCTTGATTATCACTATCAATAAGGTTCAAATAAATGTGCACCAACTAGTTCATTCCAATTTTTTTCTTAAACAAAAAACATTTTAATCCAGTTTCGTCATACCTAATAAATCTCGGGTTGGTCTCAGTTCAGGTATTTTTTCGTTTAAGTTTTATTTGTTATTTTTTTGTGTTATTTGTTTACAAATAAGTTTATGATTATTTTTTGTTGTTTAGATACATGATCATTGTGTTAGCTTAAAATTCTAAGTATAAATGAACTCTAAATTATAGTTTTCACTATCAAAGTTCAAAATCCTTATGTAACGTTAAGATATAATATTGTTATTTGTTCTAACGTTGGCAATATATTTTTTTTAGAATTTCGAAGTATGAAATAATCTTTCTATACTTTGATTTTTCTATCAAAAGTTTCTAGAGTTAAACAAAGGTTTTCCCAATGTTTGTAACCATTAATTATTTCCATCCTGATTTCGACTTCTAGCTCCAAAATTTAATTCACTGTCTAACGTTAGAAATTTAATTTGAATTTTTCAAGTCAAATCTATGTCTATAGTTCAATTTCAATGTCCAAGGTTTAGATATTGAATCGAATTTCTTATCTAATGTTAGTAAATGGTTCATCGTAATTGTTTTTGACTGCGATCTACATGCTTGAAGTTTGATTTCAATATCAAATGTTGGGAACTCAATATTTATATCGTTCTAATCTATGTTTTTATCGTTATTTTGATTCATGTTCGTAATTTGTTTTCTTACGATTAATTCTACAGGAAATTGGCGTTTTATTTTCAAACGATAACTAGAATGAGTTCATCGCTGTTAGCTTATTCTTCATGATATGTAAGAATAATAACATTTTAAAAAAATCGAAAATATATAAACTGATTGCCAATTCGTAGAAGAAAGAGCAGCCAGAAAAAAAGAGCGAAGAAAAATGATGATCGATGTCAATATTCATTATCTGATAGAAATCATCGACTTATTTTCTCTCAAGTAAAAGAAATACCAAATTTACATTCGTTCGTCAACAATAAGTAACTGATAAGATAGATAACTAGCTAATTGGATAAATTCATGTTTGATGAAGTTATACTCATCATGAGGTAGAGGATTCTCAGGGATAGAAATCCTAATGTCGTTTTAGTTTAATTGAGATCAAAGTAATTTTATTAAAATAAAATAGGAGAAATTTAAAAGATCGAGAAAAAAGCGCCAATAATATGAAAATAAACAAAGTATCTGCAATGAGACGCTCCCTAAATCTCGGCAAAGAGTGATGACTTTAGCAATAACATGTAGCCGTACAACAATACCAATGAGGTATTGTTGAGTATTGGAATTGGTATTCCTTTCTGAAAATACAGCTTCTAGAAAAAAGATCATTTTATGACAAGTTAATCCAAGGAAAAAAGCAAAGTAAATTTAATTTCTTGTATTTTCGATAAAATCAAAAGTCTTATTGATAATATACAGAAACATAATTACCAATCATACTAAATCTCTCTCATGTAGATAATTTTCAGATTGAACGAATCTTATCAAATTATAGAAGACGATATACTTCCATAGGGGCATTGGAACTTATTATTCAAAACTAAATTCCCCGAGTACTGTATTCTCGCTCAAAAACAAACATTAATTAATCATTCAGACGTCTGTCAAGTCATTATCTATTCTGAGCATCCGTGAAACAGCAATAAAATCTAACCAATCAAACATATACAATTTACCAAACATATCACTTTTTCAATTAACTGCCTTCTTTTTTCTTCAATACTATAACACATCTACATACACTGATTTGTTGATTTAGAAAAACAACAAAAGAAAGTTTCTCATCCAAGTGTGCAAAAATAAAATAATCAAGTCCGTTTCTCTAGCTTTCTCAGCTTCCCATTACATTATTCATTACAATTTTCTCAATTTTCATATTTTTCTGAACTCGAAATTATTCTCAAAACCTTACATGATACAAATATCACTGACAAATATCGAAAATACAAAGATCGAAATTACACAAATAATACAAATAGAATTATATCATATGATACACTAGATAGTATTATAGGAAACAATACACCTCAAATAACTAATAATCTAAGAAATCAATCAAAAAATTACAATCGAATAGTGAAACGTCTTAAACACAAATTACGTCATACAAATACAATTATACAACGTACAGACAAATCCAAAATCTTCCATTTAGGAAGACAAGAAGATTATTTGAAAAAATCGG
>Ga0209922_104116_pt1 | contig 10803 bp, 10 predicted proteins | sample ThiBiot_500_biof_FD_183946 | JGI IMG/M metagenome (GOLD analysis project Ga0209922, IMG submission 183946) | Wastewater bioreactor microbial communities from Cape Town, South Africa - Thiocy_expt_500_biof (SPAdes) | ecosystem: Engineered > Bioreactor > Thiocyanate-remediating > Anaerobic-Aerobic ...
TGATGTACATGTATGTTTCTTTTCAAATAGCAACTCAGAGAGAGAAAAAAGAAAGAAAGACACACACACAGAGTTATTAATGAGCTTTTCAATGATAAGACAATAATGTTGATACAATTTTGCTATTTTCTTTCGAAGGTCATACCTTGAAAAAAAAATTCAAAATTCGTTTTTTTTCCTCCTTCATAAGAAAGATTTGACAGATCTAATCCTTAATGTATATTTAAATAAAATTGTAATTCTTCTTTTTTTTTCTTCATAAGATTCGGATTCGAATAATGAAAACGATGGCGATGATGAAAATGATGAGCTAACGGGTGATGCCGATGAAACTCTACCGATTTCAACTATTAACAATGACAGTCAATTGTCAGAAGATGCATTTGAAAATTTAAAATTACAAAAAATTGGGTAAATAGATTTGTCTTCTTCAAATTTATTTTTCTTGCTAAAGTACCTTTGTTGAAATTTAGTTGGCTTCATGTTAAACATTGGTTAACTGTTGGACGACATCGTAAACTTGAATTGGCATCGAAACGTCAATGGAAACGTTTTTGGATCGGTTTAAAAGGTTCAAATTTGTATTTCTACAATGATCATTTAGATACCAATCCCAAATTGATCATCAGTAAGTATTTTTCATAAATTGCCAAATGTTTTGTTCATTTTATTTACACATTATTCAGTTTACAAATTAGTTGACTATAGATAAGCATTGTTAGATCATTTGCACTTGCGAGTTTATCATTCAAATGATAAATAAAAAAAAGAGAGAAAAGATACATTGTTCATTAGTATGAAGACAGTGGGTAAGAGTTTCATGATAATGAAATTAATTAGATGTTTTCTTCGGAAAGGGAAATTGCTTATTTTTCTTCGTTAGAAATGATTGACATATGTGTATTTTGATTAATTATAATTCACAGTTTGTGTCATTTTTGAGTATCAATCATAGTGAGAATTGTATTTATAGGGCAACGATATAAATAAAAACAACACGACAAGATACATATTGAATAGATGTTTAAACCAACTAATCACAGATTAGTGTGTGTGCAAGAAACGAAAGCAAACAATTCTTTCGATTGTTTTAGGCATTATTGAGTGTCTTTGTTATCCATTACCTGAACATCCTAACCGTCAACATGTATTCAGTTTAACAATTCGTACTGGTGATACGTACTGTTTTCAGGTTAATTGTCGCATTTGAATAAAGAAAAACAAATCACGAGAAAATATTTTTCAATTCTAGGCAACTGATCAATCGGAATTGGATCAATGGATTCATAATATTCATTCGTGTTGTTGTTTGAAAATGAATGAACATTCTCTACAAACGATCATCGAACAATTAGAAGATTCAATTGAACGTGAAAATAAAATGAGAAAACTAGGCGATTTACAATTGAAATCAACAACAAATCAAAAAATTCGCTTACTCATATCGAAACAAGTCGATCTTTGGGAGAAAAATCTCGAAAATTTTCATGTCGATCTATTTCGTCATAAATGTTACCTTTGTGCATTAGCAAACGATCGTGAATTACCCAATCCAAAAGATTTACTTGGTCAAGTGTGTCCAACAACTAAAGCAGCATTGCAAAAATTAACAACATTTACTCCGTGTAGTTTCTACGCATGTGTAACCGCACGTCGACGATTAGAACGTCATAAGCAAAAAACGAAATTAATCAATACGAGTATTAATGATGAACAACAACAAACGAAATGTTATTTATCAACACCAACTAATCCAATTGAATCTCCGCAAACATCAACAGTTACAGATCAAACTGTCTTACAAATGGTGACATGTGATTCAAGTCCTCAAATGGTATGAGCAGATATGTTTTTGTCAGATAGACCTCATTAACTTGTTAAATAGGCTCGAGAGAGTTCGTAATATTAAACGAACGTGTCAATCATTGTTATCTTTAATAGCCAAACAAATCGATTTTGTTTCTTTTGTTCTAGAGAACTATTGTTTCGATCAATGAAACGACAATTGTTGGTGAATTATTAAAACGTGTAACGGATAAATTAGGATTGCAATTCGATGATTATTTTCTTTGTTTTGACTCGAATTCGTTGCATAGTTTCGTACCAAATCGAAGTGAAAAACTTAGTCATCTCGTAAGAATTCGAAAACCGAAAACAAAAGTCAATCGATTTGCATTTTCGTAGAATTATTCATCGATTGATATACGACGAAAGATCGTCTATCAAATAACATTGAATAAGCCACTTGAACTATCCGGTATCGAAGTAGCGACAGAATTACATCAAGAATCTTCGTTACAAGTTGTTGTATGCGATGTAAAAGTGAATAGTGAAAGTGAACAATTAGGTAAAAAGAGAGAAATTAATTCGATGAAATGATTGAAGAATAATTTTATTTGAAGGAGTGAGAAAAGACGATGAAATTGTTATTATTAATAATTCGATTGTACAAGATCTTGATTTGGATACGATTGATCGGTATTTTAATCAAATACCAATTGTTCTAACACTTCGATCATCGAGGTTAGTCGAAGAAACTAAAAATAAATAGTAGAACTTTTGTTTTTTGCTTAAATTCGAATAGATTGTCCGAAGAAAATCATGATCCAAATCGAACATTAGATTTTTCTCATTCAATTATTCAGAATCTCATATGTCCACCTCCGCCACCTCGTCGTATCGAACGTTTATCACGTCAAGAACTACGTGAATTAATCGTTCCTAAACCCGATTCAGCATCATCTATTGAACTTCCTCCATTAGCCCGTAAAGATTCGAAAGAAAATGATCCATCATCATCAGCATTAGAACGTCTATTCAAAAATGTCGATGAACTAAGTCGATATTGTCGTCCCATGGCAACAATATCACAAACAAATATCGAACAACCACCACCACCACCATCATCACGTATCAAAACACTTTCCAATGCACAACGATTACGTAAAGTTATTTTCGAATTAATCGAAACCGAACGTTCATACGTTCAAGTATGATTTATTTCTTTTCAAAATCGTCGTGTATCGATTGTCTATTTAGGATATGCAACGTTTAATCGAACGATACATCGAACCATTGCGTGATGATTCGAAATTATTACCTGCTGACGCCATCGAATCGCTCTATGTCAGTGTTAAATCTATTCATCAATTGCAACAAACATTTCTCACTCGATTGGACACGAATATTCCAACTGAAATACTTGCTTACAATGCACTCCATGAATTTCGTCACATTCTCATATCAATATCGGAAACATTTCTTTCCTATTGTCAATATTTTAAACTCTATTCAACATTTTGTGCAATGCATTTACGCATGAATCGTTTGCTCGATCTTCATCAAAATAATCAACATTTGAAAGAATTTCTTGCTGCACGTAATCCACGACATCAACATTCATCATCGTTTCAATCGTATTTAATCAAACCAGTTCAACGTATTCTTAAATATCCATTACTTCTACAACAAATGCTTACTTATTCAACAGAAAATAACAATGAAAATAATCTATCTGATGATCAATCGACAGCTATTGAATTAGTCAAATTAAATCAAGCCATTTCTATGATGAACAATATAGCAGAATATATGAATCGGATGCAACAACTCTACGAAGATTATGGACAATCATTTGAACATATAACCAAAGTTTACAGCGAAGAACATAATAAAGTAAATCATTTTTTTTGACGATTTTAATAATATTTTTCGCATATACATACATATAAATAGAGTTTACAATTGAATCTACCGGATTTGTATGTTTATGGTGAACTCGATTGGATAAATAATCATTCATTTCTCAACAAAAATCATCAACGTTTGAAAACGTTTTGTTTTGTTTTTCGTAATGGATGTTTGCTATTAGTACGTGAACAATCGAATAAGAAAAAACAAGTAATTTAAATTCTACAAAGAGAAAAAAACAAATGTGTCTTCATTTCAATTCTTATTTCCTAGGATTTATTATCGATTTCTAAGGGGAATAAAATTCTAACCGATCGATTTATTCGATTTATTCCAATCGAAGAAATTCACGTTGAAATCATAGGAAATGAAGAAAGGAAAGATAATATCTATACATGGCAGTTAATTCAAACAGATTCAAAAACACGATTGAAAACAATCTTTCGATTTGCTAACAAGTAATTTTCAACTAGAAAACAAAACTGTAATTACTCTTTCGTTTTAATAGAGATGCACAAACATTTGTGAATACGATCAATAATTGTCTATCAACAACGGCAACAGCAGTCGAATGGCGACAAAATTCGTACGAACGTTCGAAAACAACTGTACGGAATTCGGATCCAACGTATTTATTAAGCAAAACTGAATCAACATCACCTCAACGTTTATCAGCAAGTCGGTCTTATCATACGATGATTCCCACACACACAAAATCACTCTATCATCAAAAGTCAGATACTCAACAACGAAGTCCATCACCGATTTGGAAACGACGTACGACGCCTATTCGACGGCAACCATTGACAATGAATCAACGGCGGCATACATTAAAAAATTCGACTGATTGCTGATAGATTTGTCTTTTGCTGTTTGTGTTCGTGTACTATTTTTCTATATAGTATATTTATGATTTCGCGCTCGTTTTCTTTTGATCAATTTGGTGCTTTGTATAAATCATTCATGTGTACGAAAGATAGATGTTATTTTAGATGAAAAAAAGCAGATAAACTTGATTCGGATGTCGATATTGATGATCGAGATTTGAAATGGATTTTTTTTGAAACTGACGGATTCCAATTGATAATGTTCGAAGGAGGAGGAGGAGGAGGGTTGGATGTGGATTTGTTTGTTTTCTGTGAGATCGGTTTGGTCGTGATTCTTGGTAATGATTGATGTTGGGAATAGTATTGTAAACGTTGTCGAAGTTGACAATGTTTATCAAAGAAAATCTGCTGTTGAGAACGATTTAAATAAGCTTTTGCATTAATTAATTTTTGAGTGAATCTCAAATTTTCTTTTTGAATTCGTTCGTATTCTCGTTTACGTTTATCCTGTCGAGATTGTTGATTAATTTGACGTTGAATGAAATAGTTTTCATTAGAATAGATTTGCTTTCGAGAACACATAGTTTTCTCATCGATTAGATTCTTGTTAGTATTTCTGTTGTTTGAAAGAGTTTGTAGGAATTGTTTGTATTTATTTTCATGAATTTTTTGATCATGAATTGATGAATATTTAGTCGAAAGAGAAATCGGAGAATAAAATGGCATTTTATTATTTGAAAGAACAAGATTTTGGCGCAAAATCAAAGCAATTGTTTCGTTCGTTCTGTTAACTAGCGACGTAGAAGAATAGTGAAGAAACAGAGGACAACGTCAAGCAACTGAGAGTGAAATGTCGATACAATGAAAACGTATTTTTCATGAAAAACATCTATTCATTCGTCCTTGTTCGAAGCTTGTATTCATTTGAGAATGTCGCGAGCAGCTGGAACTTTACAAACAACGTACAATGCTAGTAGGTTTTCCGTTTGAAGAAAAGAAGAATGTGAAAAAGATTCTTTCGTTTTAGCTTATTATCCACCGTCGCTTATGCCCGGTTACCGAGGTATTTTATCCTAATTTCTTTTTGAAAAACAATCGAGGATTTTTCTAAGGTCATGTTCCAACTACTCAATTTCAATATGGTGAAACATTTGGCAATTCAACAGCAAAATATTTCCAAGATTATCGTAGTGAAGCATTGAACTCATCACAAAGTTTATATGCACGAGGTAAACAAAACGATATTAATGCGTATGTTTTTCGATGCGTATTTTTAACTTTCAAGGTGGTTACTTTCCCACTCCATATACCCATCAACCTGAGCTTGTTATGAGTGATCGTCGTCGTAGTCGTGATCAATATCTTTACATACCAAAATATTCACTTAATAATACAAATGTTGATCGTACAAATGAAATCCGAAAGTTTCATCAAGTTCGTCATTTCGCGATACGTATGCACCGAAAGAATCTCTTTTGTCTTCTAGCTTTCACAAGAACATCGTGATCAATATATTGATCGTAGTGGTACACTACATCCTGTCGAACATTTTACTTTACCTGTAGCAAATGATAAAATGTATGAAGCCAATTTACCATAGTAAGTATTAAAAACGCCGTATTAATTGAGTTCTTCAATAGTTACATATTTTCTCTTTCTTCAAAATTACAGTTCGTCAATGTTGCTTCGTCATTCATCAGATATCAATATTCCTGTCGATCGAAATTTTCCACCGGTTAAAGAAGTAGCTAAACAATCAGCATTTCAATTATTTCCACCAACGGGTCAAAATTCTGATTACAATCCTCCTCAACAACAACCTCAAGTTCAACAAAATCAATCGCCTACATGCGATCAAATTTGTTAAGGATACACTGTACCAATAAACAATCATCAGAAGAAAAACTTTTTGCTTGAATTTATTTTGCCTATTCATACATATTTTAACCAGAACAGACTCTCGTACAATTACGTATATTTTTTAATCAGCAATTTATTCGAATAAAAAATAAACAAAAAAAAACTTAATTGCTAATTTAGTTACTGAAGGACTAGCGTTAAATATCGTTGAGCTAACCTTGTCGAGAAAAAAAAAGTAATTATTTAGTTTCAAACGAAAAAAAAACACACACACAAGCAACGTAATTAAGACGTTGTTATTCCTCTTCATAAATTAAAATATATGACGTTGAAGAGTATCGTTTTCTTCTTGTTTATGTTCGTCTATGGTACTTGTGATCGAAAGTGAATCTTCATCTTTGTTAATTATACTAAATGATATATTCGATGAAATAGTGCTAATTGTTGATGGAGAATTTGTTGTAAATTCTCGAATAACAAGTACTTTGTTTTTTATGGCTTTTTTCAAATGAGAAGGAGGACGAGATGGTTTATCGTCTTCCTGCTCTGTACTAGATGCTATTGAATTGCTGTTTTTCATATATGGAGAACGATCATGAAATTTACGTTCAGTATTGGTAGATAATGATGACGCTTCACTACTTGATTTTAAATAAGGGTTTACATTGTAAACTGTTGGAAGTTCTTGTGGTTGATAATTGTATTTTAGATTAACATTACGAGCTTCGCGAGCTATCGGTCCAGGCATTGCGGTTTTTTGTGTCTGTATAGTAGGAGGTATTGTTATTCGTTCATATTCACTGGATAAATTACTTGATGTAGTGCTTGCTGAAGGTGATTGAGCAGTTTTCAAACCGTTAGATCGTTGCAATTGTGATGCATTTGTACTCGGATTCGTACTATTGTTGTTGTTATAATATGCTTTTCTAGGTGACATACTTCTTGCACTGAATGTATTTGCTCCATATCCTGTTCGTGTTGTAGTTGTAGTAGTTGTTGAACGATATTTCTTATGAGGACTACGATCACTTCGTCTTGATGATCTTTGAGAATAACTATGTGGTGCAGTAGAACCATTTTTGTAGACATATTCGTCGGAAATAACAACAGCTCCAGGTGGAAGTGGAGGTGTTTTTCTTAACCAAGGACGCATCATAACTGGTGGATCAGTAGCACGGTAATGTTGATACGATTGTTCAGGCACATATTGAGGTACCGTTGACTGACGAAGCAATGGAGTATTTCGACCACCAGCTGGTCGATTATTCGGATATGAATTAGCTAACGGTACATGGTGACAAGCAGAACAATGTTGTATCCAACAGTAACCGGTAACTGGTATATTAAGTGGTGGTGGTGCAGGTGGACATGCACGACAGATACTTGGATAGGTATTATAAGAATACTGAGGTGCTGCTGGTTGTACAGCTAATGCTGATGAAACTGTATTCGAATTTGATGAAGACGATTGCACATTTATTGATGAGGATAATGATGAAGAGCTTTCAGATGCAACTGAAACCGGAAAATTTGCTTGTGGGACAGGTTGATAATAAGAAGCAGGAGCAGCAGCAGCAAGAGGTGGAGGTGGAGGTCCAATTGGTATCTGTGCGTCCGGTTGAAAAGATGGTACGAAAGTTGGAGGAGGTGGAGGTACATTAATAATTGGTGGTGAAGTATACGTTTGAGGAGCTTGTGGCACATATTGTTGTTGTTGTTGCTGTTGAGGAAGAGCTGCTGAATATGGCGCGACAGCATATGTAGGAACAGAAACAGGTGGAGGTATATTAATAATCGGTGGTGAAGTATACGTTTGAGGAGCTTGTGGCACATATTGTTGTTGCTGTTGAATGGCTGGTACATAACTGGGTATCGCTGGTTGAGATACTGGCCAGTTTGAAGGAAATGGTAGAACAGCAACTGGATTGCTATAACGTTGCGCAACTATTTGTTGAACAGCTGGTGTTAGAGGCAACGACGCGACTTGTGGAAGTGGTGGTGGCACTGGAAATGAAGAGAGAGGTTGTGCCATACGATTGTAAAGAAAAGGTGGCATTGCCTAAATAATATAAATCAATACAGTTATATGAACAATGAAATAACTTACCAAAGAACCTGTGTAAGGTTGTTGTGCATACGATTGTCCAGTTGGTATGAAAATAACTCGAATTTTGGGTGGTAAACTCACAGCATTACTAATTGGAACATTTTGACTGCCAAAAAAGCCTTGACCTCCACCGGCATTAACTACTGCTCCTCTTGAGTTAATATAAACCGGATACGGTACGAATTTCGTTTGTTTTATATAATTGACGAACACTTCATTCGAATACATTTGCGGTGGAATATTATTCGCTTGCATTTTCCAATATGATTTCTCCATTTTCTTTAGCTGTCGTAAATACTGCTCGTAACGATACTGTTCATCTAGTTGATTAAAACGCATCAGTGCATAAGTGCCTAAACCAGGCTGTTTCACTTTCACTGGACCAAAATAAGGTACTGGTGCATATCTATCGTTATGTTTCATCGGTGGTTGATATACCGGTTGAGCAGGATAATGAGGTGCAAACGAAATAGGTTGTCTACCATATCCACCATAATAATAATATTGATTATTATACTGGTTGGGTAGACCAACTTGATATGCTGGATAACTACCAAAACCGCGCGGTACTAGAGCTGTCATATTCGAAATCTCGTCTCTTTGTCGAATCGTCTTCTTGTTTTGATTTAAAGCGTCATTGAGAAATAAAGAAAAACAGTAATCTACAATATACAACTGTTTATTGTATTATGTATTTACCTTCACGAATGAGACAGAACTTATCCGTTGATTACAATCGAATACAAGCATAAAAACCTTGATTAGTCATATGAATCAATGGTGTTAGTTAGATAATAGTTATTTGCGTAGGCACAAAATACGATTGGCTTATTCGTGTCGGTGTTTTCATATTTTTGAGAAAAATGGAAACTCTTTTTTTGAAGATACATCTCCGATGAAAATCTTCACACAACTGCGCAAATTGATATATGAAAAGAGAGAAAAAAATTATAAAACCAAGGACAACGTAACGCGTCAAGCAGCCGCAACAAGCGAGAAAAAAACAAGCAATTGATTGATAGCTGCAGCATTTCAGTATCATTGGTCGTAAAAAAATATATGATCAAACAAAAAAAAAAGGAAGAAAAAAATGCAAAGCATGTTTGATTCATAAACATTATATTTCATGTGTGTATATGCATGCCTCTATGAGCAAATAACCGTGACTATCACAAAATATTCTGTCATTTTTTTTCATGATAAAATAGAAAAAAAAAACTACAGCTGAATTGGTTAAATAAATTAAGTTCAGATTTATTGGTTGTATATTTAGTTTTTTTAATGAGAAATTTGACCGAATCACAATGTTAAATCATAATCTGCTTGAGATTTTATTGAATGTCATGTAAAACGAGCAAATATATTAACATGTATAAAAGGTTGAGAAAAAAAATCTGTAGTGTAAAAAAAAGTAAAATCTTTTATCCATCTTACATCACCTATTAGCTTTTGACATTCATTGAAGACAAAATGAGAGAGAAAATTCGACAATAATCATGTTTGCAAACGTGTACACGAGCTTTAAGCCACCTCGACCTTTGCTACCGTTGAGTACAGTTTACGATATTAAAATAAATCGTGAACGAAAAGACTTATCACGGTGACGTGCGGAACTTTCTCTTTTGTACACTTAATGCCTAACATGATCTCTTCAATGTCACTTCTCTCTCTCTCTCTCTCTCTCGCACGCTTAATTCTTTTCCTCGATCTCATGCGACAATTCAACAATATTTATACATTTAATGACTTTGACTAGTTCAATTTGAGTATGTTTGCAAAAAAACAATCATCCGATGAGTGAGAACAAAACATCGAAACGAAAACGATAGGCGATCATCTTTCTTTCTTTGTTTCTTCTTTTTTTTCTCGGATATCAATTCTTAGTACGTCTCCCTCTCCCTCTCTCTCTCTCTTCTTCTCGTCGTTATACACACATATAATGGACATTGGAGCTCCCTCATCTCTCTTCACAATTAACATTGAGTGTAAAACAAACAATCGCATATACATATAAAGAACAGAGACTATACGAAAACGAAAAAAGAAACGACGAAAAGGGAGTAAACGTAAGGGAAAGAATATACTCGAGCGCGTGAAGAGGGAAATTCGAGCAATTGCATCCGCACACACAACAACTTGATTAGGCCGCTGTCGCCGGTCATCGTCGACTTCATTATCATATCCTTTCCTTTCTTTTTTTTTATTGTATTGATCAATTGAACATCTCCAATAATGTTGAAATGGTGGTACTGTTCTTTTTCTATTATCTTTTTATACTTCATTACAAGTAAGTTTGTTCTCATGCAAAAAATTTGCTAA
>Ga0209922_104122_pt1 | contig 10788 bp, 6 predicted proteins | sample ThiBiot_500_biof_FD_183946 | JGI IMG/M metagenome (GOLD analysis project Ga0209922, IMG submission 183946) | Wastewater bioreactor microbial communities from Cape Town, South Africa - Thiocy_expt_500_biof (SPAdes) | ecosystem: Engineered > Bioreactor > Thiocyanate-remediating > Anaerobic-Aerobic ...
TCCATACGATATCATACAGAGAAACCCGTATATTATGATTGAGATTTCTAACGAACGCAGAATTTGGTAGTATAGCAGAAGGTGGCATATTGAAGTACTATCAGCCCTCTAAATAATAGTACAGCAATATCGACTCGCTAACTTTTGCATCGCGAAACACAGCTAAGCGAAAAGTCCATTGCGACGCCTCAGAATACCGTGGGGAGAATACGGGCACAATAAAATCCAAGGCCACGAAAACCCATGAAAATTTTACGAGCTAGCAAGATGATCTTTCTGTACTAGGGTATAGAGCATAGATAGTACTTCAATATGCCACCTTCTGCTATACTACCAAATTCTGCGTTCGTTAGAAATCTCAATCATAATATACGGGTTTCTCTGTATGATATCGTATGGAGCCATATGGCGGATCCTGCCACTCAGTAGTAACGAAACTTTCAAAATCCCATTTTCATATGATCCAGAAGATATCAAAGACCTCTACGTAATACGAGAAAAAAACTGAACTTGGATACCATTCTTTGACTCTTTACCACGGGTGTCAAATCGGCCATTGCCGCCACCCTTTCATTTTTGCATAATGTCGATCCAGGCTAATCTCAGTAGGAGCAATACAAATGAACTGTATTATAGATGACGAAAGACTACTCTCATAGTAGTTCATAACGATATATAATGTTCCAACTCATATAAGTTTCCTTCAAAAAAAAAACCGGGATCACAAAATCATAAAAATGAAGAAAAGCGTGATCCTAATCGAAAACACTATATTTTGATGTCCCAAAAAAAACATCATACCGAGGGAAAGTTCGTAATGTTTTTGTATCAGTAATATTAGAGTACTGGGAGCTCCAAGTATGGAAAGTTTCAGCTTCGGCGCAAATATTTCCGTATACGTGGGCGATTTCTGGTGGAACTGCCCTTATATGTTGACAACTAGTATACGAGTCCGGCTCTTTTCGAACTCTTGCATCGCAATAGAACCAGTGCATGTGGTACTGTTCGTAAAATGAGACAAGATTTGTCACCTTTTACAACTAAATTGCAAAGAGGCAAGACTCAATACGCTCATACAAATATTTTGCTTGCACTCAAATAGCAGAATAAACGGGAAGTTCATGTGCTTTCATCAATCCATTCAATAGTATATAGAAATTCAAACAAAATCGATCAACAAACCGCAGAAGAAATTCAGAAGTCTGTCTACACTATCGATTACACTAAAAACATGGGTGCACGTATCATTTTCGGAATGTATAAGAAAATCAATAAAATGGCACAAAAAGCTTTTCTTTCATTTATTGGAAATGGCAGTATATAATGCATTCGTAATTTACAAGTGCAGAACAATACCTCTTATCATCTATCTCACTTTCGTCTGGAGATAATTAGAGAAATTTTTACAAAATATGGATCGCAAAGACCAAGTACAATTGGAAGACCATTTACAAGAGAATATCCTCTTCGTCTACGTGCTCGCCATTTCCCTTCAGTAATTTCACAAACATCACAATCAAAGCAGCCTGAAAGAAAACGCGTCGTTTGTACATCCCACGGCATTCAACGTGAAACACGTTATTTTTGTCCTGACTCTAAAATCCCTCTATGCATTGTTGATTGCTTTAAAGGCTACCATAGGAAGATGAACTATTAATAGAATTTCGATATAAAAATACTCTCACTTCGTTAAGAAATAAAGATTATACTCAGAGGTATTCTAAAAATTTTCAGATTTTCGCGCAAAAAGCCCGGACTCAAAGGGTTAAAAATCAAAAAAAGAAAATAAAAACTGATTTTGATCAAAAAACTTTATTTTTCGAAATTTAAAAATAATATTAAAAAAAGCGGAAACATTGGACTTCTGTCCGATTGTTATGTGTACTCGAAAAGTGGAAATAGACATCTACTTTTTATTCACTTCTAATGCTACGGTATTACATTTATACATTCCCAGGTTATTCACCCCCGACCGTAAACAGCCGTAGCCGATGAAATACAGTATAAAACGACACCAGTTGACGTTCATCGTTTTTCGTTGTGAACGGCCGTTAACGACCGTTGATTATAAATGCGCTTATTGATGAAGTTCAATGTAAATAGGTAATATTCTTTTAATCAGAATCTTAGATTTTTACTGAATCGAGCACTTAATTATGAATTTTTCATACTTCGCTCCATTGAAAGCTATGAAATGGTGTAAAAAACTATTTATTGAAAAGTCATTCCTGCGAACTATTTAGTTTGATCAACGCTACTTTGAGTTAACACTAATATAATTTATATCTGTACGCATAGAAGTAAGATTTGGATTGACATTTATCGTATTGATTCGACTATCTGTCGAACATGATCAGTTTAGAGATGAAGCGAAATACTTTCATTTCGGATACAATAAAGTTTAAGTGATAAAACAGATCAAATCGGTTTAAAAATGTTAAGAAATTGAATGAAAACTTCTTTAAGATCGCTCTGTTATAGTGTGCCATGAATTAGAAAATGATTTGGGTAGATCCACCAGAAATCTCCCGCCATATACAAAATTATTTCCGGCCGAGCTGAAACTTTCCATAATTGGAGCTCCTAGTGCCCTAATATGATTAATAAAAAAACCTTACTAACTTTCGTTCGGCATCATAGTTTTCTTGGGACTGTAAAATACGACATTTTCGATTAAAACCATGTTTTTCATCTTTTTTTCGTATGGTTTTTTTCTGCAGAAATTGACATGTATTGAAAGATTATATATGGTTTTAAAGCACTGTGTTAGTAGATTTTAATCATGCATAAATGAGTCTATTTGTATAAGTTCTGTTGGAATTAGACTAAGTTGACTTTTTTGGATAAAAACGCGCAAATCATGAAAATCACATAATTTGACGTCTATGCGAGAGAGCCAAAAAACAATAACCAGTTGTATTTTTCTACTCTATAATGTTGGACCTATGGACCACTTATTAACCATGTAAAAATAACTTTGTGAAAGCTCATGCATTACTGAGAAAGACTATCCACATTGCGGCTCTATTTAGGCTCATATTGAAAAATTTGCATGTTGTGATTGAAATTTCTGGCCAACGCAGAATTTGGCAGCATTTAGAATAATAGTGTAGTGAAGTACTCACATTAGTCTACGTACTGATATGGTTAGTTCATCTCGGTTCTCAATGCTTCTCGAAATATTGGCATATGAAAAGTCCATTTTAGTCACCATAGAACCCTGTAGGAGGATACAGGGGTTGTGAAATCATTAGTCATTAAAATCGATCAAAGTGGACAGAAACGTAGAGAATACGATCTTCAATAAGAAAATGACAAAATTTCTCTTTAAAATTAATCTTAACGAGTCATAGGCATTTCCATATTATATGGTCCTATTGTCCCCTTAGTATGAACAACTGCAGGAATTAATCTAAGCAGAAGACTTTTAATGGAAATTTTTTTATCAGAAAACTAAGAAACTAATTCTCTATATTTGGTGAAGTTTTGATCGATTTTAATGACTAATGATTTCACAACCCCTGTATCCTCCTACAGGGTTCTATGGTGGCTAAAATGGACTTTTCGCATGCCAATATTTCGAGAAGCTTTGAGAAACGAGATGAACTAACCATATCAGTATGTAGACTAATGTGAGTACTTCACTACACTATTATTCTAAATGCTGCCAAATTCTGCGTTGGCCAGAAATTTCAATCACAATACATGCATTTTTCAATATGAGTCCAAATGGTGTCACAGTATGGATAGTCTTGCTCAGTATTACATGAGCTTGGCGGACGTCATTCTTATATGGTTAAGAAGTAGTCAAGAGCCTTTACATAATACGGCAAAAAAATAAAACCAGCTGTTGTTCTTTGGCTCTTTCGCATAGGCATCAAATTATGTGATTTTTATCAATTTTTCATTTTTCCAATATGTCAGTTCAGGCTAATCTCAATAGGAGTAATGCAAATGGGATTGTTTATAGGTGAATAGAGACTACTATCATAATACTTTTAAACCATATATAATGTTCTCATACATGTCAACTCCTATGAAAAAAAATGCATACCACAAAATCGTAAAAATGAAGAAAATCATTATATTAACCGAAAACATCATAGCTTGATGCTGTAAAAAAACTACGATGTCAAACGAAAGTCCGTAAGGTTTTTTTTATTAATCATATTAGGGTACTAGAAGCTCCAATTATGGAAAGTTTCAGCTCGGCCGGAAACACTTTTGTATTAGTGGGAGATTTCTGATGGATCTGCCCATTTAGTTTCGATTATATTGTGAGACTTTAACATATAAAGTGGACAAAAATATTGAGAATAAAAATCTAACGGTCTAGTACTTTAAAAGTGACTGATTATTATTATATGAAATAGACTAAGATTGAGAGAAAAACTAATTTTTCTCAGGTTTTCATAGTTTTGAATTTGACATATAGCTTAGTATTAAGTAACATGTGGTCAAAAGCAATGAAATATCTTTAATCCATGAAAAGTAACTATTGCGCATACTCAAATACAATTTAGAAGCTGAAGTAAGCTTTGAGGACGGTAAACAATCTGATTTTGATTTATTGTAACTGACTTGTCTGAATTTGAAGGCATTACATGAAAATCAGTTTAATATGATTTATTCGTCTTTACTATATATAACAGCATATCGAAAGCTAGTCTTACCAAATCATAAAAGAGGCATTTAAATTATTTTTGGAAAGCAAAACTTTAGTCTAACAGAACGGATGACATGTATCTTTGAGCTATTTCAAACGACTAATCGATTGTATTTTTCCTTCTATGTGCATATGTAATATTAATCTTCCTATTTTATAATTAAATCTATTTATCAATCTAAATTTCAGTTCTGTAAAACTGTGCAGCATTGGTGAAAGGCAATTAAAATAAGTTGAAAGTTGTCTAAATCGCAATTAAAACCACGGAAATTAATTAATTGAATTCTATTTAGAATTTTTAAATTTGTCGTTCATTGTGAAACCGCTTAAATTAGTTGTGAACAATCTTGACTCAAAGTTGCTTTCTAAACCGTTCTACTCATTAACTCGTTATACACATTCTAACATTTATTACCATTCCAAAAAACAAAATTTTTTTGAAAAACGTGTTGCAAGATATTTCGTGTCATCTATCTATTCACCGTTTTGTTTTGCTGAAGTTTGTCTATATAAAGCAGTGGAAAAAACCACTTTTCATGACATTTATCACCACACATCGATCTTATAAGTTCTTACATCTATCTATTTTTAGACTATTTGGTTCTCTTTGGCATCCTTATAATCGTATATTAGACACCACAATGATCTTTCCTCTGACTCCCACTCTATGACATATTTTGAATCTCAATGAATAATCGCGGCTTTGGTAAGGTATTCCTATATCATAATGTAACAAAATGTCGTTGTTTTAATTCCTAAAGAATGGATGTCCGAAGAGAAGACGTTCAGAGATCTTCTTCGTTTTGATTCCTAAAGAATGGATATAAGAAAAAGAAGACATTCACAGATCTTCTCTGTTTTGATTCCTAAAGAACGGATATCGGAAGAGAAGACATTCATAGAACCTCTCTATTTTGTATCCGAAAGAATGGATATCTCAAGAGAACACATTCCAACGTGTTTTTTGAAAAAAGCACTCAAAGGTAGTTAAAGGTATTTAAAGGTATTATGGGAAAAGGTGTTCTAAAGCATTTTTCATATGTGTTATACGACTGTACACGGCAGTCAACTGTTAAACACGACCATACACGGCTATCAATACGGTGCATATGGAACGAGTCATCCACGGCCCGTATACGGCGCTGAAAGAAACGTTACCGACCGTATACGGCATCGTAAATGGTCGTTTACGGTCTCCGTAATCAATGTTCTCGGTTATTAGGCAAAGAACAAGAGAGCTGCTAGGAACATAATATGGCGATAGAACAAAAAAGCCTCAGAAATTTGACTTAAAGGGTCTACTCATTATTTCGCTCCATAAAACATACGTTAGTTCCACAAAATCACTATATGAGACTCAGATGTGATGCCCAATATTAGGGTTTCCGTGGCTTTGGAGAAGTATGATAGAGAAAAATTTTTTGAGGGTGCATATCAACTCCTTGAATTTGGTATCATTTTGTAGCCCGTGAAATTCTCTATCGAATGGTATATGATAGTTAAGGTTTTCTCCGAGCTATAAGAAAATTGTGGCCTACGAGAATTTTCATGGCTCCATGTCTAGATGGAATCTCATAGAGAAATCACGATGTGTCAAGGCGAAAATCACTAAAACTTGGAGGAAACCTGCTCATCTTCGAACTCGACCGAGATATTAATGAAATACAGCTGTGGTAAAAATTTCAGAACGATCGGACGTCGTTCTCGAGAGTTATCGTGTAAACGGCCGGACGGTCGGACATACTGACCAATTTTAGAGTGTCCTCACTTTTTGAGTACACAAAAAAGAAGCTTTTGTTGAAATGATTCTGCTGAATTATTTAATGATCTTCGCTTTATCTTGTCGAAGACAAAGAGAAGAAATGTTTTTTTAAATAAAATACTTCGTGTAAAACTTAACAAAATGCTAATCGAAGATAAACAATTCGAATGTGATCTTCATCTTAACAAATTAATTATTTATTCTGTAAAACTTGACGAAACCATAGTCGAAGATGAAGAATTCGAATTTCATAGAAATTTTCATCTTTTTTCTTTGTCAATAAGAATATTTGAAAATGAAATCGATTCATTAATCGTATTGAGAGATGTTTTCAATCGATTCGTTTTCTTGAAATTCTTAGAGAGAATCAATATTTTCTGATCGAAATCGATTAGATAATTGACTTAATGTTTATTTTATGTTAAAAACTGAATAGTTTCACTAACAATGCCTAAATCTATCAATTCGAGAGAAGTCTTACTATATAGAGATCGGATAAATAAGGATTAAAAATGAACATACTTCGAAAATGATAACTTTTCTATTTGCTTATTTTTCTGATTATTTGAAAATTGAAATTATTAACTTAACGAGAGATTTCACGTTTATTTATATTTAGATAGTACAAGAGGAATAAATCTAATTTATTTACCTGTTTTATTTGTTGTTTTGAGCAACTAAAATTTAAAAGAATTAAATACAAATTAAATTCTTCACAAATATTTTGACAAACTTCTTTAGAATATTTAGAGGACGAAGTTTCAATTGTTTCACTTGGTTTTGTTGAATCATATTCAGTTTTAAGCATTTCCTAAATCGTAGAAAATATTTTCAATTGTTACTGAAAAAATAAGAAAATATTTTATTTACATTCTTTTGATCATCTTCCACTTTTTCTGTTGTTGTTGACGGTGGTGGTGGTGGAGGTTCACTGTCTAAAATAAGATTTTCATAGTAGATCTAAGCAAAATAATTGTTCACCTTGTTTTTCATTACATTCATTGAACATTTTAATTAGATCGGTACATGTGGGTCGATCGTCTGGTTTGTGTGCCCAACATTTTTCAATAATGGTACGGAAATTAGATGGGGTGTCAACAGGGATGTCGAGACGATTATCAGTTAAGACAAATTGTCTGATATTATCAGCTTTGTGACCATCATAAGGGATTTCATAGCTTGCAAGTTCCCAATAAATAATACCCAAACTGTAAACATCACTTTTAGTACTATGAGGTCTCATGCGTAACACTTCAGGAGCAGTCCAAGGTAAAGTAAAAGCAACAGAAGTATTTCCTTTTGTCTGACATGTTGTGTCATGTGTTTTGGCCATACCAAAATCACAAATTTTAACAAGATAAGTAGGATGATGATTATCTAAGAGCAGATTTGACGATTTGATATCACGATGTAAGATTTGTGGTTGCTGTTGATGCAAATAGTTGATTCCTTTCGCTGTTTGTAAAGTAATAGATAACCGATTAGACCATGATAATTTTACTTTTTCTTTGTGTAATAATTGATACAATGAACCTAACGACATATATTCCATGATCAATGCGAGACAATCTTCATTTAGGCATGCACCATAAAAGGTAACCAAGTTTGGATGGCGAACACTATTCAATACGGACAATTCATTGAAAAAGATCTGTCTAGTTTCATTATTCAAATGAGTCGGATGTAATATCTTGACTGCAACAAGATCATCATTTATGAGCCATTTGGCTCGATAAATTCTACCGAAACCTCCACTTCCAATTTCTTCAAATAGTTCGAGATCACTTCGCTGAATTCGTATTGAATTTACTACAAAGAAAGTTAATATCAAATAAAATGAGACTTTTCAATCTAATATTTAAGAAAGATAACTTTTATTCAAGGAATCTACCTTTTGACATGATTGGAAGAGATAATCGATGTTGTTCTTTGAATGTAAGTAGTTTTTGACGCCATTCCATACTCTTATCAAGATTTCCCATTTGAGAGGTTAGTTTTGCAAGATCTTCATATAAATCAACAAGTAATGGGTCATTTGATGGCAATTGGTTCAATAAGCGAAGAAAGTATTCTTCAGCTAATTTAAATTCACCTGTTTCCCATAATATTTTGGCCAATGTTCGAAGATTTGTTTCTCCTTCTCGAATTCCTTTTTTCATATACTTTAGAATATCTTTTAAATCGTATTCAATATCATTACATAATGTCATTCGAACAATCCATAATTGGTTCTCATCAGGAATAATCTCGTTAACACGAAAGATTGAACCAGTCATAAAAAGTATTTCATCTTCATTTTTAAAGTGGCTAAATTGACTGATATCAGCAAATGGTTTTGTTTTGCTCACATTAGGATCTACATCAATCTCAAATAGGATCCTTTCCCAGTTAACTGTAGAACTGGTTTCACCTAGCATAAAAATAGTGAATGATCGATTTTGACTGGTTGAAAAGAATGAATTGACAGATATCAGTTGACCTTCAGACTTTTTAAATGTTTCAAATTCATGTTTTGACATAATTTGACTTCGATAAACTATGAGAGTGTTGTTAAACTGATATTTTTGTAATTGCTGTTGAATGTCAAATATATATGATCTTAATAGAAACATCATATGAATATTTTTTGTTCTGAGTGCTGCATTAATTGTTTGATAAAAGAAAGACTCTCTCGTGTACCAGCAGAGTGCTTTTTCAGATGAATAATTTTGCTGAAATTCTTTAAGATTCTTTAATTCATTGTTGTTTCCTTGATATGCATTTTGATAAAGAGTAATTAGTTCATTTTTCTCAGTTTCATTTGGTTTTAATTCTAGAAGACAATCAATTAAAACTTGAAAAAAGACAAATTGACCCTTGAGTTGTGTTGTTGATTTTCCATCAGACGAAAAACTATTGATTACTAATGGTTCTTTGATTCGTTTTCGTATTCGATGATCGCATCTAATTTTTGAAATCAATTCATCAGTATTCGTAAAAATGCCTTTAACCTATTTAAAATAAGAAAATGAATTAGTTTGTTTTTCAACTAAGAAGAATATTACTTTCGAATACGTTGAAAAGTGTTGTTCAGTTGCTTCTATATCAGTGGGGTAGATATAAATCGATATAACTTGTTGAAGTTGATGAATAGAAGATATCAGTTGTCTCTCGAATTGACTATTCACGATTAATACCAATCGATCTGTTGATGTTGTTTGTTGTATATATTCTTGGCATTCTTGAAGATCTTGAAATGTTTTGAAGTGATTGATAATTGATTTTAATTCTTGTTCAATGTCTGGTGTATCTTGTGGATTATAATCAAACCAAATCAACGAGAACCTTTCTAAATATTGGTCGGCTTGATGTTGAGATGAAATAGTAGTTGTCATTGATTGAAATATTTAATTGATCAAATAAAAATAAACAAGCAAAATCTTGTCTAATTTTCTAAAAGTAGGAAAAAGTGAAATATTGTTTTGAATATTCTATTGAATGTTTCGTTTTATTAATTCGAAAGAAAAAGAAATCTCTTCCTTTGAAAATCTAAATTGCTTTAAATGCTTATTCGAGTTTGATGAGATTGAAAAAAACCTTATCGAAAATAGTCGAAAGGAATTTTTTCTTGAAATCGAATGTTTCAATCGATCGTGTAATGACTGCTTATTTGAGTCGCCAATGTCGCTTATCAACTGAACAATCTATGTTTTGCAATTGTCGAAGAAAAAAATAAAACCCTCAAGCATGTAAGACAAGCATAAAACGAAAATTTTTGCTTCAAATATATTCGAAATACAGGAATTTTTTCGCTCCTGTGTTGACAAAGTTGAAGAACGAAAAAGAATCTTGTTCGATTTCTGTTTAAACAACGACTGTCAATGCTTTCTTTCGATTTTTTAATGTCTATTTATATTTAAGAAAGCTATTCGATAAGAATTTTTAGTTAAGAGAAGTTATTCAATCACATAGAACATATTTTTCTGACATCGTTTTTTCTCGCCACAAGAAACAGAAGGGAGAGAGAGAGAACAAATAAAATGTACAATCACAACTATTTTTATTGATTTACATTGCGAAACGAATCAACTAATGACATCATCATACTGCTGTTTCTTTTTTTGCTCAGCCGAGTAATGATTATATTTTATTTTTTCAATATGACACATTAGACGATGATAAAATAAAGCTGAACTTAGAATGTTTCATTTATTATAATCCGAAACAGAAAAAGAAGCGTTCGATCTTTTTTGCATACTAAATAAGCAGAAAAAAACGGTGAAAAAAATTTCTACATGTAATTGAAAGCGCTATTCGCTAAAGATTTACAAAATGAATTGACGCCGAAAAAATCGAATAAAAAATTCTGCTAAACGTAGTT
>Ga0209922_104123_pt1 | contig 10785 bp, 10 predicted proteins | sample ThiBiot_500_biof_FD_183946 | JGI IMG/M metagenome (GOLD analysis project Ga0209922, IMG submission 183946) | Wastewater bioreactor microbial communities from Cape Town, South Africa - Thiocy_expt_500_biof (SPAdes) | ecosystem: Engineered > Bioreactor > Thiocyanate-remediating > Anaerobic-Aerobic ...
GAAAAAACAGCTGTACAGTCATAACGTCTGAAGAAGTAGTGCAGTGCACCACGAAACGTAACTGTAATGAATAATTTCAATAAAGGAAGAGTAACGGATTCAAATTCAATTCATTCAACCTTCCTCAACAGAAAAGAATCTCTTGAGTTATATGAAATTGAGATTATACACGATTCAAAGCGAAAAGGCAGAGACTATGTCATCTAAAAACTGAAAAGCCAACTAGCACTAGTTCATTGAAATCGAAATCATCGGAAAATATTTTCAAGATAACGCAAGTAGAGGTCGATAGTGAACAATAGTGTGTGCATGGGCTCAGAAGTAAATGATTAAGGAATTTGTATTAGCAACATTTTCGTAGAACTCACATCTATTTCACGAAGAGGAATAGTAAGTGAAAATTTTATAGAGATTTTTACGGTTCTTCTTCCGTTTCCTTCTCCTTTGAGTGTCACGATCCTCCTTCTCGTTGACTGTCGGTCCATGAAGAAACAAGACAAAGAAGAGAAATCAATGAGTACGTTCTGATCGCAGCCCAAAAGGTCAATGAACACGTCACAGGCCATGAAAGGCGGAAAATAGAACAGAATGCTTTAGAAGTGTGGATGAATAGTGCAGCATACGTCGTTTTGTTGATAAAAAACAATGAAATATAATTTGAGGTGAAGGGCTGATCTATCAATATCTGTCAGCATAGTATAAACATGCTGAGACCAAAACGAAAATGCCTTCCAGCTATTTCGGAGTAATCGTGATCTATAGGCATCATTGAATCTTCTGAAAGCTTCTGAAGATGCGTGAGTTCTACATTTTAGCACCAAAAGATGCTGCGCTGAAAAGCTTTTATGTCTGTCTTGTGATTTTCTGAACAATCTGTTTACTAGGATATATCAGTAGAAACTGTATCTGTATTATCGCGTCTGTGCAATCGAGTTTCGTCGCAGAGGCGATTCTATGCAATCCGTTTGTTCCTGTGACATGTATAGTTGAAATGATAGCAATGGATCATTTTCAGATTTCCATTACTTACAGAGAATAAACGTAACTTAAACTGCCGATGGACGACTTGGAGATGTTTTCTACGTTACCACTATCATGTAACGGACGCAAAATCGATACTTCTTCCAGTGCATTTGGTTGGTTACAAGACAGTTCCGCGATGTCGGATGATGTAGGTGGCCTACGGAAACGTATGGAAGATGATGGATATTTGTACTTACCCGGATTTCTCAATGTTGATGACATAAGAGCAGCACGTGAAGCTGTGCTCCAGCTTTTATCGAATGAAGGAACATTAGATCCTCGATTCAAGAAGGACGAAGCATATGCTATAGGTACTGCAAATATGCGGTTACGTCTAGATATTGCCAACAAAACAGCAGCTCAACCTTTTCTTGAACGCATCCTGAGCAGCGAAAAAATCATACAGTTTTATTCTGATTTGTTAGGTGGTCAAGCAAAACGATACAAATGTATTTGGCTAAGAACGATGACGACAAACAATGGTGCTGCTCCTCACTGTGATATTGTCTTTTTTGGAAGAGGTACCAGACAACTTTACACAGCGTGGACTCTTTTTACTAGAAGGCTCGCATAAAAACAAACAGTTACTAGATACTTATTGCTCAATGGATATCGATGTTGTTTGCTTGAATAAGGACAATAAACCTCAGATGAACGTTGCTGGCTACGTAGGCACAGGAACACTTTCACTTGACACAGCAAAGCTGCAACGCGAATTAAGCTGTCGTCTATTAACTGCGAAAGAATATAAAATGGGTGATTTTCTTACATTCACTGCCTATACTATTCATGGTTCGTTTGATAATATGCGATCCGAAATGCGACTGTCTGTTGACACTCGATACCAGTTAGAAAGTGAGCCAACTGACGAACGTTATTTAACTGACCTTCCACTTCCTCGTACGATGAAAAGTATTATCTGCTAAATAGTTGCTTTACACTGATGTTAGGGAGATGTCATTTCTGATGATAGCTCCGGTCTCTCATTGCCTTTGTCGCGTTTCTCTCTGGATCTTTTGTTTTTTCTAATATATGGGCGTGGCCAATCGTGTTGATACCCCGAAACCTGTGGTACGAGAGTCTACGGTTCTTCTTATTTCAAACTGAATTGTGCAGAACCTTCTGTTTCTTTCTTTAATTAACGGAGACCTTTATATGAAGACAAGCTCGAATGTATTATGAACTGTTATAGTTGTATTTGAATGATGTTCGTTGAGGGTGTTGAGGGTTGAGGGTGAGGTTCAAACATAAATATGTATATCTCCAAGCTATACTTACGACGATCGTTTCGAATGGAGCTTATCCCATTCATCATCAGGTAAGTTCGGAGATATTGAGGGTGAGGGTGTTGAGGGGGGTTGAGGGTGAGGCTTATCAAATAAACGACCACAAGTCCGGAATTTCGACTTCGATTTTCAGAAGCCAATCTTCAGGTGGTACAAATATCTGCATAGTGAAATAGAAACAATTTCGAACTGATTCCGAAAGATTCACATCTTCCAGTTATTCAGATCGAAATCTTTTTCATTTCTCAACGAGCAGATGGTCATTCAATAAACTGGTGAGGCTTATCAAATAAACGACCACAAGTCCGGAATTTTCGTCCTATTTGATTTTTAGAGATTAATTTGGTATGAGTGTAGTTCATTAATGCATATGGAACACCATGTGATAAGGCGATTGGTGTATTTGGACAGTTAATAATTCTATTGGAGTTCGGAGATGCTGTTTCACATTGGAGTTGTGTTATTTCAGCTTTCAGTTCTTGTGTAATTCAGTCGAATGGAACAAGTTGAGTATATTACTTTGGTGATCGATAATATGAACGTAATCTAGTTGTTGATTTCATTCGATAAAAGAAAACCGGTAGTGCTTGTGATTAGGATTATGTAAGGTAAATATAGGTATTCGAATAATAGATTTCACTGGTATTTATACTGTATAAAGAAAGAATGTTATTCTGGGTAATGGGAAATTTCCCACTGATACACATTCCAAGTAACATCACGTAATTGTTAAGATTCTTATAGACAGAAAAATGGTACCATTCTGGTCCGATGATGATGTTTATAGGATGAAAATATCACTGATAGACGATGCCTCGGAGTAAAAGATATATCTATGAGTTTGCTTAATACTGAAGTCAGTGTATGAATTGTTGTTTGGATATGTATCTGAAATAGAAAATAAGCAGACATAGTAGGTAATAGATAAAGATGTATCAACTAGTTTTTGAAAGAGCGAAATCTGTATGCTCTGTAATGGTAAATCTATTGTTTTGTTTTTCGTATGAAAGAGAAGGACTGAGTATAAAATGAGTGGTGCTGATTTTTAAAATATTTGTGGAAGAGTCTGTTAAATATTCGCAGTATTATTACAGCTCCATTGTTTTTATTTTGTATTGGATGATATAATTTGTACGTTCAATCATATGAGAACGACGGGTATCTATGGCGGGGTTGCAGGAAAACGTCGAAAAGGAAAAACGCCGAAAGAGGAAAACGTCGAAGAAAAATGAGTAGAGGAAAACGTAGAAAAGAAATTTGCGAGAGAGGAAAACGTAGAAAAGGAAAATGAAGAAAGAGAGATACAGAGAGAAAATATATCGAACGCTTGAAGATGTCAGTGATGATTTATGGTTGTTTTATTTTTATTGGTCAATCAACCGGCAACACAGCTTCTCATTGAATATAGGGAGAAATTCCTTTATACTCAAATAGATAGGTTCATCCTTAGCATGGAAAAGGATACATCTGCTGAAAGTAGTTCAAATGAAATCCAAGAATCAAAGGTTTCTTTTGCGACATCCAACAAAGGAAAACCATTATTAATATTTGAGAATTTCTTATTTAAATGCAACAAGACGACAGCACTGAAGAAGTATTGGTTGTGTGTGGAACGCGGCTGCTGTGTATACGTACACACCACTCTCACTGATGAACTAGTCCTTATCACCAATTCTCACAACCATGCAGTAGATCCAGATCAATTAGCGGCGAAACATCTTCGTGATAAGATGAAAGAAAGAATACTAGCGGAAACAACATCGATCACTAAGATATACGATGAAGAAGTCGTGAAGGCAAAGCTCTCGAGAGCAGCTACGGCAATCATGCCGACCATCACAGAATATCGTACGTGCTATGTGATACACGATGGTGAAATACTCTATTTGAAACGTTTTTCGTTGTTTAGGTTCGAATATGAGCAAAGCACGTCGAAAGAATACGCCTGTGATACCATCGTCTTTCATGTTTGAGATCCCAGAGATGTATCGCAGTACACTCTCATCGAATCGCTATTTACTTATTGACGTATTCCTCAAAAGAGGGAAAGATCGTCTGCTCGCTTTTTCAAGCGAGGAGCAATTGCAGTTGCTATTTGAAAGCGAAACTATTTTCATGGACGGTACTTTCGACATTACTCCTGCTCCATTCAAACAAGTCTACATAATTCACGTGCATAAATTTGGACAAGGTACCTAATCAATCATATTTAATACCGCTAATCGTCCTGTTCGGTTTCTTTCGTTTCAGGTTTACCTGTTCTATTTGGTCTTCTACCTAATCGACGTGCTAAGACTTACACGGATTTGTTTGAACGATTGAAAGAGGAAGCGATTGCTCGTAATACACAGTTCAATCCCAAACGCATTGTCTCAGATTTTGAACCTGGTTTGTTGCCAGTTGTGGAACAGGAGGTGAGTAATTTACTTTTCTCAACCATGGTCGAGATATTCTACCGCCTCTTAGTTTTCGGGAGCCATCCATTGTGGATGTATGTTCCACTTTAATCAGGCGATACACAGAAACATTAAAGATCTCGGTTTGGCGAGTGAATATCTGAATAACGCGACTCTTCGGGATCACTGTCGGCAGCTTATGGCTTTAAGTCTCTTACCTATGGACGAAGTTGGCTCCGAATTTCAATTTTTACAGGCAAATCTACCTACATCTTTGACTGCCTTGTTCTCTTATTTTAAAAATCAATGGATGTACGGTGTTGTCCCATTGCGTATGTGGAACTTCTTTGATGCAGATCATCGAACCAACAACACGTGCGAAGGTGAATGAACTACTGCTCTTTACACATGATATATCACGCAACTTTGTTTTCCATTCTCTGTCTTCTAGCTTACAATCTTCGATTCTCTACGCGACTAGCAAAGAAGCACCCCAACATCTGGTCATTCATCCAACTGATTCAGTCCGAACTTGTTCGCTTTGAGCATATTTCGATTCAGCTGGAAGCGGGTGCATCAGCACCGAAGCAATCAGCGAAAACGATAGCTTATCAAGCGAGAATTGAAACTTTGCGAAATAGATACCTTAGAAAGGAAATCAATGCACGTGAACTTCTGTCAGGAGCCTCATTGTTAATTGGAAACAAAAAGAAATAAGATGATGCTATGTATTTGATTTCCTCTAGTCTTTCCTTCAATCAATAAAAGCATTTATCAAAAGAGATTAATTAATTCTCCTCTTTCGTCATTCTCTTTTTCTACGTTTTCCTCTTTCGTCATTTTCCTTTTCTACATTTTCCTCTACTCATTTTTCTTCTACGTTTTCCTCTTTCGGCGTTTTCCTTTTCGACGTTTTCCACCAAGATCTCTATGGCATTCAGTACCTTTGATTGCCAATCCGATGTTGATTCCATGTATCTATTCTCCACAGAGAACTTGTTTCGTTCGACTTGTATGCTATCACATAAATCTTGTATCAGTCGTTTACTTGTACTAATTGCTTGTCGAATAATATCTTTCTTCAGTAGTTCTAATCTTTCGATTTCCTTTGTGGGAATGGATTCAATTGTAGATACTTGAGTAGTCTCCTTCAATTGATTAAGATTTGTATCAATATCATCGATCACACAATAGATCAGTAGATTGGATGAACACAGGGATGAAGATAGTGATGACAATGTTAATGCGAGACGATGATGGAGGCAAGCAATATCCGCCTCAATGGACATCTGCTGTTTTGTTGCTGCCCATATACGTCTCGCTGCAATCAACTAAAATGGATGAATAGAAATAAATACGAATATGATATGAAGGAAAACACTTTCTTACATGTGCTTTATTCGGTTGAAGATCAGAGAATATTTGAAATAATTGATGATCAGTTGCATCTAACACTAACATTTCTCGTTTGTATTCGAATTCACAGTACAATTGTTTTTGCTTTTCTTGAACCATTTGATAAATAATGGAAGATAGTTTGTTCATTACAGAGACACAAGTATCATGCTGTGTACATTTGGAAAATATTTCTACTTTGAATTCTTGAATTGCATTTTGTGCTTTTTCTAAATGTTGTGCTATTTGTTTGAGACGATGTTCAATGAGACTTTTCGATCGACCATATGTAGGATAGATGGAATATTTTGCTGCATACTGTTTTGAGAAACGATGTTTCCAAATATTCTGTGTCGTTCCAATATGATGATAATACTTCCATTGTAATTCTTGTAATTGCACATATAATAACCATAGATGTCATAATACCATTACACCGGGTAACAAAAGTTCGACGTCAGAATAGCCATGTTGAGTGTAACCAGAATCCATACGTTACGGGTAACGAAATTGTTACCTGAAAAGGGAACTATGTCTCAAAACGCAAGGAATCTGAGAAATCTCCGGTAACCATTTGGTTACTCGACTATCGAACTATCTCTGAAAAGGCGAGGAATCTCGGGTAACGAAATGGTTACCCGACTATCCAACTATATTTGAAAAGCAAAGAAATCTGAGGAACTTGTCGCAATGAGATAGAAAATGAGGGTGAAGGCGCTTATGTGTACACGGTTAGCATAAAGGCAAGATGAGGGTGAAGGCGTCTTGTATTATTAGAGAATTTATATAACTTTTGTGGGTCTGTGGAAGAAAGCTCATTATTCGAGTAGCTATTTTGTTACCCAAAATTACTCAGATTCCTCGCGTTTTCAGTTATAGTTCGACAGTCGGGTAACCATTTCGTTACCCGAGATTCCTCAGATTCCTCACATGTTTAGATATAGTTCGACAGTCGGGTAACCATTTCGTTACCTCAAGATATAACTATATCTGAAAAGGCGAGGAATCTGAGGAATCTCGGGTAACCATTTCGTTACCGGGGGTAACGGTATTATGACATCCCTCATAATAACCGATCAATTAAACTAGTATATTTACGAACGAATTGAATCTTTTCAACCGTATTCGAAAAGCATGGGAGATCTTCATTCTCTTCAAAAATAGAAGAGTATATTTGATCAAACACTGAATCTGGTACTTTTGAATAATCCAATGTATCTTTGATAACTGGCAATTCTTTGACTTTTCTCTTCGATGAATATTTACTTCCGGTTACTTTGATTTTCTTAACAATGGTTTGTTTTTTCTTAAGTTTCTTCTGTCTTTTGTGTTTGTTTGATTTTGAACCAAGATTCACAGCTTCATGTTGAACGACTTTCACTGTCTGTTCTTGTTCCTGTTCCTTTTTCTCTTGAATCTGTTCATCCAATGTCACTGTGGCCTTATTAATCAACGAAACGCTTGCCACGTCTGCAGTTATACTTTGATTCATGTTCTGTTTTCGAAGTTTTCGACGGTATCGTTGCATCGCTCGATTTCCACGACTTTTCTTTTTCTTTGTTGTCTGCTGAATATCATCCTTATTCGAATGATCGACTATTTCATTCGTAGTAGTTTCACAGTCCATGATTGTAATATTGTATTTCGACGGAAGAGCAGTATTTAGAATTCGATGAATCAATATGTATCTAAAATAGAAAAATATATAGAAAAAAAAACAGCAAATGTACAAGTTCAGAAAAGTGGTGTATTGGAGGAAGAATAAGTCGAATCTATGTAATGTGGGTAAACTTGTTATGACGCATTTGTTCGCTCTCCATTTGATTCAATAGAGAGTATGATTTGCTTGAACCGTATTGATTATAAAATACTGATCGGAATCAATTACAAAAGAATCTAAAAATAAAAAATAAAAAGAGAAAAGTGAATAGAAACTCCTTTTGTTCAACGCCGAAGCATATCAACAGAGGAAATGAATAGAGGTGCTTCCCGAAAGTAATTACGAATCACCAATAATTAAGTGAGTATCTGGAGGAAAAGAGTGTAATTTATATTTCATTCTGGTTGTGCTCAGATGCCGATAATGCATTTTAGGTAATTCTGAATCGATTCTTAATAAACTTGTGTACAGTGGGAACTATGGTGTTTGCACTTGAGTATAATAGTGGATAAAATGATTAATTGGTAAGAAAGTGAAGCTGGTATTTATATACGATGCCCGGTATGATTCAGATATCAGCGATACGTGCGACTATGAGATGGGAATTCAGTGTAATTCTTAGTGGGAAATATTTAATCAGACATTTTTCCCCACAGATAAGGACCTGAAAATATGTTCGAGAGAAAAAGAGAAGGAATGTATTTTATCTCATTCTTACTGAAATATCATATTCGTTTTCTCCTACTGTGAATCTTTATAAACGCAATGGTAAAAGAATACCAGAGAATCTTAGTAAAAGAAAAGTAATATAAAGAGAGAGAGAGAGAGAGAGAAAGAGAAAGAGTAATTAAGTTCATCCATGAATCCCGAAAGAAAGAAAAAACATATGAAAAACGAAAGAGTGTCTTAAGATCAACACTGATTAAATACGATCAGTTGGTGACCTTCAAACAATAGAGAAAATATAGAATAAAATGGAACGAGGAGATTGCAAATCAATCATTCGATCGAACAGCATTGTCTTCATATGGATGGACAACAAACAGGTTTCTTTGACTTCGAATTATCATGGAGACAACGAAGTTGTTCCGATTTCTCGTCGATTGAAAGATGGCCAACGTATTACAATCGACTGTCCGAAAAACGCATCGATCTGCAACTCATTCATTTGTTATAATCAGTTAGCTCAAGATAAGCTAACATACTTGAACTACATGGTATCAGTAGCGAAGTCCCTCTGTTCCGGAAGCGAACGAGTGAGTCGCGGAAGACCTCCCTCTGAAAACAAGCCTTCATTGACACTATCCAAAACAGCACTCAATTTTGTCAATGAAATGCATTTGTCTGCGAAAGGCAACAGAAGAAGATGTGCTTATGGTAGCACCAAGGAAACAGATATTCGATCCACCGTAGAGTGCTTCTCTTGCAAGTTGTCATTTTGTTTAAAAGATGGAAAAAACTGTTTTTTTGATTATCACACTATTTTTGAGTAGCTATTTTGAAGTAAAATAAAATAAAAAGACGATGCATGTTGATTTCGATTGAAAAAAACTTCGGTCCTCAAAGGCTCAAGTGCAGTACGCACTTTAATATAAAAGCGAAAGTTTTCTGCACTCATTCACGAAACAAAATGCGATGGAATGAAATCTTCTTTCATTTGTGTGAATTTCCCAAATGTAAAGGTAAATAAAAATCTCTTTCAAAGTCTATTTATAAGGGAGAAAAGATATCACCGCCACTACTTTTGGACTGACCTAACTAAATTTATTCCTTTGAAAAATAATCTGGAACTCAACGCGTTACGAGCGTACACAAAGTACGACAAAGTACGAATATATATATATTGTTTTTACATTTCTATCTATTTTTAGGTCATGTGAAGTGAACCCAACTCAGCGTGAACCCAACTATGGTCAAAAAAACATACTTCGCCAACATTCAACGGTCCATTATTTTCTCACGAGCTTTAACTCAATACCATATCGAGTCAATTGATTTCAATTGATTGAAAGACAAAGAAAACACACGAAGTCGAGTCAATCGATTGCAACGGATTGAAAGAGAAAGAAAACACACGAAGTCGAGTCAATCGATTTCAACGGATTGAACGATCCGGATAACACACGAAGTCGAGTCAATCGATTTCAACGGATTGAACGACCCGGATAACACACGAAGTCGAGTCAATCGATTGTAATCAATTGGTAAATGAAAATCTCCGAAAAGGACAACTCGAGATGACAATCGATTGCAATCGATTGGTAAATGAAAATCTCCGAAAAAGACAACTCGTGATGGCAATCGATTGTAATCCATCTGCAGCTGAAAATCTCCGAAAAACACAACTGCTGATGGCAATCGATTGTAATCCATCTGCAGCTGAAAATCTCCGAAAAACACAACTGCTGATGGCAATCGATTGCAATCGATTGGTAAATGAAAATCTCCGAAAAGGACAACTCGTGATGGCAATCGATTGTAATCAATTGGTAAACGAAAATCTCCTAAAAGGACAACTCGTGATGGAAATCGATTGCAATCGATTGGTAAATGAAAATCTCACAAGCCGACAAATAACGGCAGCAATCGATTGCAATCGATTGATGACTGAGGTCCTCAAAGGGGTCATAGGAAGAAGGGAAACGATGGAAATTGATGGCTCAAAGAAATCTGCCCACAAAACTATGGACAAGGATCAGGTTTTATTGTTTCTTGTTTTCTATGAGAAGTGAACCCAACTTCTTAGGCTAGCGTGTTTGGTTCACTTCACGCGACCCTATTTTTACCACTTATTCTTGTTTTTTCTTTTCTTTCCTGTGAATTTTTTTGCATCGTCATTATGATGAAACAATTTTTATTCCCGTTTGTCAGCGAGAATAAAAAGCAACGTGTATAACATTAATAGAGGGAACACAATTTTCTCACTTCAAGATTCGAATAGTGTCTGGAACTTTATATAGTCGAAAATAAAAATGGCAAAAATTCCTACTCGTCAACTGGGTAAAAATGGTCCGCAAGTATCAGC
>Ga0209922_104124_pt1 | contig 10782 bp, 8 predicted proteins | sample ThiBiot_500_biof_FD_183946 | JGI IMG/M metagenome (GOLD analysis project Ga0209922, IMG submission 183946) | Wastewater bioreactor microbial communities from Cape Town, South Africa - Thiocy_expt_500_biof (SPAdes) | ecosystem: Engineered > Bioreactor > Thiocyanate-remediating > Anaerobic-Aerobic ...
ACATGTATTTGATCGGTGCGGATCATTTACCTCTTGGTAAGTTGTAATAAGCAACTTTATTCGTGAGTGTGAAAAGCAGAACGATACAAATGACTTTACCCGTTGTTTTTCTTCATTTTCTCTTTTGGTCAAGCGATGTGTAGGGACTTGAGAGATGTCGTGTTTTTTCCATCATCGAGAGAAGTTGCTTATTACAACTTACCAAGAGGTAAATGATCCGCGCTGATCAAACACATGTTGCGATGACGAAAATGAGCGGACTGATATCTTTATCGGTCTGCCAGAGCAACTTTTTCAAAAGATTGATATTCAGGCGACTCCCACGTTAATATGAAGTGATTGTTTTATTGATCAAACTTTACCGAAGGTAAGTGCTAGTATGGATATCTCATAGTATAAATAGGCATGCAACAATTCCAATTCCAAAAATAGCGAATATCCCGTCAGCTTCAATTTGAGAAAAGTTATCGCTTCTCACCCGTTATCGGTTAAAAAATTTCATGAGATCGAAGTTTTATTCAATAAATTAGCGTGCGATCTGAATAAAACAGTTAACAGCGCAATTATCGTGAAGAAACGAAAAATGAGACACTAATCGATAAAAAATTATGCGTCAACGACAACTGTGCATCAGCGGAACACGATATTCTACTGTCGAATTCTACTAAAATTCAAGTGGCCCTCAGTTTACCGCCTGATCGTATTGATCAAGATCAAGAAGCTTTCGATATTTTTTTCGTATTGCACAGAAAATGGATATTTGGCAAAGAATTATTGGAAACTGTCTGGAATGTGATAATACAACCGTATCGTGATCCTAATGATTCGGAAAAGGTTGAACTGAAACCTATGCAGTTTCAATTGGTGAAACATAAGAACAATCGACGTTACTTACAGCTAGTTCACGAAAAAATGAAGAATCCACCTGACCATTATAAACAGATTATGCACATTGGCAACTGTGAGAAATTAATTCCCAACTGCACACCAGATGATGCTATCACGGACGCTGTATTAACCATAGCTAAGGATTATCTTGAAGATTTGGCTTGGACTTGTTACGACGAATTAACGCGAAAAAATATGTGGTTTAATTGGAAATGGACAGCAAGATTGTGGACGGGAACACTGAATTGTCAAGAGTTTGCAAAACTGTTTGCCACGAAACATCATTGCAATTGGCCCGAGGGAATGAAAACACTATGCGAATATTGTCCTGTAATAGGACGTCCAATAATATTCTTCACGTGCGAAATAGAATGTATATTCGGCAAGTAAACCAAAATGCTTTCAGATATTTAAAATGATATCGAGAATAATTTATATCAATCGCAAGACTTATCTATTAACATTAATAAATGTTCACTTATTATTTTTTTTCTTTTTATCTCGTGATCTATCTCATTTATTGTCATTTCTCATCAATTACGATATTTTTTTCTCATCTTTTCTTTACTATCTTGTTCAATCGTGCTTTGTCTTTCTTTTCTTTTTTTTTATTTTTTGTTTGTGATTATTATGTTTTGTTTCCATTATTTTCATTCTAATTTTAATAGTTCTTTTTTCTATTATCTTCTTGATACAAGTTTTTAAACCGGTGTGTCGATAATTGATTCGATCTCTTTAATTATTTCCAATAAAATCTCCTTATAGTGAACAATTGAATTCGCTAAATCTTTATATAAAATCCCGTTTCGAAATCCTATTGATGTCAAACTTTCAATATATTGATCATCAACAAATAAATAAACGCCACTTTCGAATTGAATCGATTTTTGTCCGTTTCTGAAAATTAAACTTTGAACTTATTTTTAAAATTTCATTTTATCATCGAATGACACGTTTTAGCAATTGATCAAGAAAGAATTCGTTTTTTTCACAACGAGAAACGCTTTAATTTTTATTGCGTATAATAATAATAATAATAATATTAATAATAATCATAGAGAGAAGAGAGAGAGAGATAGAGAGAAAAAAAAGACAATTTGAAATAAACAGTTACATAAAACATGTAAATGTGCCCACAGAAAAAAAAAACAAGAATTTAAAATAAAATTGACATACGTAGATATGAGTAAAATAAAAGAGATATCCTGAAAGACATATATCGTTTCTCTTGAATCAAATGTGTACGAACAGGCCATTGGTTTTAACCATTCATAGAATTTGTGCTTGATTTTCTTCACGAATTATTCTATTGCACTTGGAGAGAGAGAGAAAAAAAACAAACGAAAAGAAAGAAATCAATTGAACGAACAAGACGAACAAACAACAAAGATTGTACTAAAAAATAATCGTCAATATTGTCTACAACAATCAAATGAGAAACGAAACAAAACAAAACAAAAAATAAATAAATATATGTGTACATTCAGAAAAAAAAGAGAGAAAAAAAGAAAACGAAAATGTATTATTAAAGATTTCATTCAGCATCGAAATTGTCAACCGCATCATCATAATCACTGGTGTCACTACTATTATTACTTCTCGAAGATGAACGATTGGAATTATTTTCAGTGATATTCGTATCAGTTATTTCGCGATTTTCTTTCGTCGTCGTCGTCGTTGTATTCGTGTCTGATGATGAGAGTTTTAATGAATTCAATGTTTCAGTTAGAGACGTTTTCGAATCGTGATCATTCATTGATGATTGTATTTGTATATTCGGAATAGTTTCTTCTTTGATTTTGTTTCGACGTTTTAAACGTCGATGTTGATGTTTCGTTTGAATAAATCCATCGTCGGACAAGTCATCTTTTGGAAGATCAGTTTTGTTTGTTAATTGTTGTTGTTGTTGTGGTGGTGGCGAATGATCTTCGAGTTTGGAAGCACGATTATTATTCGATGGTTGTTGTTGTTGATGAGCAGCGTGTTTTTTCGTCGAAGATTTCGTGTTAAACGAACGACTTCGATCAGATCGTGAATCTTGTGTTGGGACAAGTGAATGAGGAGATGTCGAATGAGGGCGTGGAGGATTTGAAGAAACAATTGCATTCCAAGATGATGCCGGTCTGCAAGAACAATTTCGAGATCAATGAAAAAAGCAAAAAGAATTCGACTGACTTTGTATTGGTAGAAGCTGTTGGAGGAGTTTTATCAGACGGTTGATTCGGATTATTTGGAAGACTTGGAAAGTCTTCAGGTCGAAATTCGAACGGTGTTCCATCGTCATTCATTTGAGTCGTTTGTTGATAATCATTGTCGTAGAAATCTTTCTCCGAATTGTAATAATCGAATTGATTTTTACGGTAATCATCATGATTTTGTGTTGTTGGACGTGATGAATAACCACGTGAACGTGACGATGGATGATAATAATTGTTGTAATCATGTGAATGATATGATGATGATGATATACGTTTATTTGCCGATGGATTACCTCGTCCTAGTGGACCTCCACCAGCACCATTTCGACGATTGGAATAATCGTAATATGAATTTCGATTGGAATTACCTCCTCCACGGTGATTAGCACGTGTCGACGAACGATATGCTCCGTGCTGTTGCCGAAATGTATTGCCACGTGTTGACTGTTGTAATAAGATTCGATTGGATTTAGCCGATATGTTCGGTTGATGAAGAGAGAAATTAATTAACGATGGTTCGCAATACTCCATTGGATAGTAGCCTGGTAATGGTTCTTGAGGCGAATAGAGTATTGGTGGTGCTGGATAGAATCCACCGACGGAATTTGTTGTTGGCAGAAGAACAATTTGTGATGTCGTTGTTGTTGTTGTTGTTCCAGCTCCTGCTGATGACGAAGAAGTACCGTTTGTGATTGTTGATGCTTGTGAATCGATATGAAATTGTGCTTGTTGTTGAGATGGTGGAATATGAAATTCAATTTCAGGAAATTGCATACTATCTGTTCCTTTGGAATTCGTTATCGGCATTGGATAGATTGTTTGAACCATTAATGGCTGATGATCAGATGCGTACATCGATGCAACTGTATTTTCATCGACGTACAATGGAACAGCTGATGAAACAGGGACAAATTCTTTGGCTTCAGCCGAAAGACCAGACGCTGGCGATGTACTCATGCTCGTAGTGTGTTTTGCAGATTGAGATTATTTAAACAGTTGAATCGAAGGAATAAACCGCAGACATAGCGGTTTATCTAGAAAAACAAGCAGATTGTTAGTTCACTCACGTTTATACCGGAAATATCGTTCGATCGGAAAATTGAATTTTGTATTTCACTCAAGTCAAGTCAACGGTAGAGATGAATATTGAGAAATAAAAACAATAATTCGAGTAATGATGCTCGAATTTGTTGATAGTTGAAAATAGAAAGATTCTTTTTTTTTCTTCTTCTTCTTCTCGTCTTTTGATTGATCTTCTACTCAGACGGAAGAAGATCAGGCATTATGGTATTCATTGGACTCATTCAAGAGAGGCAATCAGAGAGCAAAAATTTAGAAAATTATTCGAGTTTTTTTCGACTGAAAAAAGTTATATTTTGTAATTTAATTCATAGAAAAAAATGAATTTCAATGTTGATTTTTCTTTCCGATCGATTGTAGCGACAAAAAGAATATTTTCTATTGTTTTTTTTTCTTTATCTGCCATGTTGAATTTTCAATGGTATAATAAATACACCAATAATGACTAATAGTCGATTAACAAAAATGACGATTCACTTGTTAGTTTTTCCTTTGTAGAAAATACTTTAAAAAAAAACAGAAACAAGAGTTCACTATGGCTTTAGCTAATGTTCTCGGTTTTCAATCGAATGACGTATTCAATCGTTCACTTCAATGTGAAAAAACAGATGATCACATCGATGAAGTTGCACCGACATTAAATATCGAAAATATTGCCCAATTCATCACATTACCACCCTATGCCGATGTAAATCGAATTGAACTTTGAGTTAGTTGTTATCAATCTGTTTGTTTTTTTAGCCAGCAACATATTTGAAAAAAGTCAATGACAATGTCGATCGTATTCGTATTCAATTTCTCAAAGGAACAACAACATTAGCTTTTAAATTTCGTAATGGTGTCATCGTTGCTGTCGACAGTCGAGCTACAGCCGGTGGTTTCATTGGTTTGTTGAAAGATGAAAGAGAAAATTCAAGATTCGAGATCGTGTTTTTTGTTTAGCATCGGGTGAAGTGAAAAAAGTTATTGAAATCAATCCGTATTTGTTAGGAACAATGGCTGGTGGAGCAGCTGATTGTGCTTTTTGGGAACGAGTCCTTGCTCGTCATTGTCGAATTTATGAATTGAGAAATAAAGAAAAAATCTCCGTGGCTGCAGCATCGAAAATTCTCGCCAATATGATTTTTGAATATCGAGGCATGGGCTTGTCCATGGGCACAATGATTGTCGGCTGGGATAAACGAGTAGAAAAACAAAACGAAATTCTCTCAAAAAGCAACTAACTAATTTTATTTGCTCGTAGGGACCTGGTTTATACATGGTTTCCGATGATGGTGAACGTATTAGTGATAATTTATTTTCAGTAGGCAGCGGTTCGATCTATGCGTACAGCATTCTCGATGCTGGTTACAAGTAAATAGTTTTTTTTTCGTGAATTTTATGCATATTTTGTTTGTGTGTTAGATATGATATGAGCACAGCTGATGCTATCGATCTTGGCCGTCGTGCTATCGTTCATGCAGCACATCGTGATGCCGCATCAGGAAACATCGTTCGAAGTAAAACTGAATAGTTTTCTTTACGAAGAAACAAACAAAAAACGAACTACTTTTTTTTTGTTTTTTAGTTTATCATATGAAAGAAACCGGTTGGGAGAAGATCGAAGAAAAGGATACCAATGATTATATGTATCAATATCGTGAAGCTGGAACAATGAATTTTTAAATTCATCAATATGATTGATTGTTCACAGAAAAAGAAACAGACTATGAATTCCTAAACAAAACTATTGTTATTTGCTCTACTTCTTCTTCTTCTTCTTTTTTCCTTTTTTATTTCAATCACGAGATGTGAATAAAACTAACAGAAATCTTTCGATTTGCCTAAATCTAAATAGTATGTTTTTGCTTGCCAAACGTTAGCTCGTGCCGTATTTATTTACAAAAATGTCAGCGATGAATTATTTACCCATCAATTATCATTTGTTTTGCCCATATAAAATAATAATGTTGTCAAAAAGAAAAGAGGGAGAGAGAGAGAACGGTCGACCAGCCCGAAGAACGCCTTCTATTAGATGGTAGCAATTATTATTGATTACATCATTTCGATAATAGACATCAGTTCACTATCCAATAAAAAAAAAGCAATTCTTCTCACGAGAAACCGAAAGCGAAGACACATTAGCAATCTTAAAAGATTATCGATTCATGTCTGGTATTTTCCATTTGCTAATCTTTTGTAACACTAGCTTAATCAGCAGTAAGTATCCGTATTTTTTTGTTTTCAAACATCTAGTTAGATGTAGATTATTTCGAGCATAATAATAAGAAGTTAATCTTTTATTTATTACGTTCAGTTTGAAAATGTCTGCTCCCTCGAATAGCCAGACACTATAATTATAATATTTCGAGGAAAAAAAACAAAACGAGACGTGTGGTTTCATCAAATCATCGTTCAGCATTTCCTTCCAGGTGATTATGAAATAATTGCTTATGCTCAAATCTATATGTCGTGAGATGTCAAATGGATGTCTTTTTTCATCTCAACAATTCATTTCCACACGACTTAAACTGCATCTTCATTAAAAATAGCGGAAAAAATAGGAGATTTTTCATTCATCTTTTTTTTGGAGTATTAAATACTCAATATTGTCACTTCATATCTGATCGACCACAAAAGCATCGTGTATTATTACGATTCGTTTGCAGATGAAATCTTCGTTGATGATTACTACTTACGGCAGTCGACGCCCATTGTTAGTAAAAAACAAACAGATTATAATTACATATATTTACTCATGCTACTATATATCTTTTCTTTGGCTAAATCTAGTGTAAAAATAAATTAAACGTTGGCGATAATAAATACATGAATGTTTACTTCGGAAAATATTTAGCAAACAAAAGAATTTGTGAATTCTACACGGGATGAAAGACAATATTGTTTATTATTTTGTTGTAGTTGTTTCGAGCATCACATCCGTTTCCGATCGGCAGTTGCCAATAAAACTGACATAGCGTCATTGATGATCGATCATGAATAGACAAGGACAGCTTCTTCATTAGTCGATCGAAAACGACTGAGATTGTTCAACAAGGTTAGTCGCTTTACAATACAGTCTTTTTTTTGTATAGTAGTTTTGTGTTAAATCGACAAAAATACTATTAAGCGAATGAAAGAAAATCGAATAATGTTTTGTAATTAATATTCATTCCAATGAAAGCACAAAGAGAAATACATTTATCAAGACAGATGACGATTCAGAGACATATGTTGGCGTCTCTGTATATAACATCCTTGTAAAAATAGGTTATAGATAGAAGAAAACAGTTTTTTGTAAAATAAACTTTGGCTGTCTATCGAAGTGTAAAGGTTAAACAACGATCCTATTTCATTTCTACAATTTCATATTATTTAAAGATCTAATTACAAAAAAAAAACGTGTCGAGACTTGTGTTTTGTTACCAATGATAAAATAGTAGAAAAGAGATTCCTTACATCAAACAAAATAATTAAAGCCTGAATGCATTCTTATCCCTTTTAGATTATTTCATTTTTCTTCCGTTTCATGTCACTTATCATTTCAATTAATCAAAGTCTCTTTCAAGTAATGCTACGCATTTAATGAGGTGAGTTAGTCTTCGATGAAACATGTTATTCGATTCGATGTCGTAATTGAATTCGTTTTTTTTTCTTTACTTGTTTTGTTCGGAACCAAAACTCATTTTTATTCAAGAACCGTTCCATCAATCGAACAAAGCATGAAGAAAAGAAAATTGTCTTGACATCTATCTATCTTTATATTTCACATAGATGAAACTCTCGTCTATATATAGAAAGACAACAATCAATCAAAAGAAAATCCTAATTTCCAGTCGACTCTTTGTTTTCAATGAGACAAAGAGTAATAAATGGATGTTCTCATTTATATGATAATCTAATGTATTCTATGCTGGCATGAGAGTTATAGATAAATTCATGATATTTTGAAAGACATCTGACAGTATGCTACTCGAATTTAATCATGTTCATTCCTTTTCTTTTTCGTTCTTCGTTATTTATGCTCTTATGATTTATTCATGTGGAAAGAAAAGCAAATATTAAGTTATCGCGTAAAAGGAAAAAATGAATGTATTTTTTTTCCTTCCGAGGACGTTTTGCAGTCAAAACGTTTTTTTTTTCGATAAAAAGATACTTTAATAAAATCCGAAAGACGCCATTGGCAATGATCGTCAAAACTAAATTAACAATCGGTAATAGTTTTTCTTTTTTTATTCAATCTTTGACGATACATTGCGTTGATAGAATTTCGAAGCTGTCAGTGCTATTCATTAACAGATAGACGACAAGTCGTCAAACGAATAGATGGGCGATATGCGCATTGAATAAGAATAGTTATGATATTGCGATAGAACCATCGATTAAATAATGAATTCAACAGTCTATGATAATTACTTTCCTTTCTTTTTTTATCGTGTTTTGTTTTCTACTAAATGCCCACTCGTACTCAAAATAATGACTTTGAGACAGACCAAACAAAATATTCTCTTTATTCATTTTCTTATTTTTAGAATAATGAATTACACAACTACGGATTGTGATTTAATAAAACGAGTTTATACACCATCGTATGTATTCTTTAAAGAATTACATGCAACTTATCTACGATATCTACTCGTACCGGGAATTCTCTTGAATACACTCTGTTTAATTATACTTTCACAACCGAAATTATCGAATAAATCAACAACAATTGTTTTCCTACGTTTTCTTGCACTCTTCGATATTCTTGCCATTGTTCTCAAATACATTCGATCGGAAATAACTTATCAATCACGACATAATAAACGTGATTTAGCTATTGTAACGAAAGAATTCTGTAAAATGTTTTATGTTCTGATGAATTCATCGATATCAATTGCAATGTGGATAATTGTACTCATGAGTCTGTAAGTCGAAAAAAACAATGAAAAATATCGAGAAAAACTATAAAAAATTAATTTTTTCAAAGTGAAAAAGTTCTCGCTGTCTGCAATCCATTGAAGTCAAGCATTTGGCTATCGAAAAAACGAGCGACTTACATATGTTGTGTAACTATTATTATTCTTGTTCTCGCCAATCTCCCATATATTTTCACATCTGGCCTTCGACGAGACTACAATTCGTATAAATACTGTGGTGTCTTAGAAAATCATGGCGTTATGTTAGATGCTTTCACAGCTTCAATTCTACCGATGAGTATGAACAGCTATTTCATTCGCATCAATTATCGAGAACATTAGCTTATCTTAGACAAGGTTCTTAATGATTGATTTTGCGTTTTAGGTTTGATAGCAGCTGCGAATTTTGTTATTGTGATAATTTTACGTCATACTTCAAAAAATTCACGACAGTCTCTTACACCAAGTAAACTTCCTACGCGACGAGAGTCGGAGAGTACAGTTCAAGACCAAGATCTTCTTCGATCATCGAAACAAATACGTCCGTCTGGACTTTCGACAAATATTATATCTGGTGTTAATCGTCGTACAAGTTCGCAAGTGACACGTATGTTACTTGCAGTAACGTTAACATTGATCTTTTGCAATTTTCCAAATACAATCTATTCGATTTGGAAACGATTTTCGAAACGATCGAAATTACTTTTAAAACCTCGATGTAATGAAACAACGGATCATGATATTTATTTGTATTATATCGAATTCTATTTCGGCATGTTAGCTCAAAATATCCTTTCCGATTTGCCGCATATTTTAAATTTCTTTCTCTATTGTTTATCGGGACAAAAATTTCGAAGCATATTTATAAGTGAATTACAATCGTTTCTATTTCATTTACATTTTCTCAAACAAAAAACTCAACAATCAGGACAAACATTTATACAACCTTCAAAATTTCAAGCCTCACAACGGATCAATCTCATTATGAATCCGGGACGTTCATCTCCAGCGCGATCATCTGTACACGGTCGACAATCAGTCGAAGTTCTTTATAACGGTCAAACCGTTCAAACACTGATCGATGCAAAAAAACAACAAAATTTCAATCGAAATAAAACTTTTCGACAAACTATCATTGGACCGCCAACTCGGAGATAAAAACACACTTTTAGCAAAGTCAATCAAATTGGTCACATTTCTTTTGTTCTACTTGTATTATTTGTTGTAACTATAGTTAATGAAATAAAAGAAGAGAAATATATTCATATCTCACTCTAGTCTTGACAGATGCCGCCAGTATTCGATCATTTTATATTCGTTGTTTTTTTTGTCTGTTAAATTTTATTGAAATATATTTAAAAAAATAAATTGTTTTCATTTTTATTTTCAAACAAATCTTGTCGAACGAACTCAAAGATCTATCGCATGTCTATTAATTGTCGTGATATGTAAACAAAAACTAACTAAACTAATCATTATTATTATTTATTCATTGAAAAGAATATTATTATTTCTTCTTGTTGTCTCTCGTGATTATTTCCACTGAATTTATCGTCGATAGAAAATCAAGATGACTCATATTAGAGGTTTAATTCAGCCAGCGCCATCATTCGTTGATATTGACATATTGCCTTCGATCGAGAACAAGAAAATAAAAAAAAAGTAAATCTCAACTTGAATTCATCGCATTTTTCATTCGGATCAACATTCGACTTTTTGGTTGGTGAATATAAAAA